>MDTB01210337.1_pt1 | contig 16934 bp, 20 predicted proteins | sample 811161 | NCBI WGS metagenome assembly MDTB01 (sample SAMN05326650, study PRJNA326480) | marine metagenome | isolation source: seawater | place: Mediterranean Sea | collected 2009
AAACTAGTTGTTTATATGCATTCATAAACCCTAGAATTTTTTTTTCAAATTTCTCGCACTCACTTCTTTCATAAGCATAAACTTGAACTCCTCTTGCTACTGCTAGTGTGCCTGAAACAGAAGCTGTAGCATAAAGTACTGTTCCCCCTATACCAAATGAAAACCAATTTAAGACCAAACATGATGCACCGAATAAAATTGCCCCTGCTCCAATAGTCTGGGTCATGGGATTTGTGATTCTTTTTGTTCGCATGTTATAATCATATATATTATCAAGATTAAATCTTAAATCATGTAGTTCATTTGATAAACTGTTCATATAATCTTTAACATTAAAAGTAGTATTTTTACAAATTATTTTATCAAAATTTTTGACTTTATCATTAAAAGAGGTACCATAATCAGTATTTTCACTATTTAAAAAACTCAATTGAAAATCATCTATATTTTGATAATCAAAATTATTAATTTTTTCTTGTAAATAATTAAAATATAGATCCATTTTAGTTTTTGTATCATCATGTAAATTTTTAAAAGCACCATCCTTCGCTAAAAAATTTATTATAGATTTCAAATTACGCGCATCTGTATTTGTGTTATAATGAGTATTATTAATAATTTCTGTTAATTCTTCATTATTAACAATTTTGTTTGATGATGTTATAATTATTGTGTCATTATTTTTTGTTTCATCCATTGTCCTAACATTTATTATGAATAGTATATTTATTGAAAAACTTAATAAAATAATAATAACTATTCTAATAATTTTATTTTTCAATTTTTTTTAAATAAACAAAAATTATTCTAGTAATATAGGTGCATTCATCATATTATTTGATAAATTATTAATAACCTCTCCTAATTCAGTAGTAATTTTTTCATTTGACCATTTATTTTCACTAGCTTCAATGAATTCTGTTTCTGCTGTATCTAATTCTGCTCTTAGATCTATTAAATTTTGTCTTAATCTCTGATTAGTTTCAACATTATTTCTAATATCAATTGTCAACTGACTTAAAATTTGTGTTTTTAGAGTTAAATTAGCACTAATTTGGTTATAACTGTTGTTAGTACTTAACTCATCAAAATAATTTTTATTATGACCATTACAACCGAATATATTTAATATAAAATGATATGATTTATAATTTTTTAGATATATTTCTGTTTCAATATTTTTTTTTTTTCATTTAACAGTGCAATTTCTCTTAAAGTATTTGTTTTATTTATTCTAGAATTATTACTTTGTTCAATATTTGTTGATATAGTATTTTCTAAAATAGTAATTCTATTTCTTTTATCATCAACATTATTTCTTTTTTCTATAAAATTTATAAGACAATCTTTTATAATTTGTACTTTTAAATTAATTTGGTCTATATAATTAGGTGTAGTTGTAAAACATGTTTTTATATCATCAAGAGCTCTACATAAATTATTTTTAAATTGATTAAAAAGTAATATTAATTCTTTTTTATCTCGATTAATTTTTTCTTTCATTACAGAATTACCACAAATAGCTAATCCTCCACTTCCAATAGCGATAAGAGTCCCAGCAGGAATTGCAATTATAGATAGATAACAAAATATAGCACTTGCTCCACTAATTGCACCGAATCCTCCAGTAACAGTATTTTTTATTGTATAATGATAATCACTATATAGATCATCTTCATTAATATCGTGATTATCAATATATGACGACATTTGCCTTAAAAGTGGTATTATAGGAACATTAATATCTAAAAAATTATTTTTAAATGTAGAAAAATCTAAATTTTCTATATTATTATTTATATTCGTAAATTTATTTGAAAAATAATCATTAAATCCATCCACATTCTCTGATATATTTTGTTGCTTTATATTAGATACATAATCTCTTAAATCATTTTCAATATAATTACGTAATACTGATCTTAGAGTACTATCATTACTACTTAATTCATTTATTAGATTAAACATTTTTGAAATGTGCTTATTACTTTCATTATGTGAAGAATTATTTAATCTATGTAATATACTTTTTTTGAATCGATGTGTGTTTTCTTGTTGAACAGCAATCATATTTCATATATATTTAGAAAATTTTATTTTAATCTAGTATAAATGTAATAAATAAATTTTATTTCAATTTTTTTTTTTTTTTAAATGTTTAATATAATATATTGATCCATAAACTAGCCCTATTGGTAGAGCTGTACCAATTATACACCAAGCTATTCCTAAAATAGATTGTTTTATTGATTTTTCTGGCAAAGTAAAATACTTATATGAATAGTATAATGGTAAGAAAATAATTACTATTGGAATCATAAATGTTTTTATTATCTTAATAAAAAGAAATGAGCACCAAACGTAAGATGTGCCGGACCTGTCATTCAGGAGTCCGGCATTCTTACTATTATGATTATAAAATGACCAATTATTTGGGATTTTATCATCTATAAAATATTGCTTAATATCATCAGTATTCTTTTTTTGAATAATCAATCTTATACTAGAATTCATAGTATTTAGTTCATCTTTTAATTTTTGTGAAAATTTTTGACTTTCTGTAATAGACGCTATATCATTTATATTTTTAATAATTAATTTGTTTTTTATATTTTGTAAAAAAGATAGTATTTCTTTTAATTTTTTATTTAATTGATTATCTAATTCATTAAATTCTTTATTTAGACTTTTTAATTTTTTTTCATAAACATTAAAAGTAAATTTGCAATCCCATTTCGCATTTTTTTGTTGTTGTAAATTATTATTTGGTTGATAATCATCATCGCTATTACAAAGAAACCAACTCGTCCAACAGTTCCATATCTTATTCATCATTTGTTCCTGGTCGCCCTCAAATGTTAATGTTGTAACATTTGTTTTATAAATTGTACCATTTTTAATTATACAAAAAGAATTTTGAAAGTTTGGATCATTATTATTTTTCAATATTTTCATAATTTTATTTGGAATAGGTAATTTTTCATTATAAATATGTTCTTGAAATTTGTTGCGTAAAAATAAAATTCTATGTTCTTCTTTATTATCCCATTTAAAAAATATAAATTTATGTTTAATATTATTATAAGAAATATCACTATTCTTTTTGTTATCATAATATGATATCCAGAACTTGAAGTCATTATTCATATTATTTATTTGTGTATTAAATTTATTAACTGTTTTTGTCATTTTATTTAAATATTCTTGTGACATTCTTTTTCCTCCTTCTTTTAATTTTTTCATATAATCTTTCATGTCATCAGTTATTTCTAAAATACAAGAAAGTATTTTAGTAAAATTATTAAAAAAATCTAAAAAGTAATTATAAGACATATTATATTTATTTGAATGTAAAAATAGTACTGTATTTTTAATTTCAGTAATAAATGTATCTATATTACTAATTTGTGTATTAGATTTGTTAGTATCGATTGAAATTGTAACCTCTTTGGCAAAACTTACATTCTGAAAATCTTCATCTGTATTTGTTATACTTAAATCCATTTTTAAATTAAAAGAAATTACTAAGGTATTATATTTAAAAGTATCAAATTTAGTTTAAGATTGCCATTGAGAACAATCAAAATATAAAAATTTCAATTTTTTATATACATATATATATATATATATACCCTAAATATATGAACAAAATATTAAAAAAAAAAATATCATCTGAACATATAAGAAAGGCTAGGAAAGCTGCATATTGGCAAGAAGAATATGATGAATGGAAAAAACAAGGCGCTATATACCCTTCATTAAATATATCTGAATTAATTAATGATGATTTATTACAGGAATATATGGATAATGGTTGGAATACTATAACAGAAGTTTATAAAAATAATATAATAACTAATTTAAGTGATCAAAAATTAAAAATAAATATTAATAACTTATTTTTAAATAATTTTAATAATAATTCAATAGATAAACAAGAGTTAGTATTAGGAATGTTAGGCTCAATTAGAAAATATATGGTTAAAACAATATTTAAGTGTGTTCAAGATAATTTAGATAGTGATAATATAAATGAAATATCATTTTCAGGTAGTACAAATATAACATCTGATTTTGATATTAGTATACTAGGTCCAGATGGGAATATAATTATGTGGAGGATGTTTGTTACTTTTTTAGCTAAATATGGTGATTCATTACCAGATGCATTTGATACGAATTTATATTCATCTCCTATTTATATTAATAAATCAAACATTTATACTAATATAATATGTAAAAGTAAAAGTATATTTCCTCAAAGAGTTGATTTTCATAATAGATTTTTTACATTAGTACCATTTACAAAAGAAGATATTAACATAGAATTAAATTGGGCATTTGTAAAATTATTAGGGATAAATGGAGTCATACCTGATAATTTAATAGAATATTTTTATAATGCATGCAGATATAAAGAGGCAATGGATAATTTGGAGGAGGAGATATGTAATGATAAGACTTATTTAGAGATATCTTTACAAAATAACCTGCATCCATCGAATACAATTAATAAAGAAACTAAATATTTAATAAAAAGATATTATTTACAATATATATGGCAAAAGAAAATACATAAATATATTTATAGTTCAGATACAGATAATCTTGATTTTAGAAGAAAAAAAATATATTTAAAAGATTCTTTAATAGCAGAGAATAATATATTTTTTTATTCAAATATTGTTAATTATTTTTCTTCTGATGCATATTATACGTCAAGTAGTGTTAATGCCATAGTTATAGAAGATCAAAAAAATACATTATTAGATTTAAGTAATCGCTCTAAAGAAATAAAATATAAGATGTACATTGTAGCTGCTATTGAAAATTTAGGAGATATGATAAATCATTTAACAAAAAATTATAAAAAATTAGAATTAAGTAATAGAGTGACAATAAATAATATAAAGATTATTTTAATAAAATATTCTAAATATTTATTTAGAATATATAAATGTTTAGGAAAAGTAGATAATAAATATACAATTTTAGCAATGAATATATCTAATAATGTATTACAATTTCGTAGTAATTATAATATATTTGAAGCAAATAAACAAAATATATTTAAGTATTTATATTATAATAATGAAAAGGATATATATTCATATTTAAATAATATTCAAAAAATAATATTATCAGAAATAAATGAGTTATTTTATTTATTTTAACAATAAAAAATGATTTATATAAATTATTTTTTAAACTGAAATCGGTTTAGTACATTTTACCATAGTATTATAATATCCAAGAGTATTTGGAGTCAATTGTCCATCTGGTGATTTGTAATTACAAGAAATAACAGTACCGCAACTTGAATTTGCTATACCACATCCAATTTTACTTGCATTTGACCAATTCATTGCAGTATAATGACCAGTGACTGGTCCAGTGGCATGTTCACGAAATCCTTCTCCAGACCATCCATTTATACCAGCTCTTATTGGATCTGCAACACCTTTTGTCCAGGCTAGATTTTCACCTGCATTAATATCATCATAAGAATTACTATGTATTAATGAACAATATCTATTATTAGCCAAATGCGTTGCTGTTTGTGCAGCATATTTTGCTAATTCATCATCCCATTCTAATTTTCTAATATCTTTATTACATTTATTTCGAACACTATTTGATAAATAAAGAAATTTTTGTTTTTGTTCAGGTGTCAACTCTTTTGTATTAAAGTAAACAATCGGACTAAATTTTCTACTTAACAGTAGATATAATATGACAATTAAAATTGTAATTATCATAATATTTTTAAAATTCATTTCTAAACCAAATATCATATATATATATATATATTATATATTTATTTAAAAAGTTTTCATAAAAATATATATTAAAAGTAGGTGACATATAAAAGAATGTTTAATAGTAATATATATTATTGCGTCTTTTATATTATTTGGTTTTTTTTTTAATCCATCATGGTCAGAAATAGTTCCATTTTTATACATAAATGTAATTAATATTATTAATGAAATAACTGACAATATAAAAGATATATTTTTATTTAGTTTTATATAGTGTTTAAATATTATATAACAAATTATTGAACAAAATGTTAGATCATTAATAGTATCTAATAATCCACCAATATAACTAACTTTTTTATATTTTCGTGCAACAATACCATCTAAACAATCTGCCATAGATCTTATAATAATAAAAATGAATGATTTATATATTTCTTTTTTTTCAAAATAATATAATGAAATAAAATTAGAAATTAGTCCTAAAATAGAAATATAATTTGGATGAATATTTTTAAATTTATTTATAATAAAATCATGTTTAAATATTGCAAAATCAGATCCCGGAATATCATAAATTATTTTATAAATCATATTATATTAATATATAATATACTTATATAATAATATATAAATATATAATAAAATGAGTGAATATGAAATAATAAATTTAAATGATTTTTATATAAATAAAAAGTTTAAAAAAAAAAACATAGAAAGCAATAGTGAGTTTATAATAATTGATCAAATTAAAGACAATATATTAACAACAAATAGAGTGTTTATAAATGGTTTAACAACTGAGAATGTAGTATATTTAGATTTTGATCTATGGTATAATGATATAAAAAGATGTTATAAGAATAAAGAGGATATTTATAAACAATTTATAATAGATAATAAAAGAGGTGATTTTTATTTCAATGGTAATAGAATAATGGATCCTCAAAAGTTAATGAGTTTTTTAGATTATAAATATAATTCCAAATTAATGAATAAAATAATATTATTTTGTACTCAAGCCTCTTTAGGAATACCATATGAAATAATTATAAATAAAATAAATTTAAATAGTAAAAAAAAAATATATCATGTAGGTGAAATACCTATTACTAATAATTATATAAATAAAAAATATATAATAAATTTTACAATAAATGATAATAGAGATGTAACATTTTTAATACAAAAAAAATTAAGAATATTTAAAGTTATAAAAGGTAATGATTATACATGTGGAGTTGTAAGTATATTCATAAATTTTAATTTAAATGATAAAAATATAAGTTTCAGATTTATATATGAACCTATTGTAAGAAATATTAAATGAGTTAAACAATTATTTATATGTCCATATATATATAAAAAATGGGATTAATACAAAGTTGTAAAAACGCTAAAGTACGGAAACAAGTACATACTAATGCTTTTGATTTAATTGACAGTGATGGTGATTATAAATTATCTGCAGAAGAAATACAAAGTGTATCAAAAATAATTCATGAACATCATACATCATTACAACAACAATATTTAGATAAATTAAAGCTCAATGATGGAACAGAGTATATATATAATTTGTTAAATAAAAAAATGAACTCGACATTAACAAAGAAAGATTTCAAAAAATTAGCTTTTAGTATATCAACAGAAGTATGGATTCAACAAATCTTACCTTTACTACGAAAAAAAGAAATTACCAGATTACAAAATAGTACATATACTTATAAAAAATAATTAATTAAATTATATAAATTATTTAAAATTATTTATATAATTAAATTTATAAATCATTATTATATTGTAAAAAGTTTAGCCTTTATCTTTATTTCTTAGATATTCTATATACTTTGAAGATTTAAATGTTGTAGAACAATATAAACAATATTCTAAATTATAATATAAATATTCACTTTTTAATTTACAATTTTTACATGTATTTTTTGGAGTAAAAGACATAATTATTTTTTTTATATTATTTATTGATAATATTTCATTAATTTTTTCCATTTTATAATAATATTTAATTTATATATTAAAAATATTCAATTTGAATATCAATATTTAATGGGTAAAGATAATTAATTAATATACATGAATTATCTAATGCTTTATATATTTTCAAATGAATAAAAATATTATTTTCCATTTCAACTTTAATATAATAATTTATTCCTGCAACAATTTGTGTTTTATATGAATGTACATTAAAATTATTTATTTTTTGTTTTAGTTTTATTTCTATTTCTTCTTTAAAATTATCTACAATCTTTTGAATATCATTATTTTTTAACATTAGTTCACTTAATCCACCAATATTAGACATATATAATATATATATATATATATATTATCTATAGGTTAATAAGTTTCCACATCGTTATCGGTTGTATTTTCATTTGTTTTATTATTATTATTTTTATTGTTTTTATTATTTAAATTCCTATTTATTTTATCAATTATAACATCTAATCTTGCATTTGTTTGTGTACAATCTAAATATGTATTTTTTAAATTTTCTAATCCTTTTATTGAATTTTGTAAATAATCTACTAAAATAGGGTGATCTTTACAATTTCTTAATGATTTTGAAATTAATAAATCTATTTTTTTTATTGCTGTATCTCTACATTCACCATACCACCATCTTTTAGGACCTTCTAAAATACTTTGTAAGGTCCCATTATTGTTTTCTATATTCAAATAAGATTCTTTAGTAGATAGCTTTTTATTTATTTCTAATTTAGACAATATAGCAAGATTAATAATAAGTTCATCTATTTCATTATTTGACATCTATAGTATTATCTAATAAAATTACTTTAAATAATTAATAAAAATATATAATATTATATATATATATATATGAGTAATTATTATAAAAGACAAAAAAAACAAACTTATACAGAAGGTTTTATAGAAATATTTATTTGTGTTGCGCTGTTATGTTCCATGATGGCTTATGGATTTAAATCTTATTATGGTGATAAAACAATTGATGAAGTTGCACATAATACTATATCAGACAAAGAATATATAAAAGAAGTTGTAGTAGATAAAACAATTAAAAATAAATTAGGAGATAATGTATGTATAAATAATGCTAATATAGACACTTGTACACAACAATATTTTAATAATAATTGTCAAAAAGCATGTTCGCGGTATGTTAAAAATAAAACGGATAGTGATTTTTGTAATAATAATGTATCTTTAGAAAATTGCCAACAATCATTCTTTTATAATAATTGTACGTTATCATGTGTACCTTTTAAACAAGAAATAGATAGAATAAATAGTATTGTTTTACCCGATCCAACACCAATACAACAACAACAGCAACAACAACAACAACAGCAACAACAACAACAACAGCAACAACAGCAACAACAGCAACAACAGCAACAAGATACAAGTCAATATAATCCTAATAGTCCAAACTTTAAAGGTTGTTTTCCTGGTTTTGTTTTTAAAAAAGATTGGAAAACAATTAATGGAATAAAAGTTAATGGGTGTGTTCCTGAGAAACAAGAAAACACACCCGAAGTTACAGAGCTAGTAACTGTTACACCTTCTCCAACTCCAACTCCAACTCCAACTCCAAATCCAGATGAAATAGTTGGTAGAAAATAATTTAAAAATAATTAATATATTTAATTATATATAATTAGATATATTATTATGTTAAATATTCAAGAAAAAATTTTTCAAATTAAAAAAATAAGATTGAATATATTAAAATTTTTATTAAATAACAAATGTAAATATTGCAATTGTAATATAAAAAATAAATCAAAAATATGTGTATCATGCATGTGGAATAAAAATAACACTTATATTAAGAATATGTTTTTTTTACAAGAATAATTATATATTATTTAAAGCCTTTTCTAAATTAAAAATTGTTTTATTAATATTTTTTAATTTATCCAATCCAAATAATCCTACTCTAAATGTATTTATTTTTGTATCTATAGTTTCATTTAACATTAATGGTACACCACCTGCTATTTGTATATTATGTTTTTTAAATTCTTTTACCATATTAATATTTGATGAATATAGAACAATAACTGTTGGTGATGAGTATTTGTCAACAGATATAGTTTTGTATTTTTTATTATAAAATAATGTTCTTATTTTTTTTCCTAATTCAATACAATTATTCTTTAATTTATCAAATCCATATTCTTCTGCTTCTTTTATATTGTAACTCCAAGTTATTAAAGCATCTGTTGGTAATGTTGTATAATATTTAAAATTTCCTTTTTCATATGTTTCCATTACATCAATCCACTTGTCTAAATTACAACAAAAACTATTAACAGGTTCTTTAATTTCGCTTAATAAATTTCTTGTTTTTTTATTTAATAAAACAATTCCTACAGATGCAGGACCAGTCCAACCTTTTTGTGGTGCTGTAATTAAAATATCTATATTTAATTTTTTCATATCACACCAGATATTACCAGATGCGATACAATCTAAGACAAATATACCATTAATTTCATGAATTTTTTTTGATAATTTTAAAAGATATTCAACATCTAATATAATTCCAGTTGCAGTTTCAACATGTGGAGCAAATATTATATCTGGTTTATTTTTTTCTATTTGATCAATAACATAATCTATATCGGGAGGTTTAAATTGAGGTGTTAATGTATTATCAGTTTGTGTTGCTTTTAAAACAATTTCATTTGATGTAATGTTGCAAACATTAAATATATCAGACCATCTATAACTAAAATATCCATTTCTAATAACCATTACTTTTTTATTCATAGCAAACTTTCTTGCAACAGATTCCATAGCATAAGTTCCACTACCAGGTATTAGTGCAATAGAATCAGCATTATAAACATTTTTCAAAGTTGAACTAATATATTTCATAGTATTTTTAAACTTATCACTCATTAAATTGCATGATCTATCAGTATATATTACTGAATATTCTAATAATTTTTTTTCCATATATAAATATAAATTAATTGATTGTTTAAACTATTTAATTAAAAATATTTCATTAAATATTTATTTCTAAATAAACTGGTGCATGATCGCTTCCTAATTGTTTTGTTAAGATACCAGATTTTTTAATTAAATTTTTATTTTTTTTATCAATAAGGAAATAATCGATCCTCCATCCTTTATTTCTTTCTCTTGCTTTAAAACGATAAGTCCAATATGAATATTCATCTTTTTTATCAGGATATAAAAATCTATAAGAATCTACTAATTTATTTTTTTGTAAAAGTGAAGTAAAACTATTCCTTTCTTCATCTGTAAATCCAGAACTTCTACGATTATTTTTTGGATTAGCAAGATCAATTTCATTATGTGCAACATTTAAGTCTCCAGTAATTATAACTGATTTTTTTTTTTTTTTTTGTAATTTTTTTATAAATTTTCTAAAAGCAGGGTCCCATTTTTTTACTCTATAATCTAGTCTAGCGAGTGCTTCTCCAGAATTAGGAGTATATACATTTACTAAAAAAAAAGAATCAAATTCTAAAGAAATAACTCTACCTTCATTATCTAATTTTTTATTATTTATGCCATATAAAATATTTAATGGTTTTTTCTTACTCCAAATAGATGTACCACTGTAACCTTTTTTAGCGGTACATGTACTCCAATATTTATATTTGTAGCCCTTTATTTTTTCTTTAAAATAATTTTCAACATCTGTAGATGGGCAACTTAATTTTGTTTCAGATAAACAAAATATATGAGGTTTATTATCCGATAAAAATTTATTTAAATCAACTTTTTTATCATTTGCTCTTATTCCATTTACATTCCATGATATAATTTTTAATTTCATTATTAATAATTTATTTAAATTTCTTTAACTAATTTACTATTTTAAATAAAATATTAACTAATATAAACTATTAAATTTTACATTTAAAATTTCAATTTTTTAATTATTATGATTATTATTTTCAAATTCTGATATAATATTTTAAATTTGAAACCGACTAAACAATTTATTAATTAATATATATGAAAACAGGAGAGCTTATAATATTTCAAGAATTATGTAAGCACGGTAAAATAATAAATAAAAAAAGTAAAAAAATTAATTATAATAATAAAAAATATATAAAAACTACTATAGAATATAATTATTTTGATAATAATCTAAAAGAAAATATATTATTAAAATCATGTAAAATAGGGTGGAATAAAAAACAATCAATAATAAAATGTTATAATGATTTATTAAATAAAAAGGATTTAATACGTTTATATAATTTTGGATTTTTAAATATTACTGATGAATCACCATCTTATCCAAATACATCACAAGAAGAAATAAATTAATATAATTATTTTTCTTCAGGAAAATTGTCTTGAATAATTTTTTTAATTTTTTTTACTATAGGTTTACATTCATAATATGTACCTATATAAATACCAGATGAAAATCCTAATAAAAATCTCCACATATATTTAATAGTTATAAAATAATTATTAAATATTTAATCAAAAAATAGAAGAATAAAATGAATTAGCCAAGTGTAACCATTGTAAAAAGGCAAATATTAATATACAACTTAACCAATAATTATTTTCTTTACATATAGATTTTATTAAATAAGCACCACATAAAAAGAATAAAAAACGCATCATAAAAAATAATACTACTACAAATATTGTAGTTATATATCTAGGTTCTCCATAACAAAATATTTTATTACACACAATGTGTTCTCCAAATAAATTATATGATAATGATTTTATAATAGATTCTTGTATTGTCATTTTTTCAATATATTTAGATATATAATAACATATTTTTATATTTATATATAATTAAAATTAAAAAAGTATTTAAAGTACAATAATTTATAAATTATTAATTTTTATTTATGTTGCAAAATTGTTAATTTCATCTACATCCCAAGGAATACCATTATATAACTTTTTTTCATATTTTGAAATATGTTTAATTGTTTTCAATACTGAGTCTGGTGTTAATGATATTGTACTAATATCATTTTTTATTAAAAATTCTGCAAAATCTGGAAAATCACTTGGACCTTGACCACAAATACCAATTTTTGTATTATTATTATTACATATTTTAATAACTTTCTTCAACATTTTTTTTACTGCCGGGTTCCTCTCATTATATATATGAGATATTAATTCGGAATCTCTATCTAAACCGAGTGTTAATTGTGTTAAATCATTACTACCAATAGAAAATCCATCTACTTTTTTAGAAAATTCTTCTGCTAATATAACGTTTGATGGTACTTCACACATTAAATATACTTTTAAATTATCTTTCCCTCTTTCTAAATTATTTTCCTTCATAATATTTAATACTTTATCACATTCTTCTAATGTTCTACAAAATGGTATCATTACAATTACATTATTTAATCCCATATCTTTTCTAACTCTATTTATTGCTTTACATTCTAAACCAAATGCATCTTTAAATTTATCGGAATAATACCTAGATGCTCCTCTCCAACCTATCATTGGATTTTCTTCATGTGGTTCATAATATTTACCACCTAATAAATTATAATATTCATTCGATTTAAAATCAGAAAATCTTACAATAACATCTTTTGGATAAAATGCCGCCGCTATTTTTCCAATACCATATGATAATTTATTAATATAATAATTTATTGGGTCATCATATCCAACTATAAGTTTATCAATATTTTTTTTTAATTCTTTGTCTTCTAGATTATTATAATTTAGCAATGCTAATGGATGTACTTTTATAAAATTATTAATTATAAATTCTTCCCTTGCTAATCCAACTCCACAATTTGGTATTTTTGCAAATTTAAAACATTCATTTGGTGATGCAACATTTAACATAATTTTCGTATTTATTTTTGGTATTTTATCAATATCAGTTTCAATAACTTCAAAATTTAATTTACCATCATATATAAATCCTGTTTCTCCCTCAGCACAAGATAATGTTATTAAATTATTATCTTTTATAATAGTGGTACAATTATTTGTTCCAACAACTGCAGGTACCCCTAGTTCTCGTGCAACTATTGCAGCATGACATGTTCTACCACCTTTATTTGTAATAATACCAGATGATATTTTCATTAATGGTTCCCAATCAGGGTCAGTAATATTAGTGACCAATATATCTCCTTTTTGAAATTTTGAGATATTTTTTTCGTCATTTAAATTATTAATTAATATTGCTTTTCCAGATGATATTTTATCTCCAACTGAAACTCCAGTAATAATAATATTTTTTTCTTGATTTTTATCCATTTTGTATTCTTTTAGTATATTTTTTTTTTTTAATGAGAATACTGTTTCGGGCCTAGCTTGTAAAATATATAATTTATTATCAAGGCCATCAATCCCCCATTCAATGTCAACAGGACACCATCTACCATATTTATTTGAATAATAATTTTCAATTTGAATTACATATTTTGATAATTTTATTATATTTTCTTTTGTTAAACAAAAATTATTTCTTTCTAATTCTGTAGTATTTATTAATTTAGTTATAGATTGGTCATAAATTAATTTTTGTTGTTTTTCACCAAGTTTTTTATCAATAATTGGATTTTTTGATTTAATTTTAGGTTTAAATACTAAAAATTCATCAGGATTAACTTGACCACTAACTACAGTTTCACCTAAACCATATGAGGCATTAATTAATACCACATCTTTACAACCACTATAAGTATCTATGGAAAATGCAACACCTGATGTAGCTAAATCAGATCTAATCATTTTTTGAATACACACAGATAATTTAATATTTTTTTTATCATATTTCATAGATTTTCTATATGATATTGCTCTTTCATTAAATAAAGATGCAAAACAATCTTTGATTTTTTTTAATAAATTATCGGTACCTCTTATATTCAAATATGTATCTTGCTGTCCAGCAAATGATGCATCAGGCATATCTTCAGATGTTCCAGATGATCTTACTGCAACATCTACATCCTCCATATTATATTTATTTGATAAAGATTTGTATTTACTAATAATATCATTTTTTATTTCTTTAGGAAATAAACCATTTTTTATTTTAGTCTTTATTTTATTACTAATAATATTTAATTCTTTGTTATTATCAACATTTATTTTATTTATTATATTATTAATATAATTATCAATATTATTATGTTTTAAAAAATATTCATATGATATTGATGTAACAACAAAACCAAAAGGAATATTAATATCTAATTCATCTATATTTTGAATCATTTCTCCTAAAGATGCATTTTTACCTCCAACTAAATCAATTTCTTCTAGATTTGTTTCATTTAGAAATTTAGTATACATGTGTATAATATAATTATATATTAGATAGTTTTTAATAAACTACTAGAAAAATATTATATAACAAATATATTTTTCTAAACATATATTATATGTCAAAACAATTGTATATACATAATGTAAAAGATGAGCATGTTCATAATGATGAAAAATTTGTACATGAAGAATTTTTAAGAGATGGTCCTAAAGGACTTGTATTTAAATTTTATACTAAAACAAGGGGAAAAAAAGATTCATCATATAAAATTAAAGGTATAGAATCAGGTAAAGATACATTTACTTTAACTACTATTAAAAATAAAGAAGAAGCAAAAAAATTTGAAAATGTCACTTTAAAGGATTTAGCAAAACATAAAGAATTAAAATTTTTAATTGATTATATAAAAAAAGATATGGGTAAATTTAGAAAAACATTGAAAAAATAATTTTAAAAAAATATATTTTAATAAAATTATTTATCTTAATTTATAGACACAACTCTTTTTTTATTTAAATATAGTAATTGAATATCTTTATCAAATAAATCTATATTAGTACATCTAATATATAAACCTACACCATTTTTTTTATCTAAACTGGCATATTTTTCTATATTCTTGTACATTTCATCAGTAAAAAAATGTTTATTATCAGTATAACAAAGTCCAGATAATTTTGGACTATTTCTATTGACACCAAAACTAGGTAAATATTTTAATCTATTGCAAGAAATAACATCATTTTCATATTTAAATTTTAATATCCTATATGAATCTTTATATCTATGTTCAAGAGTACCATCATTATCAGGCATATAAAAAGCATCACCATCTAGTTCATTACATAGTTTTATCATATTTTCAAGTGTTATTATTACTGTTTCATCTTTTTTATTAATAAGTAATTGTTTCCATGGATGTTTATTATATTTTGATTTATTGTCAAAACTAAAATGTTTTATAAGTGTATTAATATGGTCACTTTCATTTAAATTTAAAAATTGTGTTTTAAGAGTAGAATTATTAATACCGTGTTCTAACATAAAACTATTTGTGTTTAATCTGCATAAATCATAATTATCTGATTTAATATATCCATTTAGAAATCGTGATGTATTTCTAACATGATCTTTTTTAAAATTACATTCATTATCTAAAGAATGTTCCATCATACATTCATGCTTATCTTTACCTTTTTTACCATATGTAAAAAATTTACATTTATCATGTTTAATACATTCATTTGCACATTCTGTTATAGTTTTTTTTTTCCCCATAGGCACACCAGTCAAATATTGATTTGTATCACAATCACTATTAAGTGCAATTAAAGAATATTTATTACTTTTATTTTTTCTTGTAGTATGTAAAACAACACCATATTTTTTACATACACCTGTAATATCATTCCATTCATCACTTACAGAGCATTCTTCAGGTTTAATATATTCAATTATACCATCAATTATTTTACCCTTTTTTGTACAAATACCTGTAGTTTTATTCCAATCATCATCTAAGTTACAATTAGTTGGTTTTTTATATTTTATAAGATTAGTATTATCTTGTAAATTAGGTAATTTATTTTCTGAACTACTAGTATCAGTTATAACTGTTGCTTGTTGTATTGATTGTGGTGTTGATTGTGGTGTTGATTGTGGTGTTGATTGTGGAATTGATTGTGGAGTTGATTGTGGAGTTGATTGTGGAGTTGATTGTAAATTAGATAATTCATTTACTGAACTACTACTATCAGTTATAACTGTTGTTTGTTGTATTGATTGTGGAGTTGATTGTGGAGTTGATTGTGGAGTTGATTGTGGAGTTGATTGTGGAGTTGATTGTGGAGTTGATTGTGGAGCTGATTGTGATGTAGGTT
>MDTB01103277.1_pt1 | contig 16933 bp, 16 predicted proteins | sample 811161 | NCBI WGS metagenome assembly MDTB01 (sample SAMN05326650, study PRJNA326480) | marine metagenome | isolation source: seawater | place: Mediterranean Sea | collected 2009
CCACATTTGCCCGATACCCTTGTGAATCGATCATTTTATTCTTATTCTTATTGTTTTTTATTTTTAGCTATTCTTTCATATGCATCAAATATGCGCAAACTAGAGCTTTTCTGCGTCTAAATGCATACAAATGGGTGCTATCTAACGAGATTTATATGGGGAAGTACAATGCCACTAGCACTTTTTGATCTGGATGAGACTTTACTCGCCGGCGACAGCGATTATCTGTGGGGACAACACTTAGTAGAAAAAGGCGCAGTTGATGGCGCGTATTATGAAGCCACAAATCGAGCCTTTTACGAACAATACAAACAAGGGACGTTAGATATCTACGAGTTCGCTCGTTTTGCCTTCAAGCCGCTCAGTGAATATCCCCTACAAACACTCAAAGTCTGGCGACAAGAATTTGTCGAACGCAAAATCAAACCCATTATGACGCGCACAGGGCTGGATTATATTGCACAGCACCGACAAGCCGGCGACACGATCGTAATCATCACTTCAACTAATCAATTTATAACTGAGCCTATCGCTGAACTCTATGGTGTCGATAAATTACTCGCCACTCTGCCCGAGATGGTGGCTGGCCAATATACCGGTGAGTTAGCCGTACCCTGTTTTTCCAAGCATAAAATAGATCGCTTACATGATTGGTGCCAGAGCGCCCAACTATCTCTGCAAGACAGTGTCGCCTATAGTGACTCACGCAATGATATTCCATTACTGAGTGTCGCCACGACCGCCTATGCAGTAGATCCAGATGATATATTAAGGGCTCATGCAGAACAGCAACAATGGCCTATCCTAAGCTTTAGGGATAGCAGCAGCTAACGTTTCTTTTGTAGCAAACTACCCATCACACCAAGGTCTTTAATCCGATATTCAATCAGACGTTGTGGGTCATTCGGTGTTTCATATAGGAGTTCGATTTCGAGGTTATTCTCATAGCGCGCCTCAATCGCAAATTCTAGCAAGCAACGATTGTTATCATCCATGCATTGATAACGCAGTGGCGCACTGAAATGCAGATCGCCCCTGTTAGTCAAATAATGCACTGTAATTGACGCTAATACGCCATGGCGACTGTGCTGCTTTAGAATCAGGGTCAGTGTTTGCAAGCCGTCCACAGTGACCGGCCCAAAGATTGGCGTTACCCCATATTGACCATATTGACTCGGCCAGACATCGTAATAATCAGTCTGACGCAAACGCTCCGCACAGACTATCACTGGCAGTAACAGTATCAATCCGGCAAGCACCCTCATCAACAATGCGTCCTAGAAGGTTTTACCGTAGGCAGCCTCGAACTGATGCTTGAACTGATCCAGCGTGAAGTGATGATTTTGCGTGCCATGATGTTGAATTTTAAGCGCACCTAGTAGCGTGGCAATCTGGCCAGTAGTGAGCCAATCTAGTTGGTGCATGATGCCATAAATCAGACCCGCTCGATAAGCATCACCACAGCCAGTGGGATCTTTTATATCCGTCACAGCCAAGGCCGGAATATGCATATGCTTGCCCCGGTGATAGATTTTGGACCCTTGTGCGCCTTGGGTAATAATCAGTGCTTCTACCCGCTCACTGATCTGTTGTTCAGATAGACCGGTACGATCCTGCAACAACTGGGCTTCATAATCGTTCACCGTGACATAACTGGCTTGGTCAATAAAACAATTCAGTTCCGCACCATCAAACATTGGTAAGCCCTGACCTGGATCGAAAATAAACGGTATCCTAGCCGCACTGAATTGTTGCGCATGTTCCAGCATGGCCGCACGTCCATCCGGCGAAATTAAGCCCAGACTAATTCCCGCATCCGTGGGTATCGTCTGAGTATGAGCAAGATCCATTGCACCAGGATGGAAGGCGGTAATCTGATTGTCGTCCAAGTCAGTGGTTATGAAAGCCTGCGCAGTATATGCATGCTCAACAACTTTGAGATAATCCTGCCTAATACCCACTTTATCCATCCACTCCGCATAGGGTGCAAAATCACTGCCGACCGTGCCCATAGGCTTACCGTCACCACCGAGCAGGTGTAGGTTATAAGCAATATTACCCGCACAGCCGCCAAACTCTTTGCGCATTGCTGGGACCAAAAAACAAACATTCAGAATATGGACCTTGTCCGGCAAGATGTGATTCTTGAATCGATCCTGAAAGCTCATGATATTGTCATATGCAAATGAGCCGCAAATAAGTGCTGTCATTATTGTCTCCGCTTCCTTTTGATTACGTACCTGTATCTGATGTAATTCAACTCGAATTAACTCGGCAAAGGATCAGTCGACTTCAATCATTTCAAAATCATCTTTGATAGCGCCGCAATCAGGACATTGCCAATTCATCGGGATATCCTCCCACTTGGTACCTGCCGCAATACCGTCTTCTGGGGCACCTTTTTCTTCATCATATATCCAACCACAGATCACGCACATATATTTCTTATACACTACTCACTCCTAGTCTCAGCGTGCTAGTATCATTTGTAATTATTTAAAACATCCTCACCATGCGCCCACGTATTTTATGTTTTGCCGGACTAGACCCTAGTGGTGGCGCGGGTCTGCAAGCCGACATAGAGTCCATCTCTAATTGTGGTGGGCATGCCCTGCCAATTGCGAGTTGCCTGACAACACAGAATTCTATTGAGGTCGTGTCCATCACTGCCCTGAATACTGATGTGCTAAAACAGCAGGTAGACACATTACTGCAAGATATGGATATTTCAGCCTGCAAGATTGGCGTCATTCCCAATCGAGCGACCGCCGACACTATAGCAGATATTGTCCGCGATTTTTCATCCATACCCGTGGTTTTTGATCCGGTGTTACGGCCTACTCAAGGACACGCATTTAGTGATACAGCAACACTGCAAGCAATCCAACAACGCCTCCTGGCAGCCGTCAATGTGATCACCCCTAACCACATGGAATTAGCCCAACTGGCTAATTGTGATGATTCATTCCAGGCACAAGTGAGTGCAGTGACAGCGCTAGGCCCTGAGCACATCTTAGTGACTGGTGGCGATCAAGACAGTCAGCAAGTGCATAATGTTTTATATCGCAACACAACAGTACTGCGCGACTTCGTCTGGCCAAGATTAGCGGCTGTTTATCATGGCAGCGGCTGCACACTGAGCAGCGCATTGACCTGTTTCCTAGCACTTGGCGATGACATCGAGACGGCCTGCCAACATGCTCAGGACTACACCTATGCCTCGCTCAAACATGCGCAAGCACTGGGGCGCGGTCAGCTCATACCCCAGCGCAACAAGTTGCAACACACATGTTGAGTCATTTATATGTATTAACGGACGATCAGCACTATCCGCACTCTAGTTGGGTGGAGCGCATCGAACAAGCGCTGATCGGTGGTGCCGCATTGATCCAACTGCGCGAAAAAAAACTTACTGATCAACAACTGTTACCTGACGCATTACAAATTCAGGCGCTCTGTCGTGACTATCATGTGCCGTTAATCATCAATGACCGTATTCAGCTCGCCCGGCAGATTGATGCTGATGGGGTGCACTTGGGTAAAAATGATGCTTGCTTACAACAGGCACGCGCTTGTCTTGGCAACAAAAAAATTATCGGGATATCTTGTTATCGGAGTATTTATCAGGCCCGACGCCAGCAAGCTCAGGGGGCGGACTATGTGGCCTTCGGCCGTATTTTCACATCCCAGACCAAGCCTTATGCAGGCCACTGTCCAATAAGTGTATTACGGGCAGCCCAGCAACAACTCACGATCCCGGTCTGCGCGATAGGTGGCATCACCTCGCGTAATGTAAAATCAGTGCTGGCGACAGGGGTTGAATTAGTCGCCACCTGCAACAGTGTATTCAACGCGCCAGACCCATTACAGGCAGCAAACAATTTTCTAAGAGCAGGTATAATACGGTCTTAAATTTCATCTGACACACCATGGACGCTATGCACTCACATTTCCTAGAAGCACAAAAATACATCCCCGGTGGCGTGAACTCTCCAGTGCGCGCATTCAAAGCAGTAGGCGGTGATCCGGTTTATATTAAACGCGCCTCTGGTGCACACATATATGACACTAACGACAAACAATATATCGATTATGTGGGCTCGTGGGGACCAATGATTCTGGGCCACGCGCATCCGCAAGTGATCAAAGCTGTGCAAGATGCAGCAGTTCATGGTCTAAGTTTTGGCGCACCAACGCTGCTCGAAACCGAAATGGCCAAGCTGGTATGTGAAGTGGTCCCTTCAATTGAACAAGTACGTATGGTCAGCTCGGGTACAGAGGCCACAATGAGTGCTATTCGCTTGGCACGCGGCTATACCAAGCGCTCTAAAATCTTAAAATTCGAAGGCTGCTATCATGGTCATGTCGACTCCCTACTGGTCAAAGCTGGCTCGGGTGCATTAACATTTGGTACGCCCAGCTCACCTGGTGTACCCGCCGAACTAGCCGCCCATACACTTACTCTACCCTTCAATGATCTGGCAGCAGTGGAGGCGTTGTTCGCTCAACAGGGTGACCAGATTGCTTGCATTATCGTCGAGCCCATCGCGGGCAATATGAACTGTGTATTACCTGTCGAAGGGTATTTACAAGGCCTCAAAGAAATCACTGAAAAATACCAAAGCCTACTCATTTTTGATGAGGTGATGACTGGTTTTCGAGTGGCACTAGGTGGCACTCAGGCGCTGTATGGTGTGACGCCAGACATTACCACGCTTGGTAAGGTCATTGGGGGTGGTATGCCAGTCGGTGCGTTTGGTGGCTGCAAGCAAGTGATGGCTCATTTGGCACCTGAGGGGCCGGTGTATCAGGCTGGCACTCTGTCAGGTAATCCGATTGCTATGACCGCAGGTATTATGACTATCACCATGGTGCGCCAAGCCGGCTTCTATGAGCGTTTAGGTGACAAGACTAAATGCTTGGTTGAAGGCCTTAAAGAGCGTGCTCAAGCCGCTGGTATAGGGATGACGACCAATCATGCCGGCGGTATGTTTGGTTTCTTCTTCAGTCACGAGGAACGCATCACACATTTCGATCAGGTGACTCAATGCGATCAACAAAGATTTAATAAATTCTTTCATCTGATGCTCGAACAAGGCGTTTATCTCGCCCCCTCATCGTACGAAGCGGGATTTATTTCTGCTGCACATAGCAGTGACGATATCGATAAAACACTCGCCGCCGCTGAGCGGGTATTCAAACACCTGGGGTAAAGGTACTCTGGCTACTGACTTGAGGAGGTGGCTTGTGCATAGACAAGGAAGTCCTGGCTTGAGTACTATGTTGCCAACGAGGGAGTCAATCTCGTTCGACACATGCTCGTAATTACTTAGTTAACAGTAATTTGTTCGATTTTGTCAGTTGTAATAAATAAGTTTCACCTGCATGGGTAATCCAGGCGTAGCGACTGTCCTGCAATAAATTAGCTAAGGCAAAGGTGTTGCCCAAAGTTGAAAATGGCTCTGATTCGGCAGAAGTTTGGTTGCTGGAGATACCTGCTTGGGGGCGTTCTTGCTGCACAACTGCTCCTTTCAATGGCTTAGATTAAACATATGGTAATGATAATCGTTATCATTTAGAAGGTCAAGATTTAACTCACCGCTGCATATTGTTGGCCATACAAGCGCGCGTACAGGCCACTGGCATTGATCAGCTCCTGATGGCGTCCGTGTTCGGCAATTCTGCCATCATCGAATACAAACACCCGGTCCGCCTGCCGCACGGCACTCAAACGATGCGCAATGATGATGGTCGTTCGGCCTTTTAAGAACGTCTGCAATGAGTGATGCAAGCGCGCCTCGGTGTCTGCGTCCAAGGCTGAAGTCGCCTCATCCAACACCACAACCTTGGGATCAGTCAGTGCCATTCTGGCAATCGCGATACGTTGGCGCTGCCCACCGGAGAGACGTACCCCATTCCTGCCAAGAATTGAATCTAAACCCGCTGGCAGTTGTTTCACCACCTCTTCCATTTGGGCGACCTGCAACACTTGCCAAAGTTTTTCATCAGATACATCTCGTCCTAGGGTGAGGTTGTTACGCAAAGTATCATTAAATAGGGCGGGATGTTGCAGCACACAGGCCACGTTCTCGCGCACCACATCCATGCCGATCTGGGTCACTGAATAGTTATTGAACCTGATATCACCTGAGATTGGTGGGTACAAACCCAACAATACTTGCACTAGCGTTGACTTGCCTCCACCGCTGGCGCCGACCAAGGCGACTTTCTCTCCCTCATGTACGCTTAGGTTAACTCCATTCAAAACCAGCGGGCCATCGCCATAAGCGAATTTGATATTAGCGATGTCAATCGCGATACCGTCCTGATTTTTGAATGGATTAACTTGCGCATGATAGACGGGCTCATCCGGCAGCTGGATGAGTGAATTGATTCTGGCTAACGCCGCTTTGGCCGAGAAGTACGAATACTGCACCGCTAACACCTCTTGTACTGGCCCCATCATGAACCAGAGATAGCCAAACACCGCAATCATTTCACCAATGGATAAGCCTGTGGTAAGCACCATCACCATGCCGACAGCGCGAAATACATCAAACCCGACTAAAAAGATAAGAAAGGAGGTGCGATTGGCAGCATCACTCTTCCATGAGAATGCGGTTGAGTGATCACGCACATTAGCCGCAAAGTGCTTAACTTTGGCTAAATAGAATTTCTCTCTATTACTGGCTCGTATCTGCTGTATCCCCTCTAGGGTTTCAGTCAATGCTTGCTGGAAAATTTCAAAAGACTTGTTTTCGCTGCTCTTAAGATCTTTAACTCGCTTGCCCATCATCATGGTGAAATAGATCACCACAGGATTCATCAGCAAAATGAATAACGCTAACTGCCAGTGCAACCAGACCAAAATCACACCCACACCGAGGATGGTCAGTGTCGAGATAATGACTTTGCTGGCGGTCTCACCAATGAATTGATCGATCGTATTCAGATCTGTCACGAATAAGGACGACACTGCCCCACTCCCGACTGTCTCATATTCCGACATGGTAATACGCTCCAGACGAGCTAACATCTGGGCACGCATGTCATATACGAGGTCTTTCGACACCGACACAAACTTCTTGGTTTGCCAGACATTGAGAATCAACGCCAGCAGTCGCAGAATTGCGGTAACCACCAGCACGGCACTGATATAAAAAATCGGCCCCTGCTGGGCGTCATTGAACAGGCCATCAAAAAAGTTAACGATTCTACCGGGTTGGTCCAGGAGCACCTCATCCACCAACAATGGAATAAGCAGCGGGATTGGTACGCTGGCGATCACTGCCAACAACGCAATCAGATTCGCTGCAAGCAGCGTCTTGCGATGCTTGACTGCCAGTTTGGCAATACTTTTAAAGCTGTATTCCTGCATAGGTCAAAGACTTGGAGAGTGTTCAATAACACCATCATAATGCAAGCGTGCGCCAATAGATAAGTGATACCTGTACATATTGTTATCAGACCGGCTTGTGCTGCTGACGGATAACCGTCAGGGCTGATTTATTCTGTCGCAGTATCTTGCTGTTGCTTGATTGATGCCTTCACTTGGTGCATATCCAACTGCTTTACTTTATCCAGCACATCCGCCAGTTGGGCAGGTGCCAGAGCACCCGCCTGATTGAATAATAGAATCTGTTCTCTAAAGAGCATCAGGGTCGGAATTGAACGTATCTGGCAACTTTGCGCGAGTTCGGTTTGATGCTCTGTATCGACTTTAGCAAACACCACATCCGGATATTTTTCTGAGAACAAATCAAAAGTCGGAGCAAACGACTTGCATGGACCACACCATTCAGCCCAAAAATCAATAATGACTATGGCGTTATTCTGGATAGTTGCATTAAAGTTTTCTGAGGTCAGTTCAATAGTTGCCATAGTTATTCTCCTTGCTGGTTATGGCAATATCTGAAGTCAGCTCAGATTGCCCTTGGATAGGTAATATTCCGCCTCTTGCAAAATATCTTGCAAATAATTCAGGCGGATGAGTGGATAGTCGATCTCAAGAATACGTTGTTTATGCGCTAATTCAAATGGCAAATATTCAGCCATCCGCGCGCCCACCCATTGGGCACTGGCCAGTTTATGTTCCTGATTTGCGTAGGCACCACCCATTTTTTGGGTGATCAATGGAATGATTTTAGACCATTCAAGAAAACTGTCTGGCAGACTCTCATCAGGCTCTTCGGGGATCGTCTCTGTAGTGACCAAAATCAATTCGTTAGCGTCTTGAGTGGGCTCACTGATCATTACCCGCCGCGTGCCTCTAGCGGTGATCCCTAACAGACCATCAGGCATGGTTTCAAAGTCTATAATTTCACAGGCCGTACCAACCCAGGACGAGTCAGCGGCTTGTTTCAGAGTCTGATTTTCATCCAGACTGCAAACAACGAATTCCTGCTGATTCTTAGCGCAATCGCGCACCATCTGCAAATAACGAGGCTCGAATATTCTCAGAGGCAAAATGCCCGCTGGGAAAATAACCAGATTGAGGGGAAATAATGGTAACTGCATCGTATGTCTCCAGCGTTAGACTTACCCAAATAGAGACAAATGATTATTGATTGGTTTGAGCTTGCAGTGCTGTGATTAACTTCAAGCACAAGCCCTCAAAACCGCCATTACTTAAGATGAGTACATTGTCTCCGGGTTCAAGATACGCTAATAACTGCAGAACTAAATCATTAATATTATTTTGTATCATACAGTCTAACCCCGTCAGAACCTGATTCAGCGACCAGTCGAGCTGGCCGGTGTCGTATGCGAATACTTTATCTGCGCTGGACAGTGCCGCTTTTAAGGCGCCAACATGGGAGCCCATTTGCATTGAATTTGAGCGTGGTTCGAACACCACGATCAGTCTATGCTCAGGATAATGCTGGCTGAAGCTCTCCAGCGTACAGTGTATTTCAGTGGGATGATGAGCGAAATCATCATATACGGTAATGCCCGCATACTCGCCCTTGTTTTCTAGTCGACGTTTAACCCCTGAGAATTGCGCCAGTGCTTCTCCAGCGACGTCAGGCGAGACTCCCACATGTCTGGCGGCGGCCATCGCAGCCACAGCATTCATTGCATTGTAGCGGCCCAGCTGCTGAAATTGACAATGAATATTATGCTGTTGACCAACGCGCACATCAAATTCTGTCTGACCGACTCGCGTCTGCAGCTGCCAGTCATGCGCAGGTAGACTGCCAAAGGTTTCCTGTTCTGACCAGCACCCCATAGCCAATAGTTCGGCTATATTTTCATCCTCTCCATTGACAATCAGTTTGCCGCTGGCTGGGACTAATTTGATAGCATGATGAAATTGTTTTTGAATATCGATTAAGTCACGAAAAATATCAGCATGATCAAACTCCAGATTATTGAGTATCAAGGTACGTGGCTGGTAATGCACAAACTTTGCGCGCTTATCAAAAAAAGCGGTGTCGTACTCATCTGCTTCAATGACAAAAAATGGCGGCTCGCCAAAACGGGCTGACTGATTGAAATTATTGGGCACCCCACCAATCAAATAGCCTGGTTGTAAGCCGGCATACTCCAGTATATGGGCCAACATACTGGCCGTAGTAGTTTTACCATGAGTGCCAGATACAGCAAGCACCCAGCGATCCGATAACACATTTTGCCTGAGCCATTGTGGCCCAGAGAGCATGGGTATCTGGCGCTCGAGCATCGTCTCGATAACGGCATGGCCGCGGGTCATTACATTGCCAACCACGATACAGTCAGGATTTAAATCCAGTTGCTGGGCAGCAAAACCTTCGATCAATTCAATACCAATCGTCTCCAGCTGAGTGCTCATAGGTGGATAAACATTCAAATCAGAACCGGTCACATGATGACCCATTTGTTTGGCAATGCTGGCAATGCCGCCCATGAAAGTGCCGCAGATGCCCAGAATATGAACATGCATAGCTAAATTCCGAGCAAACCGATGACAGTCACCATAACAATAGTACTGACGAATGAGTAACCTAGACTGATCAAGGCACCCACCGACAATGTAGATTCAGTGGCATGGCGTATGATATGTGCATGCACCAACACCACCCATGAGAAAATTATGAAAAATGCAACTGAGGCAAATTCTGTCAGCGTCTTGGTATCCGGCCCCTGCATCAGATTCTGGGTGGCTACACCAATGACACTATTCAAGATCACCCCCGCACCCAGCATGGCATTGAGTGTCTGATGAATACGCTCAGGCTTGGCAGATAGCATCACCCGGATAAAAACAATCAAAAAAATCAGATCGATGAGACTGTTGGCCATACTGCGTGTCATATCATAGAAGACCAGCGATTTAGCTGTGGCGCTCAGCAGAAAAACCAGCAGTAAGATTTTCTGCAGGGTAGCGGAAGTAGGCCCGTCCTGAGGCTTGCTTTTAAGCAGCGTGAGGTGGGTGTAGTAACTGATCGTTGCAAGCATAGTCAATCATCCAGTAGTGCTAAAAACATTTCTTCGGTCATCACTTCAACCCCTAACTTTGTCGCCTTATGTAATTTTGAACCTGCTTTATCGCCGGCAATTAAAGCACTGGTATTTTTTGAAATACTACTGCTGACCTGAGCCCCTAAAGCCTGCAACTTACGCTTGGCCTCATCCCGGGTCATGCTTGTCAAAGAGCCCGTCAGGACATAACTCTGACCCTGCAAGCGGCCCTCAGACTGCACGGCACGGCTTAATTCAGGCCAGTGCAGGCCTTTATCTTCCCGCAGGCGCTGAATCATTGCCCGATTTTCGGCCTGCGAAAAATAGGCGCGTACATTCTGCGCGACTACCGGCCCGACATCTTGTACGCACTCGAGGCGCGCCTGATCAACGGTCATTAATTCTTCCAAGGTAAACGTTTCGGCTAGCGCCTGTGCGGTTGCTTCACCCACTTCCCTAATACCTAGAGCATAAATGAATCGTGCTAACGTTGTCGCTTTGCTGGCCTCAATAGCATGCAACAATTTGACTGCTGACTTTGCGCCCATCCGATCTAGCGCAGCCAGAGTCTGTTGATCAAAATCATACAATTGATCGAGTTGGTAGACTAAACCTTTTGCGACAAACTGTTCTATCAACTTATCGCCCAAACCGTCAATGTCCATCGCACTGCGAGACACATAATGCTTGAGCCCCGCTTTAAGCTGAGCCGGACAAGCCAGCCCAGCAACACAGCGGGCCACCGCTTCAGTCTGTGAACGTATCACATCCGCGCCACATTCAGGGCATTGGGTAGGCAGCACAACTCGCTCACTGCCCTGCACACGACGCTCCATAACCACCCTCAATACCTCAGGAATAACATCACCAGCGCGACGAACAATCACTGTATCACCAATCCGAACATCTTTACGCTCGACTTCATCCATATTATGTAGAGTGGCATTACTGACTGTGACACCACCCACAAACACTGGCTGCAACTTGGCTACAGGCGTTAATGCGCCCGTTCGACCAACCTGAAATTCGATCTTCTCTACAATGGTGAGTTCTTCCTGGGCTGGGAATTTATGCGCCGTTGCCCAGCGCGGAGCACGCGCCACAAAGCCTAACTTTTGTTGCATGCTCAGCATATCTGCTTTGTACACCACACCATCGATTTCATAATCGAGCGTGGCGCGTGCGTCCTGCAACTGTTGGTAATAACGCCAACACTCATCCACACCAGTGACACGCTTAACTAATGGGCAGACGCGTAAACCCCACTGTTTGAATTGCTGTAGGATTGCGTAATGACTGGTGGCTAACTCTGCGCCAGTATGGACACCGATCCCGTAACAAAACAATTCTAATGGTCGCTGCGCAGTTAATTGCGCATCCAACTGGCGTAAGCTGCCTGCTGCGGCATTGCGTGGATTAACAAATTCTTTTTGCTGCTTACTGCGCGCCTGACGATTGAGCTGGGCAAATCCGGAACGCGACATAAACACCTCAGCGCGCACTTCTAGGCGAGTAGGCCAGTCACTGCCAAGTAATTTCAGTGGCACACTCCGAATAGTGCGGACATTAGTCGTGATATCTTCTCCGGTAGTGCCGTCTCCACGAGTGGCAGCACGCTGCAAGCGGCCATCAACATAGAGCAAACTCACTGCTAAACCATCCAATTTAGGCTCGGCGCTATAGACGATCGGAGTGGCATCATGTAAACGATCTTTGAGGCGTTTATCGAAGGCCTGTAACTCCTCTTGCGAGAAGACATTACTCAGTGACAACATCGGCAAGTCATGCTGAACTTGTTTGAAACTCTCTAGAGGGGTGCCCGACACACGCTGAGTAGGTGATTGCGCTGTCAATAGTTGCGGATGCTGTGTTTCCAATGCGAGTAATTCACGCATCAGTCGATCATATTCTGCGTCCGGCACACTGGGATCGTCCAATACATAGTATTGATAATCATACGCTTGGATCTGGTTACGTAATTGTTCAATCCGATCAGATATTGACATGATGAGTGGATGCAGGACTTTGATGAATTATATGGCTAGCTGAGTGTCGATAGTCGTGCCACTCTCAGGCCGAACAACTGCACCTGTTCTTTGTAATGCGACAGCGCCTGAGTGGTGACTGGATTATGATCTTGATCCAACAAGTCAGCATTCAGGAAGGTAGCCAATCTGTGGGCATGTTCACACATGATATTGAATGCTTTGAGGCTATCCTCAGGCCCGGGCAATTGCAGCACCATGGTCAGTCCACGGGTAGTAAAGTCAGCCATTAGAGTGGGATCGAAACTGCCTGGCTGGAACATATTCAAGACACAATACACGCTGTGTTTTTTAGCAAGCCGCTGGACGTTGTAGTGATAACCCCCCATGTCCCCGAATTCCAAGTCTAGCTCAGTCATCATCTGCTGTATCATTGGCCCAGTGAAATCAGCTTGCGGCTTGGCCACCACATGCAGCACGATGAGTAGCTCCCGCGCCTGATCAGGTTGCCCATCAGGAGCACTGGCATGGGTCGATTTGGGTGTGTCAGCATGCGTGGCCTTATCCTGTCTGGCTGCCCGATCTTGCTGCGCAGCGTGCACCCGCTGACTGATTTTTTCCGCGCGTAATGATTGACTGACATGCTGAAACTCTGAGCGCAAATCATCTGGCAAATCTTCTTTTGCATCACGCGCTGGCATGGTCAGAACATCTTCAATGTCTGCACTGAAATCCTGATCTTGTTTGGTGATACTGTTGGCGACAATATCTTTACTGTTTGCGCGATACCAGACAATAAAAACAATAATAACAATGACAGCAACAACGATTAGAGCAATGCGTAATTCTAATGCGCTGATCATCATGCTTAGGCCTGATTGACCCCTGCCAACTCGGCGGCGGCATCAATATCGACGGAGACCAAGCGTGATACACCCGGCTCGTTCATAGTGACTCCCAGCATGTGATCGGCATAGGCCATGGAGCTCTTGTTATGGGTAATAAAAATAAATTGAACGTGCTGACTCATGTCTTTCAGCAGATCGCAGAAACGTCCCACATTGGCATCATCCAGCGGCGCATCAACCTCATCCAGCAAACAAAACGGTGCTGGATTGAGTTCAAAAATAGCTAATACCAAGGCCGCGGCAGTGAGTGCTTTTTCGCCACCGGAGAGTAATTGGATAGAAGATACACGCTTGCCTGGCGGACGCGCCATAATCACCACCCCTGCGGTCAACAAATCATCACCCGACATTTCCAGATAGGCTTTGCCACCTGGAAACAGGCGTGGATACATGCGCTGGATGTGGCTATTGACCAAATCAAATGTTTCCTTGAAGCGTTCCTTAGTCTCTCGGTCTATCTTGCGTATGGCGGTCTCCAGCGTCTCTAGGGCTTTGATCAAATCTGCGTCTTGCGCAGCCAGATATTCTTTACGTTCACTTTGTTCTTTGAATTCGTCTATTGCGGCCAGGTTAATTGATCCCAGACGTTTAATCTTGTCTTCAGTGTGAGTGACTTTTTGTTGCCAATCACTAGCACTCGCCTGCTCAGGCATTGCATCGATCAGCACCTGCAATGACCACTCATACTGATCTAGTTGTTCCTGCAGCGTTTGCATGCGTACCGTCAACTCCTGCAATTTCATACGCTGTTGATTGAGTCTCTCACGCTGCTCGTTAATCTTATTATCAGCCGCTAGACGCTGCTCATCTTTGCTGCGTATATGCGCCTCAATCGTTTCAACCTGCTTGCGCGATGCGAGTAGCTGAGCTTCAACATGTAAGCGTTGCTCCAGGGATTGCTGTAACGATTCGGTATGCACCGCGATTGGCTGCGCGCTCTCGTCGATCAGCTTGGTCAAATCTTCAATTCTTTGCTGCAGCTCGCCGTGCTGGATTTGCAAGCGACTGGCAATAGACACTGAGGTCGCAGCACGCGTTCGACACGTCTCAATTTCAAGTTGCAAGGCATGCCGTCGCTCTTGCAGCTGACTGGCCTGTTGTTTCTTAGCGTCAAACTCAGAGACAACGTCTTGCTTATCTGCCAGTAAGGTCTGTTTGCGTGCCTGTAGACTGGTTAGATTCGTTTGTGCTGAATCACGCCTGAGCAAGGCTTGTGCTTTTTGTTGCTGATAATCGGCGCATTGCTTTTTAGCTTCTTCGATAAACGTACGCAGTTGTGTATCACGCTGTTGCCAGTGCTCCAGCCCTGTTTTTGTTCTGGCCAATTCAGCTTGTTGCTCGGCGTGATCCTGAAAGACTGTGTTATATGTTTGTTGCGCCTCATCACGTGCTGACTCTAAGTCAGTCAGTTCCGCCAACGCCTGTCTATGAGTGTTATTGAAGCGCTCAATATCGGTCTCCATGCGTGCCAGTTGAGCTGTTAAATCGACGATCTCTGCCTTACGACTTAATACTCCTTCACTAGCACTTGCAGCATTTGAGTAGCGCACCCAGTATTGACCAAACCAGACACCGTCTGCGGTAATCACCGACTGCCCAGGTTGGAGCTGCTGGCGCATACTGAGCGCATCAGCCACGTCATTAGCGAGTAAGATTTGTTGTAGTTGAGTGACGATAGCCAGATCAGTTTTAATCTTTGCCGCCAAGGTGCCCGGGGCCGTGCGTCCATCCTGACTGCTATGTTTTTGAAAAAAGGTCACGCTGCCTTTTGCTAATTGTTTGAGTTGCTTGGCAGCATTCTCAATATCATCCGTACACAGCGCATCAAGAAAACCCTCGAGTACCATTTCGGCAGCCCGCTCCCAGCCGGATTCAACACTGATGTGATCCGCAAGTCGCTGCAGCTGTGTGTATTGATTATCGCTCAGCCATTGTTGCAGCTCCTGACCTTCCCCTTGCAGAGCCGCGTCCTGCAATGCCTGTAAGGTGGTTAAACTACTCTGTGCCTGTTGTTGCTGTGCTTTAGCTGCATCCAGTTGTTGTGCATGAGTATCAATCTTTACCCGTGCATCAGTAATTGATTGCTGCATATGATCAAGGGCTAACTGGCATTCATGCATCATTTTTTCATGCCCTGTAACGTGTTGCTCTAGGGCATGCAGATCCACCTTAGTTTCATTTTGCATGAGCTCAGCATGTTCCGCCTGATAGCGCATCTCGCGCTCCTGTAAACGCGCTATTTCCTGATCAACGAATTCAATTTTTTGATTATGCATCTCAACTTGATGGCTGGGTTCATTGCTTTCTTCGATCAAGTCATCCCAGGCTTGGCGCCATAACTTCTCGGCCTGTTCCGCGCTCAACACGGCCTCACCCATTTGCTCACACTCAGCACTGATCGCAGCTAAGTCGGTCTGCATAGTATCTATCTGCTGATCAAACTGGCGTTGTGCCTGTTCTTGCTGAGTCAGATCCTGCTGTAAACTAGCCAGATTACGCTCAATTTGATCACGTTCTTGCTGATGTCTTTGCTTAGTTTCATTGGCATGTTGAATGGCCTGTTCCAAGCGCGAGATATCGGCCCCTATCTGATAGTACTCACCCTGCACCGTGGTCATGGTCTCATTGGCTTGCGCATGTTGTTGGCGAGTACTTTCCAGATCGGCTTCGGTCGCACGCAGTTCAGCGATAGTCTGTTCTAATTGAGTGTCTTGTGTGTCGACTAACTGCTGTTGCTGACTGGCTTGTTCAGCCATAGCATGCAAGCGCAAGACAATCAGTTCAGCTTGTGCGCGACGTTGTTCGGCTTTCAATACTTTATAGCGCTCGGCGGCAGCGGCTTGGCGTTTGAGCTTAGTAATCTGTTTATCGACTTCCTCGATTAAATCATGCAATCGATCCAGATTTTCACGGGTGTGTCGAATACGATTTTCGGTTTCTCTGCGGCGCTCTTTATATTTGGAGATGCCTGCAGCTTCTTCCAAATGAGTACGCATCTCTTCGGGCTTGGCATCAATCAGACGTGAAATCGTGCCCTGCTCAATAATCGCATAACTGCGAGGACCTAAGCCGGTACCGAGAAAAATATCTGCCACATCACGGCGCCGACATGGGCTGCCATTGAGATAATATTTAGATTGTCCATCACGCGCGACCTGACGACGCACGGCAATTTCACTGTAACTGGCATACTGCCCCCCCGCTTTACCCTCTGAATTATCAAACACCAACTCGATACTGGCCTGACCGACGGGCTTTCTGTTACTGGAACCTTTAAAGATGACGTCTTCCAAGGTGTCACCGCGGATATTCTTAGAGCTAGCCCCCATCACCCAACGAATGGCATCGACAATATTCGACTTACCACAGCCATTGGGCCCGACAATACCGACCATTTCACTCGGAAACGTCAGTGTGGTGGGGTCGACAAAGGATTTAAATCCTGCCATTTTCATTTTACGCAGACGCATGATGTTTTATCCCGTAAAATCCCGGTCAGTATTGAATAATTGATGAGAAAGTGATGTCAAAAGATTTTGTTAGTGTCCTAGATACGTTTGAGAGTCCTGCCACCGAGCGTGATTATACCATTCGAATTAC
>MDTB01174191.1_pt1 | contig 16933 bp, 12 predicted proteins | sample 811161 | NCBI WGS metagenome assembly MDTB01 (sample SAMN05326650, study PRJNA326480) | marine metagenome | isolation source: seawater | place: Mediterranean Sea | collected 2009
GTGCATTAGACGCCCAAAGAGGAAGCCGTCACCTAAAAGCCGAACAGTCAACTCTGATGCTCCGGACGTCTCGAGAAAAAATAAAACGAACAACATTATTGGCGCATATTCAATGAGATTGCCTTGCGCTCGTATGGCTCGGTTCAGCAGTTCCTCATCACCTTTACCTTGTGCAATAAATGCGAAGGCAGGATTGCCGCGCAGACCAATGACTCGGACTGATAATACGAACAGCCAGATCGCCAATAATGAGCAATAAATTGCGGTGAGATTAGGAAAGCCTATATTCATAGTAGAGATTTATTGGCGCAGCACGCCCTCTATGCATAATACTGCCAACAGCTTACCGCAGGACTATCTCAATGTGACAAGTCACATAGCAGCAAATGGAGCACAGGGGGCAAACTGCCGTTGTGATTGTGATGGTTACCGCCCACATACAAAAGAGGGTGATTCTCGCCAAGCAGCTGGAGAAATAGCGTCTGGTCAAATCAGGCAGGGTTTGGGGTAAGGCTATTGCAGCAAAGGTCTCATGAGGGTGTTGGTGACTGCTTGAAATCAAAGGGACCCGTGCATTAGTGTCGTAAGGGGAATACTGGGAGAGACCATGCAATGCGCATCTTTAGAGTCGCCTTGATCATATTGACCTTATTGATGCTTTCGATGGCAGTTTTGCCAATATTTGGCTTGGATTTGGTGTTGTTCGGGCGTTTTGAGTTAGAGGCGGCGAATGTGGATGACAGCAATATGCATCTTTTTATGGTGCGCTCAGCCGCCTTTGCCACCCTCGCGACCTTTGCGTTCAATTTCCTCAGAAGGCGAAGGCCCCTGTCATCAGTGGCTCCCTTACTCTTTTTCTGTTCGTGGGCTTTGATATTTCAGCCTGCTTATGTATTCGCCTACCATGAGGTCAATTTACAACACATCATTTTCTACCTTTTCACATTAGTCTTAATGCTAATTCTCTCCCGGGAAAACAAAGCTGAAGCTAAAAAGATATTTTTAAATGAATGGTGAAGTTAGAAGTCGTCCTGTGATGAGACCTGGTGGGTTGCGATGGGCGTGCCACTGATTCGTCACTGCTCTCCTCGGGAAGCTACCAGCCGCTATAGGCAATGGTTACTAAAAAAGCACATCAGAAGTCGGATTCTTCTCAGTCGGTGTTCCTCGACCGTTTGCTTTGTTAGGCCTTTCAGGCCGCGCGAACCGATTGGCGCTTACAATTCGTCGGGGGAATCTTTCGCGCTACTACCCCTCTGGTCTTGGGCAGAGGTCACCGTTTCAATCCCGCAATCACTCGATAAATAATCAAGAATAGATTCGTATAAAGATAATTTGTGGTCAAAAAAGAGGGTATTTGAAAAATGATCTGCCCCGTCAAGCTCCAGATAAGTGTGGTCTTTTTCGGCCTCGAGTAAAGCCCTTCGATACTTCTTCGCGTGCTCGAGCGGCACACGTTGATCCACCGTGCCATGGATTAACAAAATCGGAACGTTGACTTGCTCCACCTCATTAATCGGTGACACGCTGTCGTCCCACATCCGAAGTTGTTCAACTTTGCTTCTCCCCCTGAGGCGATATCTGTAATAATTTACCTGCATTTCAGGGTCAGTTACCGCCGCTCCAGCAATAACACATCGGTATATTTGAGGGGTCCTAGACGCGGCTACTAACGCCGCATAGCCACCGTAGGACCACCCGAACATTGCCACACGATCGCTACTGGCCAGCCCTTCGGCAACAGCCCATGTCACGCCATCGTCTTTGTCATCCTGCATTTTATATCCACCTTCTCCGCCCTTAGAGAAGGCAATTTGATAAAACCTTTGACCGTAACCTTTTGAGCCTCGGTATTGAGGCTGCAAAACTAAAAATCCGTTGTTTGCGAGCATTTGGGCCCACTCATCAAAAATAACGGTCTCTCGAACAAATGGCCCACCATGTGGCATCACGACCATAGGGAATGGTGGCTTTCCCTTGGGAACTGTTACGTAGGCAGGAATTACCTCTCCATCTCGCGCTGCATAGGTAATGAAATGAACCTTAGCCAGATTGCCTGGGTCTAGCAGTGGCCGCTCAGCACCTATTAGTTGCAGACTCCCATCACGCAAAAGGTAGTAGGTGCCCGGGTCATTAGGACCGCTGTTACGAACGATAAGTGTCTGACCATCGCGCGAGCGACCGGCAACCCGGAGGTAATATGCATATGGTATGAGACTCTCGATGTGTGCGAACAGGGCCTGCTCGACGACATCGAAGTACTCGGTAGTGGGTTTCTCCTTGCAGTGCACGACCCCTGAAACCAGGTTTGGGTGCTCCCACTCGTTGCTGTGATAGCGGACTCCACATATGTCGACATCATTTCTATGATAGAGAAGCTCTGAGAACTCCCCACTTTCAGGATCGAATGACCAAAGACCGCTCGTATTCGCGTTACGATTAGCCTCAACTATCAAGTTGCCAGGCACTTGCGGATCGAACCCGAATACTCGAAATTCTTCGAAGGCGTCCTCCGACTGACGATGAAATTCTTTCCACTCGCCAGTATTCTCCGGCCTCCAGAACCACAAGTATTCTCGGCTGGCGAGATCGAAACCGCGTGCGAGTGTTGGGTTACCGTCGCCATCAAAGTCTATATTACCTAGTAAAATCTTCCCCCTTATCAGGAGCTTCTTAGACCCCGTCTTTAAGTCAAACTCCCAATATGCTCGCGGCCTGAAAGCTTCCTGGAGCTTTGCGCCAACACCCCCACTCGCCCCTTCGGCGAACGAAATCAATATTTTATTTTTTTTGTTAGGCAGAGTGCTCACCAGAGAAGGGTCACGCTCTTTGAAGCCATGGATCTTTCGTTCTTCAAGATCGACAAGGGCTATGCGAAATTCATAGACTCCCTGGTTGAAACCGTCGACCATCTCCCGAACCTGTTGGCGAGCAAGGAAGATGAGGTTGCTGTCATCGACCCATTTGATTTGTACTATCTCCATTGGATCGGCGTCGACTCTGAAGGGGACCGCTTTCAAATCGTCTGTGGGGTAAACCTCGATCACTGGATTAGCGCTCTTCCCAGCAATTCTCAGCAACGCAAGCGATCCACCGTCGGGAGAGAGAGAGACATTACTTATGTTTGGCCTTCTAGCCCAATACTCAGCGGGATAAGGCGTTGCCTGAGAGGCTTCTAAATATTGGGGCAAAAGTGCAACTAATAATGGGATGCACCTAGCGCTCGGGTACACGTATTTGATTAACATTTTGTCTGCGACCGTTACCTTAGGTTTCTCCAAACAGATAAACCGCGTCCAGGAAGAAAGTCCTCCCCTGAAGGTCGTAACCAAAACCAATAGGCGTATTTGAAAAGGAGACTACTTCCGACCCATCGACTCGCGGGGGCTGCTCATTGAAAACATTTCTAATGCCCCCTCCAAGGATGAAGGTATCTGCCTTGTAAAAAAGCGACGTGCTATGCCTGAAATAGTCGGCGGCTTCGGCATAGTCACGACACAGGACATCAGCGGGCGGGCCTAAGCAGGTATCCGATCCTCCAGCAGTTGAGTCGAACTCATCTATTGCTTCCGCATCCTGTTTTACTCCATCAAAGAATCTTGTTTCCCAAGTGAGGGTCCATCGATCCCATTTGAAGCGCAGCGCCCCCTGCACTTGCCACTCCGGAAACCCCCATTCACCCGCATATTCCTCATAATCAACTATGCCACTGGGGCTAGTAAATTGAGTGGAGCGCTCAATCAACCGCGTCGCATTCAGATTAAAACTAACGTCTATCGGCGCCCCCAGGTTCAATTGGTCACTGAACGACATGTTGTAGTCAACACCTCGCGCTATCTCTTGGTCACGATTAATAAACCCTAAATCCATAAAGGTGATTTGGGGATTTTCTGGAGAGGCGAAGTCTCTAGTGATCCGGCTGCAAAACACGCTGGAGCCATCCCCAGCCTCGTCGGTATAGCAATCCCTGACGACAAAGCCTGAGCTGGGTTCAATGACTGTATTCGTAATGTCGATCTCATAGTAAGTCATGCCAAAAGATAACTTGAACTTATTGGTCAAATTCTGCTCGTAGGCAAAGCCAAGCGTCCACGATTCCGATTCTTCTGGATCCAGATCTAAGGCCCCCCCAGCTTCGGCCTCCACATTAAAAGTATTGAAACCGCCATTGTTCGCTGTCGTCGGATCCACGCCAGTAGCCCTGCAATTTGACAAGACCAGTGGATCTCGTTGGTCATTTTCGGGGATGTATTCCCCCGTAAGGTTGTTTATTGCTTCCTCGGGTAAATAGCAAGGATCTGAAACGTTTAGGAATCCGGTGGACCCTGACAAAAAAAGCTCCCGCAAGTTTGGAGCTCTAAATGCAGTGCCCCAAGTACCTCTTATGAGCAGGGGATCAGCAGGGCGCCACCCCAACTTGATGGCCTCGGTAGTATTGTTTCCATAATACTCATCGTCGGTAAATCTTGCCGAGATATTCAAATTTAATTCTGTAAAAAGAGGTTTATTTACCAGTAACGGGATCTCCAACTCGGCGAACCACTCCGTAACGTTTCGAGCGCCGTAGGCACCTTTGTCGGCGAAGAAGCCCCAAAACAAACCACCCGCCGCAACCGCATCTGGCTTTGATTTAATCTCGTCTCTGCGAGCCTCAAACCCTACCCCGAGCGCTACGCCTCCAGCTGGGAGATTTACCAGATTCCCTGAGGCGTACACTGAAAAAATGATTTGCTCGTATTCGGTATCAAAATGCCTCGTGTCAAACAGGTACTCCCTTTCGGCGGGCGTGGCAAAGTCACCCGTTACACGTCCCAGTGGGTATAAAGAATCGGCGTACATGTTCACAGGGACACAGCCTGAGCTCACGTCTGAAGGGAGGGAGGTTTTTAGATCATTGCTACATGGGGTTGAGGAAGAGGAGTTGTACCCGAGTGCATGATTAAGACGGTCTTCTCTAACACCATATCTATTGGATTTGCCGTTTGAGTGCGAGAAACTCAGATAGGTATCAAAGAGCCAATTGTTGAGCTGCCCGAAAGACAGCGAGGGTATGTCGCCCCTAATGCCAGCAACTAGCCGCGCTTGTGACTGTTCCACTTCAACTAGATTTCGATCTCCGACCACAGAAACGATAGGCACCGTCGGGACCGGTCCCAACGCGCCTGGGTACAAATTTACGATCCCAAAATCCCGAAACTGAGCTGGTGTTAAGCCATACGCAGCAGCAATGTTAGCGGCGATCGATGGGTTATCCAGGTAGGCTCCCATTGCCAGCCCACAATCAACCCCCGCTGGTTGGTTTGGGTTACACAGGTTATATGGGTTCAGAGCCGGCACCTCGGGAAATAGCTGCCCCTCCCCGCTATTTGCCTCCACCTCTAAAGCTGCGTAGTTAGCTTCAAAGTAAGGCGTAAGGTTCGCCTCTCCAGCAATGGTGTATTCTCCATAAGCCATGACGTTAAAGCGTGTAGACTTCGGGAACAAATCGGCGGTGAGCTGGCTGGGTTTTCCATTCAAATCGTACTGACGCAGATCAACGTCCCCTCGGCCATCCCCGTTCCCATCCGCAGCTAGGCCCGTAAACGGATCCCCTGACTCAGAAAAATTGCCCCAACCTCCGTTTGAATATCCCGGGGTGTAGTAAATACTCCCCACCGCTAGGCTAGGGATAAAGGTCCGCGCGCCCAAGCTCCCCAGACGGCAATTACCCAGGGGATCGTATCCTAGAGAGGAAAAGTATTGACCTTCAGTTCTCAGTCTACCGTTTTCATCCACCTCCATATGGGTCTCACAACCAGAAGTCCAAGACCTATTCCCTAGAGAGGCTTTTTTGGTCACCGCATACTCAGCTCCGACACCAAACAACCCTCTATCGGTGTTGACACCCCATGAGCCATAAACTGTTGAGTCTGCTCCGCCTTTTTGTTCCGGATGGTTACTGTAAACTTCGAGCTCGAGGCCTGCAAAATCCTTCTTAAGGATAGCGTTCACCACACCTGCGATAGCGTCTGAACCGTAAACAGAAGAGGCTCCATCAAGCAATATGTCATAGCGAGAAACTAATGATCGAGGGAGTAAATTTAAATTGGGGGCCGCAGGCGCGCCCTCCACTCCGGATGGCGACACTCGCCTACCGTTAATGAGAACAAGATTTCTGCTGGCGCCAAGACCACGGAGATTCACTGTGGAAGCAGCTGGTCCGTTATCTAAAACAAAACCTTGAAATGTCAAATCGATCTGCTGACCGGTAGACGCGGTTGATCCCTGCAGGATTTCGGCAGGGTCTATGACCCCCGCTTCTTTGGAGAGCTCTGTGGTAATTATCTGGAGTGGAGAAACGCTCGAAAAAGTGTCTCGTCTTAGCCGCGATCCGGTGATCACGACCTCCTCTACCAGTCGCGAAGAGGAAGATGGGACCTCGGTTGTTGCCGGTGCCTGACCGTCGTCGTTTTTTTTTGATTCTGACTGCGCGCCGCTGTGCAGAGGCGTTAAGGCTGCTAAAAGCGCCAAGGTCAGGTACCAAGGACAGTTCGCTGGTTTGATCATGGTCGCGTCTTCGCCGGTGATTGAGCCTAAAGTGTGACAGAAGTTTGGTATCCAGAGACCTTTTTGCGAGCCACTCTAAAGTCGTCGTAGTTGCGATCCAGAGTCTCCTCACACAATCCCAGGAGGTAGCGCACCAAGGCGGCGATCGTTACAGGCCACGTGCATTGAAGCGTGAGATTAAGGGTCAAGACCGCTGTTCTGCCATCGCGCCATGATCTCCAAAGAAAAATACAATTCAAGCTCTTTTGCATTATTTTTTATTGGTGCCCGAGGCCGGACTTGAGCCGGCACGGCCGCAATGGTCGGGGGATTTTAAGTGCTTGGCTACCACTTCGCGTTACATCTCAGTACATCTAGCTACAGCAACAACATCAATAACTAGGCCAATCTTCATGTAATGAGGCGCTATGGGTTGTGATGGGTGTGTCACTGATTTGTCACTAGAACATCCCCAGAGAGGGCTATCAGGCCTGTCGTAGCCGCTTCTGCTTCTCCGCACAGGCAGCGTTGTCTTCCGTAATCTCAGGTATTCCTGCGAATGCGGGGCGCATCATCTTGGATTTCCTCCTGTCAGGCTGATAGCAAAGAAGACAACGATTGAAACGATAAGACCAGGCCAGAGCGGATCATTCTGAAACACGGACGCGAGTTCTATTACCGATGCGCCGTACCACGCGACAACGGTGAACAAGGCTGCACTGATACTCCAGAACGCGGCGTCAGTATTGACGTCTTTCAAGGTCACCATTGCTATCGTAGGCACAAACAAAGACGCGGCATTGACCGTAAACGCCAGCAGCAATATGCCTACGATATCCTGCATCTGCCATGCCATTAACGCGGAGGCTACACCAACAATTGCAGCAAGGCCCATGCTGATCCGAAACAGTTTCTTCGGCTCGACATCCGGGTTGATGTAACGTTGGTAGATATCACGGCTACCGTTCGCCGCGGCCGTCAAAATACAAATATCGGCGGTCGACATGAGTGCGGACAGGATAGCGACCAACAATAGCCCCTTAAGGCCAACCGGGAAGATGTCGATGATAAGACGGGACAGTATGTCACCTCCACTCTCGACACCCGGGTAAAGTATGGCGGCGGTCAGCCCCAGCCAGGTCGATCCAATGACCAGCGGTAACAGAAGTGCAGCCGCCAGATACGTGCCGCGTTTTGCAACGACCTCGTCTTTCGCAGCAAACATCCTCGTGTAATTCTCCATGGCGACAAAAAACGTCAATGGTATCGAAACGCCCAACGCCAGCATGGCCGGCAATCCCCATCCGATCGGATTGAAGTGTCCGGTAGGGAGGCTTGCTGCAAATGCCTCTAAGGTGCCACCGTTAGCAATGGAAATGGGTATCCCGACGATTGCCACGCCGACAAGAAGCAAGGTGATCTGCACCCAGTCCGTATAGGTAATGGCAAGAAAGCCGCCCGTCGCGGTATAGACCACGATAATGGCACTTGCGAGGAGCAACGATGAAGAATAATCCCAGCCCAACAGCGTGCCTAGAACCGCGCCCGCTGCGGCGAGCTGCCCGGCAGCGTAACCGACGTAAGCGAGAATGGTCGTGATGGTCGCGACGATTCGGGTCCGACTGTCGTAGCGCGTCTCGATGAACTCGGGATAGGTCAGCAGATTGTGTTTATTACCCTCGCGTTTCACGCGAACCGCGAAGAACAGGCCAAATAATAGGCAGCTTATGAGCATGCAAGTGGTATACCAGCCGCCGGAAATGCCAAACTCGAAAGCTTTGGTCGTGCCGCCGACGACAGCAGCCCCACCAACCCAGCTGGCCAGCCAAAGACAGGCAATTGAAAATGAGCCTAGCTTGCCGCCGGCTGCGAAATAGTCTTCAACACTAACCTGTCGACGACTCGCATATATTCCAATTGCTATCATCAAGGCCAGGTAAGCCAAGATGATGCCGGTATCGATAGGTCCGAGCATGCTGCGTAATTTACATTGTTTTGCTCGCGTTCACCGCTTTGTCCAATCCCACGGCGGCATGGGTTAGTGGTAACTGGTATTCGAATTGAATTTCCGTTGGACGTCCACTATGGCCGGATGACGGAATACATAATGGCTGGCTTAGCTACAGGAAATCTCGACGCGGTAAAAGCCAAGCCCGCAATGTTAGCCGTAGATCTGGAAGATCACGCCATTCACTCAGAGAACGCCATGGGAGATTTTCGCGCCCCATACTTGAATACTTTGAGCGTCCGCATTCTCAAGGCTTAGAACATGTATATGACGAATTTTTCAACCTATTAGAGACTTGGAGGTTAGTCGCTATTGCTATTGGAACAGCTACCTTAATTCCGGCGGTAGCGTCTCAAGTATCCGACAAGGATATTAGTCCCGGAGATATTAAAACGGCTATCGAGAACTTAAATTCTAATTACTCCATACCTTTCGACGCAGCAAATGTGAGAGGCCAATGCGAGCGGATGCCAGCTGACGCAAAGCGATAAGGTCACTGCGAGCGAGCATGGTCACCAGATACCTACCATTAACCCGACGACAAAAAACCGAGAGAAGATCCTCGGGACCCACGACTGTTAATATATGGTTTAGGTGATTGTTACCCAGAATGCAGAATAGAAGATGTTATTAGGCGAACATATACGAATAATTCCAGATTATCCGAAACCCGGCGTTCTCTTTCGCGATGTGACCACCCTAATTCTAGATCCGATCGCTTTTCACCAGACAGTTTTAGAGCTCGCTGAGCCATTTGAGGGCTGCGAGATAGACAAGGTGGTGGGTATCGAAGCTCGAGGGTTTATTTTTGGTGCTGCAGTCGCATATGAACTTAATGTGGGTTTTGTCCCTGCTCGGAAGGCGGGCAATTTGCCGTCCGCAGTTTTTCAACAACACTATGAACTTGAATACGGTTCGAGCACCCTAGAGATTCATAAAGATGCAATTAAACCCGATGATAAAGTCATTGTAATTGATGATCTCTTAGCGACTGGCGGTAGCGCATGCGCCGCAATTGACCTTATCTTGGGTGCCGGTGGCAGCGTAGCGAGTTGTGGCTTCGTCGTTGAGCTATCAGATTTAACGGGCCGGCAACGGATAGAAAGCAAATCCATTTCGGTACACTCCTTATGTCGGTTCAAAGATATTTGAATGCTGTGAAAAAGGCGCGCAACTTTTCAGACGCGGTCCGCGCGCCGAGATCAAAATGGCGCTTACAGTTGCTTGTGGTCCGACACTTCCAAGTCTTCTATGGCTATAAAATCCCCCGAGTCATTCCTTCTTACCTTATGAATTGCTATGACCGCGCCCGGAGTGATACCTCCCAAAATATGTGGGTACAGCTCATCATCAGATCCCTCGAAGTCAGCCGGCTTGTCCCCTACTGGCGCTGTGCCCTCAAAAACCACCTCCACGCCCGATCTTTTGAGAGACTCCGAAGTCATGCGTAAACATAGCCAGTCCCCATCTACCTCTCGATAAAAGTGGTTGGCTACAACTAAAAGTTTGTTGGGATTAGCAGTTCCATGTGTGAAACCATCGAAGTCATAAGTCGGCGGGTAATATACGCCGCCATTTGTAGACGCAGTGGATTGCCATAGTTTTGCTTGCACCAAATGAAAGATGTAAGGATGTGATGTCCGCGAGTGTCCCTCATCTGACACTGCTGTTACTGCATGAGATAAAAAAAGGATAGAAGACATAAGGATTAAAAAATTCCTCATTGGCATAAAGCTCTTTCCTCAGACCTAAACAAAGCACCTATTTCTCGTGTTCTTAGTTTACCGCAGGACTATCTCAATGTGAGAGGTCATGTCAGTGCAAATGTGAGCGGCCCTTGAACCACCCATAACGCTCACCGCAAACAGGGAGCTACCTAGCTACGGCGGCTTTGGCCCGCTTGCTAATAAAGCTATGTGTAGAGAGCAGCTGGGTACTCAAGGAACGACCACTTTCCTCATCGTATATTGCGGCTGGTCCGCCCTGATAACCAGAGACGAAGTCAAGGTGACCCTCACCATCAAGGTCGACCACGCCAGAACGATGGATTAAGGGCGGTCCATATGACGTTGCCCCTTTGAATCTATCAAAATAATCCCAGGACATGCGTTTCGGAAAATAATCTAACGGCACTTCTTGGAATATGCCGGTGCCATCGTTGAAAGCAAAGGTGACTCTAGGATATATCTCAAAATTGGGGCCACCGTAGATCGCTTGGGTGTCAACGATATCCAGATCGCCATCCTGATCAACGTCTTTTAGCACGATCACGCCCTCACCAATACCAGTCCCCTGAAGCGACTGATCCAGCTCGGATCGGGGCTGATCCGCGAACCTTGCTGAGGTCTCGTCTGAGAAGGTGCCGTCGCCATTGCTGATCAATACTTGAACGTGTCTGCCCGCGTAGTAGGGGTTGCTTCTAGTGGAGCCGATAACGATGTCATCATATCCATCGCCATTTATGTCTCCGCTATCAGCGTCGTTATAGTTTACGTTCGTATCTCCATAATATGGCTCAGGAAGGGTTTTCCATAATTCTGAGTCGAGATAAATGGGGTCGTCGAGCGTCACCGGACCAAGGAGAATGTTGCTCCATTCAGGTGCGCCATAAAAATTTTCTTCCGTAGCTTTTTCACTCCACAGGATTACGAGGTCATCCACACCATCGTTGTTGTAATCGCCGATAGTTGACGCGTGTGCGTGCGTGGGGGCCACAGGCTTCAACGCTATCCCCCAGGACTCAACCACTTGTTTCTGGTTAAGATCGATAAGATCGAAACTGCCTTCCCCATCGTTGAAGTACATCACGCCGTTCATGAAAACGTCCACGTCACCGTCACCATCGACATCCCCAGAGCTTGCATCGTGCGCATATTTGTTTTTAAGCGCGGGGTGCTCTTCAGCCTCAGGCGCACTCTGCGACAGATAGACCTCTCGATGAGTGCTTTCATTTGAGATTAGCGCTAGGTGTGGGTACTCAACCCAGAAATTCGTGTTGTCCTCGCGCAAAATCGGCACGCCAAAGCTTCCAATAAACGCATCATCTACGCCGTCCGAGTTAAAGTCTGCCACCTCAATATGGTAAGGAGCGGGCAGTCTTGGAGGCTCTCCACCGCTGTAGCGGGTGAAGTCTTCAGAAAGGCGCCCTGTCCCATCATTGAAGAGAAGATGAATAGTGCTCCAGTAGGACTTATCCTCATCTGATCCTATGGATTTAAAAGTGCGCTCACCTATGTCTGCGACGAAAATCACGTCTTGGTCGCCATCTCCGTCAAAATCGCCCCCCAGTATGTCGCCGGGGATGAACATGGGGGGATTGAGGCCTTCGTTGTAAGTGCAGTTATCTGGCGTTGGGTAACAATAAGTGCCCTCTGGAGTGGTTTTATTCTCCATTCTGAGCATCGGCATGATGTCCCAGACTGCATAGTTTTCATTCTGTAGTTTCTGCTTAATTTCCTCGTCAGGGTTGAAATCAAACAAGCCATCCGATGTATTGAATTGATTAGAAACGGGGCTGAAGGCAACAGGAATGGACATGCTTTTCGTTACAGACCTGCCCGTTGAGCTGGTTATTGATACCGAGAAGTTAAGTTCAAGATCTGCGTAGGTAAACGGTGCTCTGCCAGAAATTTTGGTGCCTTCAATCTTGAGCCAAAGAATCGCGTTATCGGGATCATCAACCGTTACTTGGAAGGACTCCGCAAGCGTTAAATTCTTTGGAGTAACCAAGATCTCGAAGGGCTCGTAATCTGACAACGTGCTCGGTGCAATTAACTCAAGATCCAGCGCAGCACCCTTCTTAGTAGGGGTGGGGCAATCAATTGAAGTGCTTGTACCGGCAGTGAAAAATATCTGGCAGATCAGTGCGGTAAAAAGACTAAACATATATTCAGCGCCCTAAGAGTTATTGATCCCACGAAGATATTATCAGACGACATCGGATTCCAAGATATTGATTAACTGTGTGCTAGGCCGGAAAAATCCTAACACTCTGAATGTCGATTCCACCGCCCGAGCGAACTATGTTTGGTTGCCTAATAGATCACCGTAGAGTGAGAATTCATGTCAGAGGGGTATCTGCAAAAGCAGGTGCGCTTGAAGCCAGTCAAGAGTCTATTTTTTGATATGTACGTGGTGCTCGGGGCCGGACTTGAACCGGCACGGCCGCAATGGCGGGGGATTTTAAGTGCGATGGAGTGGGTGTGACTGAGTGGGTAGCCTATTTGTCACTAAAACGCGCTCCCGCGGGGCCGTAACTGCCGTTGTGATGGTGATGGACACTGCCCACAGACACTGGGGTGTGGCTTCACAATTCTCTACGAAATTCGATCTCACGAGTGCGCAGCAGTAGGATCTGAAAATAAGCCAAAGTCCACATCCTCAAACCGATCCAACCCAGGCAAGACGTCTAATATTTGAGATCGGTTTAAACCAAACCAGCTCGCGAGGTTTGAAGCGTACTGCTCAACGCTAAAGTCGGGGATTGGCAAGTTGTAAACCATTTTTTCCGTGTCGACACCAAACTCCGGGATCTGTCCAACGATCTGCCCCCCGCTTACAGGCGTCCCCATAACAAAACAATGTCCGCCCCATCCGTGATCAGTACCATTCGCGTTGATAGTTGGCGTGCGACCAAAATCAGACTGGCTGAACGTTACCACTCGATCATCTAGCCCCCGAGCCTCCAAATCCCGCTGAAAAGCCTCTAGGTTGGAAAACAAGGAACTTACCAATCCGGGAAGGATGCGATCTTGATTGTCGTGAGTATCGTAGGCATGCATTTGCACCATTAGCACCTGCCTCTGATGCCCCAGGTCGGGGGCTGCCTCGATCAAACGGGCTGCCATTTTGAGCTGTCTCTGAAAAAGCTGCCCTTCAACATGTAAGTCATCTGGATAGTCAACTGAGGAGAGCTGAATACTTTCAATCGTCTCAGAAAGTGCAGAGAAGCTCTCCAGAGTACTACGGTTTCGCGATGCGAGCTCTCGGTCTAAAACGGCGGAACGGTCGAGATTCTGCATTGAGTAGAAAAGATCCAAATCAGGGTTTCCTTCCCCGTCCGCTAGATTGAACGTGGCTAGGTTCTGAATCACATCTGGATTTATCGAAAAAGTGGGTGTTGAAAGCGTCGACGTGAAAAGCTGCGCCCTATCTAGTGAGATATTTGGAGAGATAGTTTGCGCGGGCTGGTTTAGCAACTCCAGCATCCTTGCACCCCAACCTTCCCTGGCACTGGCGTCAACAGTGCCGCTCTGCCACATAATCGTTTGAGAATTATGTGACCCGATGAATAAAGGCATCACTTTATTATTGTTTTGGATCATCGCCTTTGTCGTAGGTTGCCTCAGCGGTCCCACATTGCTGACCCATGACAGCTTGCCAGAATCGTAGAGATCCACCATGTTGTGGCAGTAACTTGGAGTGCCGTGATCCCCGCTGCCAATATTGATTAGGTCAGCTAGGTCAACAGCAAGATGCTGCCGTAAGTCCTTGTATGCGGCGTACTCTGATGCGCCGGTTGGCACTAGCAACCCCAACGAGTCGACACCACCGTTCAGATACACCATGACCAAAGTTTTATAGCCGGAGGAGTTACTGCTGTTGCTAGTTGCAGCCATGGAGTTTAATAGTCCAAGACCACCTATCATGGCACTGTTGCTGCCAGCACTCAGCATTGCGCCTATGCCATTTTGAAAAAATTCGCGGCGATTCACATCATTCCTCAACGCTGAACGTAGTATTCGGGGGAACTAGCGACTTGATAAATCATTTGACGAAATATGCCCAAAAACCAACCGCGATTCCCGTTTTGAAGTGAAGTCGCGATCGCGTAGTCGTAGCGCTCAAAAAGCGCCTGTTTTGAGGCTTCAGAGAGTCGCCCTTGAGTAAGGTAAGTATCCAGATATTCAATAACAGCAAATGTTCCTTGTTGCTCAGCTATCTGCGGTAAATCCCCTAGTTTGTAATAAGTCCAATTCTGTTTTTGTTGATCCGTGGCCCCCGTGTCTGCCTCTAGCTCCTCCTTGGTCGACATATATGCATAGTACGAGGAGTCTTGAACGAGAGCGTCGCTTGTTAAGATTTGCAGCTCGGGGGCCACTAGATCTAATGCCGCAAAATCCGCATTGGGTACGTGAGTGGGGCTGAAGAAGTTAAAAACATTCGGTGCTTTCAGGAACTGCTGACTGGGACTCCGCCTCAAGTGCTCTCTCCGATCAGGATCGTAACCCTCCACCTCGAAAAACCTTTGAAAGTTAACGAAGCGCAAAAGAGGGTCTTTCGCTCGCCCATACGTGCTAGGTTGCTCCCCAGCTGCCAGCCGGGCTTCAGGGTCAAATAAAATGGCCTGTAGGACTGAGCCCAAATTACCCCGCTCACCTGTTTCGTTGCTATTAAATACTGCGCTCACTCGTCCAACGTACTCGGGGGAGGGATTGCTTGTCACGAATGACTTTATTAAGTGCTCGGATACAAATGGTGCAAGGTTCGGGTGATAAAAGAGGCTGTCGAGCACTGCGCTCAGACTCTCTTCCGCACTGGCACCGGCCGGGACATAATAATTGCGCAGCAATTTTTTCTGAGTTTTTTGATGGTGGTCATCATATGAAGTCATCGGCGCTAATCGCTGAGACCACTCCACTGAATGGAAAGTGCTACCAAACCGGTAGGGCTCCAGATCTGCGAAATACCAACCGGTTAAGGCTGCTGCGTAGTTCTGAATGTCAACTGGCCAATATGTCTGAACGACATTTCCTCTATCGTCCAACGCTGGCGTTCCATCCTGATTCAGCTCTAGCAAGCCAATGGTAAAGAGTTGCATTATTTCTCGTGCGTAATTTTCGTCAGGACGAATGTTTTTTGATGGGTCAGCCTTCTCGTTCCCTAACATGGCCAGAAACAGCCCCATAGCGGGGTGCAGTGTCACTCTCTCCATCAAGTCTCGATAGTTTCCAAACGCGTTTTCATGCAACACGTCGACGTAACCCAGCACGAGTTGATCATGGTGACTAAAATCAAAATCTGCAGAGATCACAAAAAGCTGACTCAACGCGTAAGTCATGCGATGCCTGAGCTGATCAGGGCTGTATAAGGCATTCGCCATGAACGTTTCATGATTAAGCTCAACGCCATTCGCCCCGTCGACACCGTCGATATCGTTAAAAGCATCTGCAATTGATCTCCAGGCTTCAACATAACCGCTGGGCTCAATAGCCAATTGATTTTCAAACCAAGCCTGCGCTCCGATCTCCATCAGATCATCAACATCGCCAACCCTCGGACCAAATGTGGCTTGATATAGAAAGCGGATTGCGTCCGTATGGTCATTTAGCAATGGCGCTGGTGCTGCCGTCGGTGTGAAAACTGGCAGTACGGCAGGCTTTGGAAGTTCAGCAGTGAACCTAAAGGTGTCTTCTGCTGAGGCACCATTGATGTCGCGGACCGTAAGAGTCAGCGTAAAAAGGCCACGCATATCTGGCTCAATGGAGACCAGAACAGAGTCGGAGCCACTCAAACCTGCGAAGCTACCATCTGGTTTAGTAAGCGCCCACTCGTAGCCGACGAGCCCAGCTTTGGCCCCACTATTGCTCGCATCGAACTTCAACACCTGCCCCGCTAGGAATGCTGGCGCGAGAGGTTTGACCTCAGCCCAAATAGGCTGGTTGATATTGCAGGCTTGGTAGTTCGCGCTTGCTCCAGAGCCACATCTAGCCGAATTCAACAAGTTTAGAAAAAGAGAAAACGGCCCCTGAGCATTTGCAGTCCCAAAGATGCTGAAACATGTGATGCCCAGGACTAATAAGGACAAGCGACGTAGCATTGAGCGCCGCTTCAACCACTCAGGTGCAGACATGCCCGATTTACAATTCATGCGCCTTCCTCGAAGCCTGAGCCACATCACTATACACAGCGGCTATCTGCAAATGAAAATCTCTCCTAGCAGAGTCGGCCAAAATTCAATTTTTCCTCTATGTAAGCTATTTAGATGGTGCCCGTGGCCGGACTTGAACCGGCACGGCCGCAATGGCCGGGGGATTTTAAGTTCCCTTCACCACGGCACAACACAAGCTAACCCGCCTAAACACAAGTCAAACACTCTCCCCTCCCGAGTTAAGTTGCTTCTAGATTTAGTTACTTTGACTTACGAGTGTTAGCACAGTGTCAGTGAGATAACCCCACCCCGAGGGGGGGGGCTAACTGCCGTTGGGATTGTGATGGTTACCGCCCAGACACATTAGAGGGTGGAATTGGGGTGGTACCTGCCAGAAATTAATCGCGTCTATCCAAGGCAGGAGTAGGTTACGCCAAGCAGATTTTGCCCTCTGGGTGTTAAGGCTGTGCCAGCTCCCATCTTGTTCATGCAGTACCCAAAGGACAGTCCTGCCGATGGATCAGCCAAAC
>MDTB01220703.1_pt1 | contig 16933 bp, 16 predicted proteins | sample 811161 | NCBI WGS metagenome assembly MDTB01 (sample SAMN05326650, study PRJNA326480) | marine metagenome | isolation source: seawater | place: Mediterranean Sea | collected 2009
ATAGCGATGGCCTGAAGGTGCGTTTCTGGGGCTCGTACTAGATCGTCCAGCCTCGCCACATGTCGTCGGTGACCGCATGATCATCGCGGAACAGGCGAGTGTTTTTGAACCACTCATACTGTCCGCGGGACCGATGCTCGTCGTCATCCAGGACTGGCTCATCCAGGCTATAGTCGCCGAACAATGCCCACCGGATGTCATCGCCCAGATGAATCCCGGGTGAGTGCACAGTGCGACCGTGCCAGAAAATGACACTGCCTTTGGGGGCGCAAAGCTCAAAGGGCTCTATGGTGTCAACGACTTCCCGCATGTGCTCACGGAAGCGGTCATTGGGTGAGAAATTCGCTTCCGTTTCGTGAGCGCGGAACATGATCCTGTGGCTGCCTGGATAGACTGTGAACCCGCCGCAACGGGGTTTGACATGGTCAAGATAGGCGCAGGTATTCAACTGCTGACAGACCTGGTCTGTATGAGGACCCAACATGGCGCCTTTGGCGATACGCCCCTCCGATCCGGGAAAGAGTGCATAGACTCCGCGTGTGACCGTTGATGGCCGAAGGTTTCTACCGAGCATCGCCTCCGCGATGGCCACCACATTCGGGTGACGCGGAAGCAGGTCGAGGAGAAAGTCCTCGGAACCGATATCGTGTAGCTTGATCGTCCGATCAAAGTACTCCACTGGAATGCGGCCCTGGTAGTAACCGGTTTGAGGATGTGGTGGTTGTGTGCCGAACGTTGGTTGTCGCCATGTGCCGGGGTCGTCACGTCGGAGAGCCCAGGTGTCGGTTTCGCCTGGGATTCTGACTCCCACGTAGTCCCATATACGCTGCATGGCGGCGTCTATGGCATCACTGTCGATCAGACCCTCCCGAATCAGGAAACCGTGTTCCTTGAAGAAGTCGATTTCTTCGATACTGACGGGTGTATCCGGACCAGGTCTTGCCAATTCGGGCATGGTGAACGTCCGACTCAGTTTCTGATCCTCACGCCGACGCCTCGCTGCTTCCCGTCTGGCGTTCTGCTCCTGGGTTGATTCCGCTGAATGGGTCATTTTCTCTCTTCACCTTTTTTCTAGGCTGCCCGGCTGCCCGATGTGGGGCGCTTGAAACCGTAACACACATATGTGATGGTCTCCGCCGATTTGCAGTACGATACCTAAAGGAGATCCAAGATGTTCAATCGTGCGTCGAAATTGACGGCCCTCGTGGTGCTGGTACTGATGATGGCAGGCTGTGCATCTTCGGGTGGCCTTGACCCTGCGGTTGGCAACTGGGACATCGTGACTGTCTCAGCTCTCGGGACTGCAGAACAGACAATCGTGATCAATGGTGATATGACGGGGGTGCTGCAAGCACAGGGTCAGGAACTTGGCTTGAGAAATGTCGTTTCAGAGAAAGGGGCACTGACGTTTGAACTCACATTTTCGATCCAGGGAACAGACATTCCGGCCAAATTCGCGGGCACGATAGATGACGACACCATCGAAGGTCAGTTGATTACACAGTTTGGTAACGCAAGCGTGACCGGGAGTCGTGGCGAGTGAGAGTTTCCTGACAACCGGGGATGAAAGGGCTCTGGAAAGGTTCTGAAAGGGTGGGGGAAGAGTACGCTACGGCGCGCATCCTTCCCCTTGATCCTTAGCCTCCATCCATCTCTTTGTCTCTGTCAGTCGCTCATGGGAACGCTTATTTGCGCCCGGTCGCAGTTGAGGCAGTTGAGACAGTTGAGCCCTTCGAGCCCTTGAGAGAGGCGGCGGACGCTAGTCTCTAGTCCCTTCAAAAGTCGCCTCACCAAACGCACCCAGTTTAACGGTGCCGGAAATATTGTCGCCATCGAGGTTCGCTGAAAATTCCAGCGTCATCGGCATTGGCTGTTGGATCGCGGCTTTCCAACTGGCGCTGGTGCCATCCACGGAACCATCCGTGAGGTCCAGGGTGCCTTGCTGACCAGCGATCGAGCCAGTCAAATTGCCACCATCTTCGGCCAGGGTCAGTTTGGCCTGTTGGCTGCCCATAGGGCTTTTTGTAGTGGTACTCCAGGTGCCGGTAAAGCTCATTATCTTCTCCTTTAAAATACAGCCTTAAGTGACTGATTTATTTATGTTCTTGCCCAGACAAATGTCCGGCCAAGTTTCTCCATACCGCCGGCATAGGCACCACCGGTTGTATTCAGAAAATCCTCACGGCCAAGCAGTGTTCGCAGGACCTCAGGTTTGTTTGCGAGCCAGTCATCATCCAGGTAGTCGTAGCATTCGACGGGGCGCAACGCGAGACGACTATAGGTGATATGCAGAACCGCGCGTTCGCCCGGTGCTGTTCGTGGATAATTGCTATGCCATACGGAACCATCCCAGACCACGGCTGATCCTGCCGGACATTCAGTAGGAATTGCGCCTGGTTCATCCCGAACCTCATCCGGTGTCGGGTGTCGTCGTTCCAGGTGTGACCTGGGAATAATCTTTGTTGAGCCGTTGGCCTCATTGTAGTCATCGGTTGCCCAGCAGAACGTCACCAACTGGTTGTGGACAGGGAAGGGTGCGGGTGTCCAGTTCTGATCCGCGTGGAGTCCGATGGCAGGTGCACCCGTGGGGCGTACGCTGGCCGCGATCTGAGAGATCATGAACCCTTTACCACACATCACCTCTGCCACCGCGAGTAGTTTTGGATTGGTAATGACTTCGGCAAACACCGGATCTTTGTCGAGCAGCATGTTGGCCCCCGCACCACCATTTTTCTGACATTGCTCGAGAATGGCTTCACGCAACCTTGTATTGAATACCCTGTCCGCGGCGGGAGTAACGTATCCGTAGCCATCCTCTTTGAGGCTTTCGATTGTTGCGTGCAGACCGAGTTCGTTGATCCGCTGTTGCAGCGTATCGTCGAGGTCAAAGGGTTGCCTTGAACCCCAGTTTTCAGATGCGGAAGACTCGCTCAATGTGCCATTCCCTTACGGTGTCATGCTGTTGAACACTTGCTGGATTTGTCGTTGGTTCATGGCGACTCTGGCCATGCTTTCCGTCGCATATCAACATTGATGTCACTATAGGACATCCCGCCAGCTTGTTGAATGAAAAAAAACCAGTCATTGAAAAGGGTTCGTCAGGACCGAGACCGCTTTGTGTACAATGCCGGGGTACCCACCGCCAACGATCTGAGTGAGGGAAACATCGATGAATAAAAACAAGCGATGGCCACGCGCAGCTGGAAAGTCGATGTTGAACCTGACGGCCATGGCGTGCCTCCTCGTCAGTGTCATGACCGCGCAGGCGGACTATCTCGACCCGCAACTCCGGGCCGCCGTTGAAACACTGAAAATACAGGTCCGGGAGACACCAACCAACCAGGACAACTATTCATCGCGGGCTCAGATTGCCTGGGATTGGCTCAATGCGTATGCACGTGATGGTCGCTATGTACCGGTCAATGCAACAACCTCTGTGAGGCCAAAACTCGCCGATCCCGCCCGTCCTGCGCAGACAGCTGCACTCGACTTCTATATCAGGGAACTCACACTTGGGGATGAGGATCCTGGCGCACTGGGAGAACTGACGGGCAACACGGGGCCGTTCGAAGCAAGAACCTTTGCGACCCTGCGACAGACGTGGATAGTCGGGTCGAAACCTGTGCAGACGGGAGGTGGGTTGCTGATCGCGCGACATTTCATGCCAGGATATGGCGCTTTCCAGGTCAACCGACCCGCGGAAAACAATTTTGTGACCATCAGCAGCAGCAATCCCGATGTCTCCTTCGTCCCGGATCAAAGACCGATGGGTGGAATGCATGGCGGTTTCCGTGGTGCCCAGCCATCCCTGTTTTTTCGAGTTGATCGCGGGCGGCTGAATTCGGGGGATACGGTGACCGTGACCTACGGCGACACCGATGGTGGCGGACGTGGCCTCAGAATGGGCGCACCTTCAACCGACTTTCTGCCACTGCCCATCTATGTCGACTTTGATGGGGGCGGTCACCTGACATCACTACCGATTGTTCCATTTCGGGTGGCGGGCAAGTCCATCGATGGCGTTCACGTGTTTGCGCCCTCCGTGGTCAGGCCTGGCCAGTTGATTGATATTTCTGTGCGGGCCAGGGATGCGTATTACAACCGTGCAACCGGGAACGTTCCCGGGTTTGTCGTGCGTGCCAATGGAGAAGTCATCGGCACCACGGAATCGGGTGAGAATGCGATCACAGTGATTGATGACGTCTTGTTATCTCCTGGTGTTCATCACCTGACGGTCAACTCGGTTGATGGCACGATCACTGGCCGCGGTAACCCGGTTCTGGTGTCTGCGGAAGCCAGTCCGGTCTACTGGGGAGACACTCACGGTCACTCAGGTTTTGCTGAAGGTATTGGCACACCGGACCGCTTCATGCGTTGGGCGAAAGAAGATGCTCGCCTGGACTTCGTCATGCACTCTGAACACGACATCTGGATGGATGACAGGGAGTGGCAGGTACTCACCGATAAGGTCAACGAATACTCCGAGGAGGGTCGCTTCATCGGGTACCTTGGCTATGAGTGGACCCAACAGAATCGCTATGGTGGGCATCACAATGTGCTCTTTAGAGATACAAAGGAACGAGTCCGGGTTCCTGTACAGGACTATCCTACGATCTCAAGACTTTACGCAGGGCTTAAGAGCACCTATGACTTCAATGATGTGCTGGTCATCCCGCACGCGCATCAGTCCGGGGACTATCGTCAAAGCGATCCGGACCTTCAGGACCTTGTCGAGATCATGTCACAACATGGGACCTTTGAGTGGTTTGGCCGCGCTTACGTTCGCCAGGGGCATCAGGTCGGATTTATCGCAGCCAGTGACAACCACCTGTCGCAGCCCGGGTACACCAGCACCTGGGCGGGTTTCATGTCGCAGCGAGGAGGTCTTGCAGGCGTCATGGCGGAGCGGCTGGAACGGGATGCGTTGTTTGATGCCATGAAAAACATCCAGACGTATGCCACGACCGGAGACCGGATCATCCTCGACGTGAGGTTGAACGGACATATGATGGGCCAGCGTACGCCTTTCACCACAGAGCGGACGATCACTGGACGGGTGATAGGAACGGCGCCGATTGACAGTATCACGCTGATCAAGAACGACGTCGAGATATGGGAGCAGCAGTATCGTCTGATCGAGGATGGGCGGTTCGGAAAATCCGAGACCATACAGATCAGTTTCGAGAGTGACTCGGCACCCATGCATCCCCAGGATAACGCGCGCGGCTCGCGTGGATGGCTGGGTAAGCTGACCGTCACTGGTGCAGACATTGAATCGTTCAAAGCTACCGATTTCTTCAATCCAGAGGTGAATGAACTACGCAGGGACAACGATAACCCCAATACGCTTCACTTCGTCACAGGTTCGCGCGGCGACGCAAGTTCGATTGTCCTGGATCTGGCAAACATCTCGCGTTCTGCACGAATCACCTTTGAGCTTAAGGCGGCTGCGGAAAGAGGGAGCCCGACCCGTTTCAGGCGACCGGCGATCACGGAACCCGCAAGCGTGACGCTGAATCTGAAGGACATGGAGCGTGGGGAACTGACCCATGGCTTTCCGCTGGATATCTACAATGACACCATCACGCTTCGGCGGGTGATCACCGAAGGCGAGAGAGACATCCGTTTCGAGATCGTTGATTCAGGAGACCTGCAGGGCGACTATTACTTTGTACGCGTACGTCAGGCCAATGATGCGATGGCGTGGTCCAGCCCGATCTGGGTTGGTGGATTCGCGCCACGTTAGGACCGGACGTCGATGTCTCGAGAGCCACTGCTATATTTCCTGATCGTGGGCGGACTGCTGTTTGTCTGGTTTGGCATGCTGCAGGATGAGCCCCCGGAGGCGTCGTCTTCGCAGGTCCTGATTGACGAGCAGTCATTCATTCGATACCTGATGCACAGAAACCCGCGGTTGGACCTGACCAGCGCGCGCACGGTTGCGTCCAGAATGCCGGGTGATCAGCGCGATGAACTGGTCGACCAGATGGTGCGGGAGGAGGTGCTCTATCGAGAGGCCCTTGCGATTGGGCTTGATACCAATGACTACGCCAGCAAACGTCGGCTGATCACACAACTCGACTACATTAATCAGGCGTCGTTCTACGACGACATTGTGGTCTCCGCTGACGCGGTCACGGCCTACTTCGAGAGCCAGCAGGATCGCTACCGTGAACCGACACGGGTCACTTTCACCCATGTGTTTTTCAGCACAGAGCGACATGAAAACCCCTCTGCTATCGCCAGTGAGACCCTGACCTCACTGAATCGTGAACGGGTCCCGTTTCATCTCGGAACGTCGTACGGGGATCATTTTCTCTATCACAGAAACTATGTGGGAAAGACCTACGACGAGGTGGCTTCTCACTTTGGTTCCCAATTCGCAGATGATGTATTCGAGATGAGCCAAGGTGACAAATGGCTTGGTCCGGTCAAATCTGAATATGGCCAGCATCTGGTCATGATGGGTGACGTTATCGCCGCTCGCGTACCACCGCTGGAGGAGGTTGCGGCGCGTGTTCAGGATGATCTGATGCTGGAGTTGGTTGAGGCGAAACGGCAGCAGTATTACCAAAACGCACGTTCCCGTTACCAGATTGAGACTGACCTGGACGCCCTGTCCAGCGAGGTACTGTCGCAATGAGGTTGGCAGTCCTGGCGTGGCTGAAACGAGTTTGTGCATTGCTGGTCATCATCGGCGCGCCAACGTATGCCGATGACCTGCGACCTCTGTACATTGAAATCAGGGAACTATCGAAGGGCGAAGGCACCACGTTCCTGTACAGGGTGCGTCTGCCGCCGCGCATTGCGGTTCAGAACACACCAGATCTCCAGTTCCCATCAAACTGTATAACGGAGGGGGCGGGATCCACTGTCAACGTGGTGTGTGAAGAGAGTGTCTACGGCAGGCAGCTTCAGGTTGCGTATCCTTTGTATGAGGTCGCCAACCCGACCGTTATCAAGGTCATTCTGCAAAGCGGCGAAGAATTTACTCGTGCCTACGGGTCTGGGCAACGGGATTTTGATGTGCCATCCCCGGAAACAACGGGTGGTGTGGCATGGCAATACACCTGGCTGGGTATGGAACATATCTGGATTGGCTACGACCACCTGCTGTTTCTACTCTGTCTGATCTGGATTGCGGGTGGCTGGCGCCGCATTCTCATCACGATCACCGGATTCACGCTGGCACATTCAGTGACTCTGGTGCTGGCAGCGCTGGACGTGGTTCGGCTACCCATTGCACCGGTTGAGGCCGTGATCGCGTTGTCCGTGTTGTTTCTCGCGAGGGAGCTTGCGATAGGCCCGTCAGATTCGTTGACATGGCGACATCCGATCGCGGTCTCTTCGTCGTTTGGCCTTCTGCACGGTCTGGGGTTCGCAGCGGTCCTGTCTGAGATTGGCTTACCCCAGATTCAGCTTGTGACCGGCCTGATTGCTTTCAATATTGGCGTCGAAATCGGGCAGGTGGTGTTCGCGTTGGGCGTCATTGGTTTGCTGCGGTTGTTTGTTGAACTGGGTCATCGCCTGAAAACCAAACTTCCGGTTCCGGGGCATGTGATGGCCGGTTACCTGGTGGGTACCGTGTCTGCGTATTGGCTGATAGACCGCGTGGTAGCATTTTAGGATTGTCAGGGTAGGCCCACAGGGATAGTATCAATATCCGGTACTTTTCATGCTGGTTCCGACAATGGCAGACACTGAAGGTCTGGTTAACGCGCTGAAGCGCCTTCTGAAAGGTGCTGGTATGACCTATGCCGATGTTGCGGTGCATCTCTCGGTGAGTGAATCCACAGTGAAACGCTGGTTTGCCGATCGCAATTTCAGCCTGCAACGGGTGGACGCAATCTGCGAACTGCTGGGTGTCGAGTGGCACGACGTTATTCAGCAAAGCCAGCGTGACAGTGTGCTCATCGCGGAACTGTCTCAGGAGCAGGAGCAGGCACTGGTTGAAGATGTTCGGCTGCTCCTTGTGGGCTACCTGTTGCTTCAGAGATGGAGCGCGGATCAGATTCTTGCGCGTTACGACGTGGGCGAGCATGAGTTGACCCAGTTGCTTGCGCGACTGGATCGGCTTCGAATCATTGAACTACAACCCGGAAATCGTGTGCGCACGCTGGTTGCACCGAACTTTCGCTGGCGAGACGGTGGACCACTCGAACATCTGTTTGAAACCCGCGTCCGCGATACATTCTTCGACAGTGAATTCAATGCCCCGGGTGAAATTGAGCAGTTCCTGTACGGGATGCTGTCGGATGAAGCGATTGAACATATCAACACCAAGATCCGTCAGTTGGCTGAGGATTATGTCAGTGCTTCCCAGAGAGATCGTATGGTGCCGCTGTCTCGAAGGCATGGTACGAGTATGGTCGTTGCGTTCAGGCGGTGGGGGTTCCCAGCATTTGATGCGTTAAAACGTGCGGACGGCGTGAAAGAGTAGATGTCGCGGTCGTCAGGTGCGCGTTTGTCCTTGGTTTGTCCCTGGTTTGTCCCCGGTTTTCGTGTTATCGCTGGTTCGGTGACTGAATCCCCCTGGATATGAGCGACGCAAGCCCTTTGAATTGCCAGACGCCCACCAGCAGGAACAGAAGTCCCAGCATCACAAACACCGTCGCACTGCTCCATGCGTCAATCGCGTACCCGACAGCGGGGCCGGTAAAGATGAAGACACCACGGAACAGAAAGCTTGAGATGGAGTTTGCGGTTGCGCGTAGTTCACTGCCAAGCACCCGGTTGAACGCGTTTCGGAGGATCACCATCTGGAGTCCACGACTGGACTGCATGATGAACCCGAGCGCGACGCCAAGCCAGATGATTTCCGCAGCGAGCCCCATACCAAGATAGGAAATGCCGGGTGCCAGACACATGATCGCGGTCACGACAGTGAGACCGAATCTGCGTTCAATGTCGACCGCATAGTGACTCGACAGTGCGACCGCAACGTTATAGGCAGCCCAAAGGTAGCCAAAGTGGAGAAGGGCGATGCCCCCTTCGGCCCAATAGTCCTGATACATCCAGACTGCATAGAAAGTAGCGAGTGCGAGCACGGTCAACGAGATAAGCAGATCTCGGATGTGTCCCGGGGCAAAAACATCTCTGTCACATTGCGCACATTGGTTCGGTGATCGTCGGAAGGATCGCTTCTGGGGGCTTCAACCAACGTGAAGGCAAGCACAAAGGGTCCGGCTGCGAACAGCGTCTGCGCGACCAGTACCGGTTCGAAAGACCAGATCACCAACATTCCGCCAAGAATGGCAGTGATGGCTTGAGACCATGAGCGAGCTGACTGGACACGACCCATGGCGCGCAGTTTGGTGGGTTCGTCTACATCCAGGGCCAGCAAAGAATCGTAGAGCAGTGCGATGTCGCTCCCAGAGATCAGCGCAACGGCGATCGCCGCGGTGAACTCAAAGAGCACCAGCGACCAGAAATCGGTTGCGAACAACAGAAAGAGGTGGGATAGAAGCCAGCATGCGCTGCCGAGAATAAGTGCCAGTTTCCTCCCGAGCATATCTGCGAGATAACCAGAGGGAACCTCCAGGAGGACGACGAAACCGGCAAACATGGCCTCCAGAATAAAGATATCTGTCATCGACAGACCGAGACTCTGGAAGAACGGGACGATCACGGGAAAGATCACCAGCGCCGCTGTGAAGAAGGCGACAGCGGTCAATCTACCCGGGTTCTTTGCCAGACGCCGACGTTGTTCATCATCGACGTCCGCTTGATTTATTGCGGCCATGGCCATTCCTCGTTCCTGACCAGAAAAAGAGAACTCCAGAACGAAAAAGCCCCCGGGTTTGACGCCGGGGGCTTTGAGGTTTTGTTGTCTTGTTTGATCGATGGTTTACAACTTCACCTGCCCCCGGCCGTGGTAGCGCACGGTTTGCGCACACGGCGTCGCACCGTGATTGAAATCAATCACGGTGAGGGCGGTTAGATGCTGACCATTGATTGTGGTCACAAGATTGATGCCCCTATGTCTCTGGAATTAGTGTGTCTGGAATGTCGTGGCGGCGTAGTCTGCGCTCACCGGATTTTTCCGTCAACAGATATTTCCGCGCCGGGGTTGCTTACCACAGGTCGTATTTCTGCAGTTCTGCGCGACCCACCACCATGTGATGCACCTCATCAGGACCGTCAGCGAAACGAAGATGGCGCATATCCATGTACATGCCGGCAAGTGGGGTCCAATGGGATATCCCGGTTGCTCCGTGCATCTGAATGGCAGCGTCAATGATCTCGCACACCTTCTCAGGCACCATGGCTTTCACCGCGGAGACATACACGCGCGCTTCTTTGTTTCCAAGGACGTCCATGGCTTTTGCCGCCTGCAGGACGGCCAGACGCATGGCATTGATCTCGATACGTGAACGCGAGATGACTTCGACGTTTTTGCCGAGTTTCGCAATGGGCTTACCAAAAGCTACGCGCGTCCCTGATCGTTTCACCATCAGTTCAAGTGCTTTTTCGGCTTTGCCGATTGAACGCATACAGTGGTGAATGCGACCAGGCCCGAGTCGGACCTGGGAAATCTCAAATCCACGTCCTTCACCAAGCAGAATGTTGTCCTTGGGTACCCGAACGTTGTTCAACCGCAGGTGCATGTGACCGCGGGGGGCATGGTCCTGTCCAAACACCTGCATGCCTTCAATGATCTCTACACCAGGCGTGTCCTTCGGAACCAGGATCTGAGATTGTTGACGATTGGGGGCTGCGTCCGGACTGGTTTTCACCATGGTAATCATAATTTTGCAGCGTGGATCACCCGCACCTGAGATGTAGTATTTCTCTCCGTTGATGACCCATTCATCGCCATCGAGTACAGCGGATGTGCTGATATTCTTTGCGTCTGACGAGGGCAGTGCCGGTTCTGTCATCGCGTAGGCAGAGCGAATCTCACCATTCAGCAATGGCTTCAACCACTGTTCCTTCTGTTCCGGGGTGCCCACACGTTCAAGGACCTCCATGTTGCCGGTATCCGGCGCGGAACAGTTCAACGTCTCTGAAGCCAGTGGAGATTTTCCAAGCTCAGCGGCAATGTAGGCGTAGTCCAGGTTCGTCAGGCCGTCGCCATACTCGGACTCAGGAAGAAAGAAGTTCCACAAACCACTCTTTTTCGCTTTGTCTTTGGCGCCCTCCAGTAGTTCCAGTTGCCTTGGGTGCCAGCTCCAGCGGTCTTCTTTCTCCTTGTCGAGCGCAAAAAACTCTTCCGTGATCGGTTCGACGTTTTCCGCGATGTGTTTGTTCACCGCGTCCATGAGTGGTTGTGCTTTCGCCGACATGGCGAGGTTAAACAGATCAGCTTCCAGGTCAGCCATGATGTGTCCTCCAGGGGTTACGTTCAGCCTTGCGGCTTGTTTCAGTCAATTGAATGGTCCAGTACCGGTGTGTAGTTGTTCATCGTTACGACACACTTTCCGACAACGTTGCGTGATTCAAGCATCTGCATCGCGGCGATGGCCTCGTCAAGAGGGAATGCACGGCAGACATAGGGGCTGATGGCACCGCTGGCGGCCAGATCGTAGATGGCGCGTTGGTTTTCGATCCCACGTTCCGGGTAGGTACGGCCAAATTCACCGGCGCGGACACCAATGACAGACAGTTGCTTGATAAGAATCAGGTTCACCGCCGCCTGAGGCCATCGACCACTCGTGAAACCAATGGTGAGAAGACGCGCGTCAATATTGACGCAGCGCATGGATTCATCAAAAACATCACCACCCACGGGGTCGTAGACCACATCTGCACCGTTACCCCCGGTGAGTGCTTTGACCTCATCTCGGAACCCTCCGAGTTTGCCATCCGGCAGGCTGTAGTTGATGACATGGTCAGCGCCTCGAGTCTTGACGACCGCGAGCTTGTCATCACGCCCACCGGTTGCAATCACCTGGGCGCCCAGGTGTTTTCCCAGATCGACAGCCGCCATTCCGACGCCCCCGGTCGCGCCATGTACCAATAGATGTTCACCGGCCTGTAGGTGACCACGACAGGTGAGGGCAACCCATGCGGTCAGGTAGGCGGTTTGAAAAGATGCGGCTGCGGCATAATCCATACCCGCTGGCATGGGGCGAACAGAGTCGCTGGAAATGTTGATGGCTTCTGCGAAACCGCCATGACCGCAGCCCACGATCACCGGGTCTCCTTCCCTGATGTCAGAGACGTTGCTGCCAACGGCAATGACATCACCGGCTGCTTCGCCGCCAGGTGCGAATGGGAGCGGCGGTTTCTTCTGGTATTTCCCCTGAATCATCAGAATGTCAGGGAAATTGACGGCGCACGCCTTCAGGCGCACCTGTACCTCATGCGGTGCGGGTGCGGGCAGTGTTACTTCATCCAGGGAGATGGTGGTGATGTCATCGTCGATCTGGTGACAACGATAGGTGCGAATACCGATGGACATGGTGCCCAGAGCTCCAATTACGAGCGCAAACAGGCGCGCAGCATAACAAAATGGTGAGATTTGGTCTTGGCATCGCATGACGTATGATGAGTCATCGACGACCTTGAGCTCATAGCGAGAACACCACATGCAGATTGAGAATTGGGAAACCGCGGGATCGATGGGGCCCCTCTACCAGGAGCTTCAGCAACTTGGCCTCGAGACCAACATCGCCGAACTCGAAGCGTTTGGCTATACGATCATTCCCCCCGAGAAAATAGGCCCGGATGGCTGGCATCTGGAATTGAAGGACGCGCTTGAAGGTGTGGTCCAACGACGATTCGGTGATTTGTCTGATGATCTGGATCGCTGGAGCGACGTGAACGACAACCTGCGCTTTCTGATGTGGGAAGATGAGCGGTTCGAAAAGTACGCCTACAATCCTGCAGGTCTCGGCCTGGCACAGTACCTACTGGGTACAAACTGTATCCTGAGCCTGTGTAACGGTTGGGTAAAGGGGCAGGGAGAGGCACGCACAGGAATCCATGGCGACTTTCTGGATCAAACGCCCGATGCGCATCCAAGCCTGAACGTCAACGCGAACGTGCACTACTTTCTGACGGACTACAACAAGGAAGATGGCGCGGTTTCATTCCTGCCAGGGAGTCATCGATGGCGACGTCAGGTGAGTCCACCGGAATCCAAGTATTGGGCAGACAGGGCGGTTGCCGTGGATGCGCCGGCAGGATCTGCTGTGGTCTGGGGTAATCACACCTGGCATGGTTCTTATCCACGCAAGACGGCTGGCGTGAGAATGGCGTTGCAGTACGAATATATGCGGCCTCGATACCAGCCGCAGGAACCTTATCGCGACACAGTCACCCAGGAGGCCCTGGACCGGAATCCGGTACGTTTTGCAGGATTGATGGATGTCTACGGACCGTTCCCGTTTGGCAAGAGTGACAGGACCGCCGACCTGCGAGCACTGGAAGCACCTCCGGGGACGGGTCACGGCCGTGGGACCGTAGAAACCTATTGTAGTTTATTTGATACGGAGCCCTCAGCAGGACGGGTTACGGTACGACCTGATTACGATTACATGAACCACGATGGCCGGATGTCATTCGAGCGGCATCGAGATGCACATAAGGCCCGTCAGTCACAGAACGATGAGAGCGCACAGCTGGCGGGTGACTGACTGCTACGGTGGGGCTTGATCCAGGGCAGCTTTCAGCTGACGGGACTGGTCGACGAATGGCTTCACAAATTCATTCGCGGGGTCCCGGGAGAGGCTCTCCTGGTAGTCTGTGATGGCGAGGTCCTACTGTTCCGCCATCTGATAACCAAATCCTCGGTAGTAATAGCTCATCGGGTCGCCGTCACCCGCTTCGATGAGTGCGTCGTATTGGCTGATTTGTTGCCATCCGTCCGCTTTTTCGCCTGCCCTTGTCAACAGCGTTGGGTTTGCCTTGATCTGGTCAAGGAAGAACGTCCAGCCGTTTGATTTGTCGATCGCAGAGGCGTCACTTTCTTCATAGTTCTGGAGCATCGCAAAGCTGTCTTCAGGCAGATCCGCCGTCGAGATTTCCACGAGGATAGCGCCTTCGCCAGAGCGACCGATAAACCACTCCTGTGGGTTTCGTCGCACGGCGGGGTCGGATGTCCGTGTTGGCGTTGTGGCATCCGGTATCGGCGTCACCGGTACAGAAGCGATGGGAGCCGGGTCTGCAGGTTCACCCGTGTTTATCCACCAGGTGATTCCTATACCTGCCAGTACCAATGCCAACACCGATGCCAACACAGAGGCAGTCAATATCAGCCGCGATAGCGAACGGGGTTGTTCGTCGCTCTGATCTGACAGCACTGCAGTGGCGTCCGGATCATCCGTGTCGGGATCGTGTGTAAAGTCGCGGATCAGCGTGCCGTCGTCGTCAGCTGCGAAGTCCCGAATCAACGTTGCATCCTCGTCTGCCTGGTCAGGCGGAGGTGTTTGCATCGGCATGTTGGCGGTCTTCTGTTGATCAGCGCTCGCGATCATGTCATCAGGCAGTTTGCCGTTCGCAAGGTAGTCGTCAATGGCCTCAATGACAGCGGTGGCGGATTCGGGTCGATCCGAGGACTGTTTCGCCATTAATACGTTGACCAGCGGTTGCAGTGCTGCGTTCTGCTCCGGTAATGGAGGCACCGCCTCAGTGGCATGTTTGAACAACATGGCCGCCATTGACTGTGCGGAGTACGGGCGTTGGCCGGCAAGCATCTGGTAGAGCATCACGCCCAGTGAATAGAGATCTGCCCGGTAATCGACGTCGGATGTTTCGAACTGTTCAGGTGCCATGTAGGCGGGTGTGCCAACCGAAACGCCAGCCTGTGTCAACGCTTCGTCTCCGGTATCCATCGACCTCGCAATACCGAAATCGGTCAGCACGAGTCTGCCATTGTCGTCGAACAGGCAGTTTTCCGGTTTGATGTCCCGGTGAACGTAATTCTGTGCATGGGCGTAATCCAGCGCGCTGGCGACCTGTTTTGTGATAGCGAGTGCTTCTTCCTCGCTCAAGCCTGCCTGGATGCGCGATTTCAGGTCACCGCCTTCGAGATACTCCATCACGATGAACCAACTGTCCTCGAATGTCTCCACTTCGTAGATGGTGATGATATTGGGGTGGCGGAACCGGGCCAGCGTCTGGGCTTCCCGCATGAAGCGTCTTTTGAACGACTCGTTCTGGCTGATCCGCGATGACATCAGCTTGAGTGCAACCGGTCGATCAAGCTTGATCTGGTTCGCCAGGTATACAGTGGCCATCCCACCCTCTCCGAGCTTCTTCTGCAGGGAGTACTCAGGATGGTTGAATTGCGGTCTGCCGTTCTCGCCCAATGTATGTCCCAGTGGTACTTTGCAGTGATCAATGCAGGGATTGCGGTGCTAAGTCTGGCGAAACGGGCTTCATGACTGAAGTGAGCACCTATGAGCGGTCCGTCGTGGATGTTTGCGCAACAGGTGTACATGTTTTGGCCAGGCGGGAACGACTATCAGACAGACGCTAACCTGACCTTGACCGAAACAGGGTGAAAACCGCATGCTGATCGCATGGAATCTTCCACCGACATGGATCTGGGCGATCTGCGAGATTCGTTCGAACGCAATGGCTACGTCGTATTGCCGTCGTTCTTTACTCCAGAACAAGTCGCTGAACTGGATGCGATGGTGGACGACTGGCAGGCACGATGGAACGAGCTTCCCGGGCGCGAGAATTCAGAGTATCGCGAGAGATTCGAAGTCCATCTTAAGGCGCTGCCGATTTCGCGCCTGCCGCCGTTCGTGGCGCTGTTTGAACATCCTGACATGCAGAATCTAACGACCACAATCGCTGGTGAAGGTTTCGAGACGCTCTACGGTTTCGCGTTTGCGACACCCCGGACGGGCGGGCAGGGCTGGCACAAGGATTCATCCGATCCTGCCCCCGGAATGTTCACGCTCAATCGGCTTGTCTACACGCGTGACTATGCGCCGGAACAAGGGCGTCTTTATGTCCTCCCAGGTTCCCATCGATACAAGGGATTCCGTTCAGTGGGGCCCAATCATGGACATCTGGACGGGGAGGTCGCGATCACCCCTACCCAGGGCATGGTGGTTCTGGTGTCGTCACATTGCGCACACCGCGTGGGAATCAACAGCACCGAACATATCAGGGTGGTGCTGAACAGCAGGGTCAATCCAGAGAAGGTACCAGCCGACCTCTGTGATTTGCCTGTGTTCCGTTCGGGATTGTGGCGCCATTCAACCCAGACGTACCTGGGGCCGTACCCGGAACGGAATGACGGGGATGGGAAGTCAGTGGAAACAGCTGAGAGTGATGCCTGAACCCGATCTGTCACTGCTTGATAATCCAGTCTGGCACGCGATCTCTGGTCCGCAGAAAGATCTGGCTGAATGTAGCGGCACCGCTGGTCGTTATCGCCCGGAAGTTTCGCCGTTTGGTGGCGTCGCTGATGCCACGGGAATGGCGTCGCTGGTCGATGTGCTCAGTCCCGGAGAAACCGTTCTGCTGGCCGGTGTCGAATCAGCACCAGCCCCGAATTTCGATCATCTGGAACTGTTGATGTCGGTGCCAGTGCACCAGATGTTATGCATTCAACCTATTCACAGAGCACCGGACTCTCAGTCCGAGGTCACGGCTGACCCGGTGCAACTGGGGTCGGCCCATTCAGATGCCATGGTCGCACTCGCGACGCTCACGGAGCCGGGACCCTTTGTCCGTGAGACGCATCGGCTTGGTCGATATTATGGGATCTTTGACGATGGTGAGCTGGTGGCCATGGCCGGTGAACGGTTCACAATGCCGGGTTTTGTCGAAGTCAGTGGTGTGTGCACACATCCGACAGCCCGGGGGAAAGGTTACGCGGGTTTGTTGGTCCAGCACCTGGCGCAGGAGATTCACGAACGGGGAGAGTGGCCGTTCCTGCATGTCAGAATTGGCAGCCCGTCTGAAACATCAGCGGTGGGTGTCTATGCCAGGCTGGGTTTCTCTCATCATCAGAAAATGACGGTCCACG
>MDTB01000036.1_pt1 | contig 16931 bp, 13 predicted proteins | sample 811161 | NCBI WGS metagenome assembly MDTB01 (sample SAMN05326650, study PRJNA326480) | marine metagenome | isolation source: seawater | place: Mediterranean Sea | collected 2009
TAGACATTTTTTTATTTTTTTTAAAAAAATTAATTATTTCATTTTTTTGTACTAATTTATTTTTCTCTTTATAGTATTTTGATTTAAATTTATAATCAAACACTTTATATTGAATAAATTGTAATAATCTTTTAATTAAATATGGTCGTAATTTATATTTGAAATCTGCTTTTTGTATCTTGAGTTCATTTAAGTTTTTTATAATTTCATAAGAATTAAAATTATCTGAAAATTTATATCTATAATTAAAAATATTTCTTTTTTTTTTATTAGTAAAATTTATTTTTTTGCTTTCAAAAATATTATTTAAAAAATCTTTTTTATTTTTGATTCTATAAGATATTTTATTTGAGGTTATGTTATCAATAAACTTTGTTTTGAAAGGCTCATAAGAAAATACTTTTTTTTTTAAAGCAAATGATTCAAATCCAGTTGTACAACCATTATGTATATGTGCAATTGAACCCTTTATCCAATCTATTGCATTCCCATCATTTTCTATTATCACATTTTTATTAAATATATGCTTGTTATAGGTTGATATATTTTCTGCTGGATGAGGACGAAAGACGAAATTTAAATTTTTATAATGATTAGACAAATAATTGCAAAGATCTATAAATTTAAACATTAACTTTCTTTCTTCTTTCATATATTTTTTTAACCAATTAATTTCAGAATTTTTTTTAAATCTTCTGTTTTTAGTTTCAATTTTAATTTTTTCTTTATCAGTGTAGTGACTATTAGAAAGCCCAAAGTTGGTACAAATTAAAACATATTTTTTATATTTCTTTTTTAATTCTTTAACTTTATCCTCAAATATATATTCTAATTTTGGATTTAATAAGTCAATTCTAGGTGATCCTGTCAATTTAAATTTTTTATTGTGTCTTAAATAATGTTTTTTCGAATAGTTGTAATCTAATTTTCCCCAATTATAAAAAGAGCTAACAAAACTCAAGCTCTCATCAGAAACTCTTTGTTTAAAAAAATTAGCTATAGAGGATCTTAATTGTCCACCCTCTTCATCTAAACACACTATATGTGCATTTTGATTTTTATATTGCCGAAGATAACTCAAATCTTTATGCTCTATTGATTTTAATAAAATAATTCCTTTAGGTAATACTTTTTTTTTAAGAGCCCAAAAATAACTTGATGTATTGCCAATAAAAATTCTATATTTTTTTTTTAATGCAAATTCTGATAAAACTAACTTACTAATTAATTCTCTTTTTTTAATTTCAATAAGAATTATTAAATTTTTTTTGTTTTGCATAATATTTTCTAAGAATTTATATTATTTAAAATATATAAAATTATTAACCATGAAATTTAAACTTGTTTTATTCAACCTTTTTATCTTATAAAGAAAAAATTACACAAATAGAGCTATTATTTTACTACTTTTTGAGGAAAACAAGAGATTATATTATATTCAAATTAATTCAAAAAAAAAGTAAACAAATTTTTCTAACAATATGAAAAAAATTAAAAAACTTTTATATGTTTCAGAGCTAAGTTTGCCAAATGAGTCGGCTCAAACTGTTCAAACTATGAAAATGTGTTCTGCGTTTTCAAGATATGTAAATACTGATTTTTCATTATTTAATACAAGTATAAGTTTTCTAAAATTAAAAAAAAAATATTTGATTAAAAATAATTTTAAACTAATTTCAATGTTCAGATCTCCAAAAAAGTTAAATTTATTAAATAAAATATATTATTTTTTTTTAATAAAAAAAATTATTAAAAAAAAAAAATATGATTATATTTTTACAAGAAGCATAATTTTAAGTATTTTTCTTTCATTGTGGGGTTATAAAAATATCTTAGAGTTACATCTACCAAATACAGGCTTTACTAAATTATTTTTTAGATTTTATAAAACTATCTTTAATAACAAATATCAGAAATTTATTTTAATAACTAAATATTTAAATAGTTATTTTAAGTTACCTAGTAAAAAATTTATAGTGCTTGAAACAGGAGTCGATTTAGGTGATTTTGTCACTAGTTCTAAAATGTACAGAAATTCCTGTGTTTACACTGGTAGTTTTTATAAAGGAAAAGGTTTTGAAAATATTTATGAATTAGCAAAAAGATTACCAAAAATCAATTTTTTTGCTTATGGCAATACTAATTATTTAAACATGCAACCTAAAAAGAAAATACCTAAAAATTTAAAAATTTTTAATCATGTAAGTTATTCAAAAATTCCAAAAATCATAAGCAAACATAAAATCTGTTTATTACCGTACGGTAACAAAGTGCATGTTAAATCTAACTCTATTACTGCTGAAAATGTAATGTCGCCTATAAAACTTGTAGAGTATTTAGCATCAAAGAAAATTATAATTGCTTCAAAACTAAAAGTTTATAGTCATATCTTAAAAGATAAACAAAACTGTTTTTTAATAAAAATAAATAACCTAGATGATTGGTCTAAAAAAATTAATTTTACGTTAAAAAATTATAATAAATTATATAAAATGAGATCTAATAGTTATATTACAGCTAAAAAATATGAGATAAATTATAGAGCAAAAAAAATATTAGATTTTTTTGGCAAAGAAAATTTTAATTAAATATTTTATGATTTTCTTTAAACCATCTTAAGGTATTATTTAAAGAAGACTTGGTATCAGTAAATTTTAGTTTTTTAATTAACTTTTTTATTTTTCTATTGTCCCCATGTGTTTTGAAAATATCTTCAGGTAATTTCGGTTTTAAAATTATCTTAGTTTTTGGAATCTTATTTTTATAAAATTTAATTATTTTATTTAATCCTAATGGTTTATTTGAGCAAATATTGTATGTGTGAAATCCTTTTTTTAAATTAGTTATCCTTAATTTATTTAAAATTGTTATTACATCAGAAATATAAGTAAAATCTCTGTAATGATTTCCATGATTATTTAAGTTGAATTTTTTTCCCTTATAAGCTGCATTTAACAGCTTATAAATAAACATGTCTGGCCTTCCCCATTCTCCAAAAACTGTAAAAAATCTTAGACCAACTGAGGAATAATTGAAGTTCTCAAAATAAAATTTTGCAAGCTCTTCGTTATATTTTTTTGTTAGACCATAAAGATTTTTTGGATATAAATTTATATTTTCTTTAATTGGGTATTTTGAAACATCACCATATATCGAACTTGAAGAGGCATAAAATAATTTTTTTACTTTATTTTTCATACATAAAAATATTATGTTGCTAAAACCAACTATGTTTGAACTTATATAGGCATCAGGATTTATAGAAGAATATCTAACCCCGGCCTGAGCAGCAAAATTATAAACTTCAGTAAATTTATACTTAGTGAAAATACTTAGTAATTTATTTTTATCTATTAAGTCTATTTTTAAAAATTTGAAGTTTTTATTTGTTTTTAAATATTTAAGTCTTTTTTTTTTTAATCTAGTAGAATAATAAGAATTTAAATTATCAATTCCAATAATTTTAATATTTTTATTTCTTTTTAGAAGCGTATTACTAAAGTTAAAACCAATGAAACCAGCAACTCCAGTGATTAAAATATTCATTGTTAAAAACCACTATTATTTTATATTAAAAATTAGTACATATAAACTAAGCTACTAAATGTCCAATCAAATAAAATAATGTTTAGATTTTACTCAATAATAAGATGTTTTGATAGGAAATATCAATTATCGATTTTGATACTAATTTTACTAATGATGTTCATTATAGTTTTAGAATTATTGTCAATAGGAATAGTTATTCCTTTTGTTTCAGGTCTATTAAATTCTAACAATCAAGTTGAAATCCCTTTTTTTGATTTTATCAATATAAACCAATTGAATTTTATCAATATTATATTTTTGTTTGGATTAATTTATCTAATTAAAACATTTGCTTTAATTTATTTTCAAAAACTTAAGTTTTTGAAAATTTTTGGTATTCAAAAATATCTGTCTCATATTGTTTTGAATAATTATTTAAAATTACCAACTGAAAATCTTATTAAAATTAATACATCTGAAATTACAAGAAATGTCTTAAATGAAGTCCACTTATTTATAAAAAGCTATTTGATGAATATTTTAGATTTTATTCTTGAATTATTCGTAATTATTTCATTAGTGTCATTTTTGGTTATATATGATCCTGTCATTAGTTTATCATTACTGGGACCAACTCTAGCAACAGGTATATTGATATATTTTTTGAGTAAAAACAAAATTTTAGAAATTGGTATCAAGAGACAAAAATTTACTAAATTCACTATTCAATCAATAACTGAAATTTTTTCATCAATAATTGAAATAAAAATTTATAAAAAAGAAATTATATCTAATCAAATATTTGATAGTCTTAATCACTCAAAATTAGACTCTGAGCAAAAACAATCTTATTATTTGGCCATACCAAGAATAATTTTAGAGTTTGTTGTTGTAATATTTATTCTGTTTATAGTCTTAGTAAATTTAGATAAGACAAGTTCAGAAGACCTAATAACTATTTTAGCTTTGTTAGGAGTAGCTTCGATAAAAATATTCCCCGCAATTAATAAAATTGTAACTACTTTTCAAAGATTAAAATTTGTTGATCCAGCAGTAAAGTTAATAAAAAAGGAAGTTGAAAATTATCAAAAAAATAGAACAAAAAGAGTAAATCAGGACATTAGTAATAAGAAGATTATTGAAAATTGGAATTTGATAGAAATTAAAAATTTAGATTTTGCTTATGATAAGAAAAAAATTTTTAATAATCTTAATTTAAAAATAAAACGAGGTGATAAAATTTGTTTATTAGGAGAAAGTGGTGAGGGGAAGACAACATTGCTAAATTTAATTATGATGTTGCTTAAAACTGAAAAAGAGTATCTGTACTTAGATAATAAAATTATAAAAAATAATCTCCTTTATGAAATAGTTTCATATCTTCCACAAGATATTTATTTATTTGATGCCAGCATAAAAGATAACATTACATTTATGGATAGTGAAAATTCTTTTAATAAAAAAATATTTGAACATTCTATCAAAATATCACTTTTAGATGAATTAATTGCAGAGCAACCAAATAAAGAAAATGAGATTGTAGCAGAATTTGGTATGAGATTTTCTGGAGGCCAAAAACAAAGAATCGGTATTGCGAGGTCAATTTACAAATCTAGAGAACTTTTAATTTTTGACGAATCTACTAGTCAATTAGACCAAGTTACAGAGGAAAAATTAGTAGATAACTTAGTTTCTACAAATAAAACAATAATATTTGTAACACATAAAAAACATTTGCAAAAAAAATTTAATAGAACTTTGCTTCTTAAAGAAAAAAATATTCTAGAATTAAGTAATGAAAAAAAAAATTAAAAAGGTAGTAATTATTGGTTCAGGATGGTTTGGTTGTCATATTGCTAATTTTTTACTGAAAAAGAATATTGAAGTTTCAGTTTTTGAAAAAAAAAATGATATTTTTTTGGGTTCTTCTGGATTCAATCAATTTAGATTTCATAAAGGATTTCATTACCCTAGATCAAAATCAACAATAAATGAAATTAAGGTAAATTCACAAAAATTCTACAAGGATTATAAAAAATTTATCAAATTTCCAGCACAAAATTATTACTCAATTGCAAAAAAAGAGTCTCTTATAGATTTTCAAACGTATCAGGATATTTTAAAAGCAAATAAAATAAAATTTAAAAATTGCAAAAAATTAAATTTTTTTAATTATGATAACTTAGAAGGTGTAATAAAAGCAAATGAAGGCGTCTTACAAAATAATAAAATTAAAAAGTATTTTAAAAAGCAATTAAAAAATAAAATAATATTTAACACTGAAGTAAAAAATATAAAAAAATTAAAAAAAAATTCTGATTTAGTCATAGATTGTACAAACAATACATTTAAAAATTATTACCCAAAAATAATGAATTATGTATTGACTATATCTTTTATATTTAAATCTAAGAAAAATTTAAATTTACCATCGCTGACAGTTATGGATGGTGACTTACCTTCTATTTATTATTATTCTGATAAAAAAAGTTATTATACTCTTACTCACTCAAAATATACTCATATTAAAAAATTTAAAAATATTACAGATTTAGAAAAATTTAAAAAAAAAATATCTATAAAAATTTTAAATAATTTAAAAAATAAATCTATAGCAAGTATTTCAAAATTTTACGATAATTTTGAGAAAAAATTTTTATACAAAGGGTATTTTTTGTCATATAAAATATTACCTCTTGAACAGTCAGATAAAAGAGAAACTTATTTTCATAAAGACTCAAATCTCATATCTTTTTTCTCACCAAAAATATCTAATATTTTTACAGCAGAGACAATAATTAGTAAAATTATAGATGAATAATGAAAAGTAAAAAAAGTTTAGCAATTATTGGTTACTCAGGATTTGTTGGAGGAAATGTATGTAGTCATTTACAGAAAAAAAAATTTAAAATCTCAAAATTTAATTCTAAAAATATAAAAAGTATTTACAAAAAAAAATACCACTCATTAATTTTTGCTGGTTTGCCAGCTACTAAATGGAAAATTAATTTGAATCCAAAAAAAGATGTTAAAAATATAAAAAAAATTCTTCAACTATTAAAAACAATAAAAGTGGATATATTCATTTTGATATCAACTATTGATATTTATAATCACAAAGAACCATATGGATTTAACAGATTAAACTTTGAAAAAAAAATATCAGAAATTTTCAATAATTTGATCATTATTAGGCTCCCTGCTTTGTTTGGATCAGGCCTAAAAAAAAATATAGTATTTGATTTGATGAATAATAATGAAGTTCATAAAATAAACCCTGGTAGTTATTATCAATGGCTAGATATTTCAAACTTAAATCTTGAGATTGAAAAAATACTTTCTAGGCAAAAATTTGGCCCAAATAAGATTATCGAACTATTCACAGAACCAATTAGAACTAAAGAAATTTTTAAAATAGCTAAAATAAATATGAATCCAAATCTAAAATTTGAAAAAGTAGTTAAATACAACCAAATACCAAAAAATGGTTACTATAGAAAGAAATTTTTAGTTATTAATGATTTGAAAAAATTTATAAATCAAAAATCAAAAATCAAAAGAGCAGTATCACTGTTAATATTAAAAAATTATAATAAGGATATTAATTATTTATTAGACTGTTGTAAAAAAAATAGAATTAATTACATAGAAATTCCATTAACATTAATATTTAAAAATTTTATATTCAATAAAAGTGTAGCTGATAAGTTTATAAAAAAATTAATTAAATATGATATTAAAGTTTCATCTGTGCAATCAATTTTTTTCGGAAAAAAATTTAATATTTTCAATAAAAGTCAACATAAGCAAATCTTAAATCATTTAAGAAAAGTTTGCATAATTTCAAAAAAACTAGGTGCAAAAAATATAATTTTTGGATCACCAAAAAATAGAATAAAAGGAACGCTATCAAAACAGGATGCAGAAAAAATATCGATTAATATTTTTAAAAAAATTTCTATATTATGTTATAAATATAATATTAATTTCTGTCTAGAACCTAATGCTAAATCTTATGGATGTGACTTTATAAACAAATTAAATGAAGCTAATAAAATTTTAAAAAAAGTAAATTACAGAAATTTTTTAATAAATGTAGACACTGGCAATATATTTCAAGAGGATAATGTAAATTCGTTACCAAAAATTAAAAATGAAAATGTTGGAAATTATCAAATTAGTGAAAAAAAATTAGGTAAGCTAAACAAAAAAAATACAAAGCATCAAAGAATATTAGAAAAATTCAGTCCAATAGATAGTTTTGTATCAATGGAACAAAAAGGATTATCGAGAAGAAATATTCTTCAAGAAATTAGAAAATTTAACAAAATTGTGGATAGGTTAGATGTTAAATAATCCATATAAATATACAAGATTAATAATTCATAAATTTATAATAAAGAAGTTTATCCTCAATAAAAAACAATTTAGAATTGGCAAATTAAATCTTTCACCAAAATTTGAAAAAATAAATTATATTTCTGAACAAAAATTAATTAAATTTTCTTTTGGACAAAAAAATCAAAACAAATTTTTTTTTGTAATCAAAAGATCTCCAGGAGGTGGTTTTTTTTCAAATTTAATATATGTCCTGAAATCAATAGAATTCGCAGAAAAAAAAAATTTTATTCCTATAATAGATATGGAAAATTTTAAAAATAAATACTCCGAACAAAAAAATATAAGGAATATAAAAAATTATTGGGAAGTTTGTTTTAATAAAATTAATAATTACAAATTAAATGAAGTTTATAATAGTAAAAATGTATATTTTTCAAATAAAAATATTAGAGTTAGTCTTAATGACTATAAAAGAAAAAAAATAAAAAATCTTTACATAAAATATATAAAAATTAAAAAAGAATTTTTATTAGAAAGTGATAATTTTATAAAACAAAATTTCAATAATTATAAAGTTGCTGGATTTCATTTAAGAGGAACAGATCAAAAATATTCTCCAGGTCATGCGCTTCCATTTAGTTTAATTAAAGCTACACGTATCATAGATTATAACCTTAAGGCATTAAAGTATGATAAGATATTTATTGTTACTGATGAAAAAAAATATTTAGATAAGTTAAAATTAATATATAAAAAAAAAATAATTTTTTTTAATTCTTTTAGAGCCAATTCACCTAATGATTTTAATACTGCAAATAGAAAATATCACAGAAATAAACTTGGAATAGAGTCTTTAATTGAAGCAATAATTTTATCTAAGTGTGACAAATTGATTTATATCAATTCTAATATTCCTTTATTTTCAATTATGATATCTGATAAAAAAATAAAAAAAAAAATTTATAATTTTGGTATTAAAAGTAAAAATATTTTTATTGCAAGATTTGAATTTTTTTTGAGAGTTTTGTTAAAAGATTTTTTATTATACAAACTTTTTAAATAAACTTATGAACAAAATATTTTTAAATTTCATTTTTATTATTTTTATTAATAACGCTTTGGCCGAAAATAATTTCTTTGATATCAATTTTGCTCCTTCTGATATTTCTAAAATAAAAAAAGAATGGGAATATAATTCTGGAATATTTAAAACTACTCAGTCTAAACCTGAAGTTTATAAAAATAGAATTGTATTTTTAGATGGACATAAAAATCTTAAAGTATTGTCTTTAATTGATGGCAGTGAAATTTGCACTAATTTTTCAAAAAAACCAGATAGAGGGCAGCAAAGAGGAGTATTGATATTTGAAAAAAATCAAAATAATGTTTTTGCAATATTTTTTCGACACAAAGTTCTAAATATAATTAACATCAAAAACTGCAATAAAATTATTTTAAAGAATAAAATTATTATTGATAAACCTGTTTCTGCCAAACTTTTATTACATAAAAAAAAATTGATAATTTTGATAAATGGATCAGAACCCAGGGCTTATGATTTAAATAATGGAAGTTTAATTTGGAAAGCACAAATTACAAAAAAAGATTTTGACAAAATTAACAAAAAAAACTTAGGTAATAAAATTTATTGGGATGTATGGGGTGGAGGTCTAGTAGACAACAAGTTTAATCAAATCATATTCTCAACGGCCAACCCTAAGCCAAGTTTTGTGTCTTTAAATAGAGGTGGTGATAATTTGTTCAGTAATAGTATTGTTGCCATTGATATTAAAACAGGAAATTATAAATGGCATTTTCAAGAAATTTCACATGATTTACTTAATCTAGATCATGCAGCACCACCTGTCATTTATAAAGATTATATTTTACAAGCTACAAAAAATGGCCAACTAATTGTTGTTAATCGTTCTGATGGAAAAAGTGTCTATGATTTTGAAACTATAGAATACATGAAACTAAGAACAAAAAATGAAATAACAAAATATAAACAATTTAAAGATTGGCTGATTTTTTCTAGGCAAAATTTTTTTTATGATGATATAAATAATTTAGATAAAAAATACTCTGAAGAGGCACTAGACATAATAGGAGATAGCATCGTTGGTGATCAAAAAAAACTTGTTGATTCTAAGAAATATATTTTTTACGGTATGCATGGTGGAGCTGAATGGCCAGGAATAGCTGTGAACCCTGATGGTCTAATTGCTATTCCTTCAAATAATATTGCTTGGGCCTCCAAATTAAGAAATAGTGATGATTTTGAATTTAAGAAATATTTTTCTCTGATTTATTTGGAGTTAAAGAATTTATTTTCCTCTGAAAACAAAAAAAATTCTATTAAAAAAATACATAAGTATTTATCTAAAATAATAAACTATAAGAAACCGCAAATAGAAAAATATCAAAGGTTTGTTAATAAAGATAATATACCATTAAATAAGCCTCCTTGGGGAACTTTAACTTTGATAGATATTAAGAATAAAAAAAGATTATGGCAGGTTCCACATGGAGATTATAGTTTTAAAGATAAAAAACTTATTAATACAGGTGCTGAAATTTTTGGGTCACCTATAATTACGAGAGGAGGTGTCATTTTTCTTTCTGGGACCGAAGATAAAAAAATTAGAGCATATAATATTGAGGATGGTAAAGAAATTTGGTCAGATACCTTACCTTTTGTTTCGTATGGGAGATTATCATTTGCTAAATTTCAAGGACAACATTATTTATTAGTTTTATGTACAGGTGGTAATAAATTTAAAAATAGCAAACCTGGCGATAGCCTAGTAGTTTATAAATTAAATTAATTTTATGAAAATATGCCTTATACCAGCAAGGTCAGGCTCCAAAAGAATAAAAAACAAAAATTTAACTAATTTAAATGGTAAGCCTATTATTTTTTATTCAATAGATGCAGCCATCAACAGTAAAATATTTGATAAAGTAATCGTAACTACGGACAGCGAAAAAATTGCAAAAACTGCAAGAATTTTTGGTGCCGAAACCCCTTTTATTAGACCAAAAAAAATATCAAATGATACTGCAACAGACCTGGACGTATTAAATCATTTTGTTAAATTTTCTAAAAAAAATAAAATCAAAATTGACTATTTGTGTTATTTATATCCAACAGCATTTTTAATAAATAAAAAAATATTAAAATATTCTTTTGATATTTTAAAAAAAAATAAAAATTGTCAAAAAGTTTTAACAATATGTAAATTTAGGCATCCAATAGAAAGAGCTTTAAGATTTGATAAAAATAAAAATATTATTTTTAATAATAAAAAAAAAATATTTACAAGAACACAAGATTTACCTAGATTATACTATGATGCAGCTCAGTGTTATTGGTACAATATTAATATCATTAAAAAATTAAATAATAATAGCAATTTAAAAACTAAAGGTTTTATTTTAGACGATTTAGATTTCTATGACATAGATGATAAAGAGGACTTAAAAATAGCAAAAAAACTAAAAAAAATGACAGATATTTATGCAAAGAAGACAAAAAATAATAAATAATATTAATAAGTTTTTAAAATTTTTAGATTTAAGAGCATCAAATCAATCTAATGTAGATGAAGTGTCAAAGTTTATTAATAAATTAAAAGTTCAAAATTTAGGTTATGAACTTGTAAGAATTGGTCCAGAAGGTGATGGTGGTTATCTGTTGCCAAATATTTTAGATGAAATTGATTATTGTTTTTCCCCAGGTGTTGGTAAAATTAATAAATTCGAAGAACATTTAAAAAGTTTTGGAATAAAATCTTTTTTAGCTGATGGCACAAAAAATAGACCTGAAACAAAATTTCAAGATTTTGAATTTTTAAAAAAAAATTTATCATCAATATGTGATGAAAATCATATCACTTTAGATAAATGGATTAATGACAACAATATAAGTAATAATAATAATCTTATTCTTCAAATGGATATAGAAGGCTCAGAATATGAGGTTATAAACTCTACACCGATTGATATACTAAAAAAATTTAAAGTTTTAGTTATTGAATTTCATTATTTTGAACAAATCTTAAATGAATTTTCATTTATTAATATTCAAAATGCCCTGAATAAAATTTTATATAATTTTAAAGTTTGTCACATTCATCCTAATAATTGTTGTGGTGTTCATTATTTAGGAAATATAGATGTACCATCAGTTTTAGAAATTACTTTTTTAAGAAATGATTTATTAAAAAAACTTGGTAGTATAGATAAATTACCTCATAAACTAGATAGAAAACACAAATCAAAATTTCCAGAAATAAATTTATCAAATATTTGGTATCAGTCTTAATAACTTATGAAAAAGATTTCTTATTGGGGTCCATTTATTGACAACGTTGCTACCGTCAAAGCAATATTAAATTCTTCAAATAGTATAAATAAATATTCTAAAGAATTTAGCTCAACAATATTAAATGCAGCTGGAGAGTGGGATAGATATAAAAATAAATATCAATCTAATTTTTTTGATTTAAACAAGAAAAGTTTTATAAATGATTTACCTAAATATAGTTTTGTCAAAAGTAGATGGTCTTATATTTTAATTATCTTAAAATCTTTTTTTCCATTAAAAAATTATATTTCAAAATATAAACCTGAATATTTAATAATTCATTTAATTACTTCATTACCAATCATACTTTTTTTAATTTTTAAGTTTGATACTAAACTTTGTTTAAGAATTTCAGGTCTTCCGAAATTAAATGTTTTTAGAAAATTATTGTGGAAATTAAGTAATAACAAAATACATAAAATATTTTGTCCTACAATTGCAACAATGGAAAAGCTTAAATCAGAGAATATTTTTGATAAAAATAAATTACATTATTTACCTGATCCTATTATATCAACATCTCAAATTAGAAAACTTAAGACAGAAGATATAATTGATAATAAATTTGAAAATAATAATATCTTACTTGTTGGTAGATTAACTAAACAAAAAAATTTTTCTTTATTTATTGATGCATTTGAAGTTATTAGTAAATTACACCCAAATATTAAAGCAAATATTATTGGTGATGGTGAATTAAAGGAGACTTTAATTAATAAAATTAAAGAAAAAAAATTAGATAATAAAATTAAACTACTTGGATATAAAAAAAATGTTTTTAAGTATTTTAGTAGAAGTAAATATTTTTTGTTATCATCATTGTGGGAGGATCCTGGTTTTGTCTTAGTAGAAGCTGGTTTTTCTAATATTACAATTATTTCAAGTAACTGTCCAAATGGACCAGAAGAAATACTTGATTATGGTAAGGGTGGTTTTATTTTTAAGAATAACAACAAGGAGTCATTGATACATGTTTTAAACAAAGCACTTTTAGAAACAGAAAGTAAATTGAAAGAAAAAAAAATAATTTGCAAAAAGTCAATTAAAAAATTTTCATTATTTAATCATTACAAATTTATAGAAAAAAACTTGATATAGTGACAAAGAAAAACATTATTTTATTTTTACCCAACTTTAGTCCTGGTGGTGCTGCAGCATCTATAATAAGGATGATAAAAAAAATAGATAAAAACAAATTTAATATATTTGTAATTAGTATTGGAAAAAATTTTTATAAAAAAACTTTAAATCAATATTGTAAAAAAATAATTGAATTACACTCAAACAGAACCTTTTCATCATTTTTAAAAATAATTAAGATTATTATTAATTTTAAAAAAGAAAAAATTATTTTTATTTCCAATATTAATTATGCAAATGTTTTATCACTCGTTTTTTTAAAAATTATATATAAATTTAAAAATTTAAAATTAGTTTTAATAGAACGAACTCCATTAAATGAATTAACAACTTATTACGATTTTATAGATTTTTTTAAGAAAAAAATTGTTATTTCATTAATTTATATTTTTTATAAAAAAGCAGATTTAATTATTTGTAATTCACTTAAAGCTAGTTCTGATTTTAAGAAACTTTCTAAAAAAAAGATTTATACTGTTTATCCTCAGCCAATAATTTCTAATAAAAAATTTTTTAAACGAAAAATTAAAAATTATTTTGAAATAATGACAATTGCCAGACTATCTAAAGAAAAAAGAATACAAGATATAATTATGGCAGTTTCATATACAAATTTAGAAAAAGTAAGATTAAATGTTATAGGTGATGGTGACTTAAAAAATAAATTAATAGAATTAGCTAAATTAAGAAATATTAATGTAAAATTTGTTAGTTATTCCCTAGTTAATGAAAAGAAATACTTTAAAAAGGCAAATTTATATATTAATTCATCTGATTTTGAGGGATTCCCAAGCACCGTTGTTCAAGCACTTAACGAGTCAATACCGGTTATTAGTTCTAAAAGTCATGGCGGTATTTATGAAATTTTGAATTATGGAAAATTAGGTAAATTATTTAATCCTAGAGATTATATAGAGCTCTCAGAAAATATTAAGAAAATATATTCTAACTATGATAAGATAATTTATAAACTTAAAAAAAATAAAAATTATTTAAACAAATTTTTAAACAAAAAAAACTTTGATAAATATAATTGTTTATTTGAAGGAATTAAATGATTTTTAAAAATTATAAAATTAAACCATGTGTGGTTGGTCTTGGCTACGTTGGACTTCCAGTTTTTTTGCAGTTACAAAAAAAATTTAAAGTAATTGGTTATGATAAAAATTTTAACAGGATAAAAACTTTAAAAAAGAAAATTGATATAAATAAAGAATACACTTATAAAAATTTGAAATTAAAAAATAATTCATTTTTTTCAATTAAGAGTAACGATATCAAAAAAGCTAATTTTTTTATTATAACAGTACCCACTCCAATAGATAAAAAAAAAAATCCTGATTTATCATATCTTGAAAATGCTTCAAAACTTATAGCAAAAAATTTAAAAAAAAATGATGTCATTATTTTTGAATCAACGGTATATCCTGGCACTACAAAATACTTAATTAAAAAATATTTTAATAAAAATTCAAAGTTAGTTGAAGGAGTAGATTATTTTGTTGGTTATAGTCCAGAGAGAGTAAACCCTGGAGATAATAAACATTCTATTTCACGTATAAAAAAGATCATAGCGTTTAATTCTCAAAATAAAAAAATTAATTCTTTAATTTTAAAAGTATACAAGTGTATTACTAAAAATTTAGTATACTCAACTTCTATTGAATCTGCTGAGACAGCAAAAGTCATTGAAAATATTCAGAGAGATTTAAATATTGCATTGATTAATGATATTCTTATATTTTCAGATAAGATGAATATTGATTTAACAGAAGTTCTAAGACTAGCATCATCTAAATGGAATTTTTTAAAGTTTAACCCTGGTTTGGTAGGAGGACATTGTTTGCCAGTTGACCCATATTATTTAAGTCATATAGCTAAAAAAAACGATATAAAACTTAAGACCTTGCTTGCTGGACGAGAGGTGAATAATTATATGAAAGTATTCATAATAAATAAAATTAAAAAATATGTGAATACTTTTTATAATATTGAAAATAGAAATCCAAATCTACTCATATGTGGTCTAACTTATAAAAATGATGTTTCTGATATTCGAAATTCTTTATCTTTAGAAATATTTTTAAAACTAAAAAAAAGCCTCAAATCAGTTATTGGATATGATCATGTATGTAATGATATTGTAGTAAAAAAATATAAAATTAAAAAAAGCATTGATAAAATTATGAATAAAATAGATATTGTAGTATTTTTGGTTAATCATAAAAAGAATATAGAATTATTTAATTATTTTACTAAAAAAGGTGTAAAAATACTAGATCCATTTTGTTTTTACAAATAAATGCCAAGGAATAAAAATCCATTCTTTTCGATAATAACTGTTACTAAAAATAGTGAAAAAACTCTTGAAAGGACTATTGAGAGTTTAAAAAATCAAACATTCAAAAATTTTGAACACATTATAATTGATGGAAAATCATCAGATGGAACTTTAAGGATTATAAAGAAAAATAAAAATATTATAGATTTTTTCCTAAGCAAAAAAGACAAAAATATGTGGGAGGCTATAAATACAGGAATTAAAAATTCAAAAGGTAAAATTATAGGTATTTTGAATTCTGATGATGTTTTAAATTCAAATGGATTAGAAATTGTATGGAAATATTTTAATATCAAAAAGCTTGATTTTTTATGTGCCAGCGTTAAAAAAAAAAAAATTCATCATGGATTTGATCCAAAAAAACTTAGATATAAATTTAATTTTTTTCCGTCACATTCTGTGGGTTTCTATATAAAGAAAGATATCCATAAAAAGATCGGCTTATATGATAGTGATTTAAAGTATTGTGCAGACTATGATTTAATTTATAGACTAATAAAAAACAAATATAAGGGTGACCAAACATCTAAATCAGAAGTAGTAGGAAGATTTTATTCAGGAGGAATTTCAGAAAAAATTAGTTTTATTACTTCTATGTATTATCAAGCAAAAGTCAGGTTTAAAAATAATGAAAATATTATTTATGTTTTAATTTTATCTTTGAACCATATTTTTTATTACTACACAATAAAATTTTTAAAAGTAATTAAAAAAACTTTTAGATTAACCAAATAAAAATTTAAAATATAATTTTATTTATAATTGACTGTTCTTTGAAAGAAATGCCACAAAAAGTTTAGAATATTGTATTTTAATATTTAAGATTAAATAATTTATTGTTAATTGCTAAAACAATTAGGTAATTTTTCAACTAAATAATTTGATATTATTAATAAATTTTTTTTAAGGCATCACATTTTACTAATGCTATAAAGAGTTACACTTTTTTATTGATATTTTATTGTCCTAAAATTTATTATTATTATTTATTAAATATTTTAGCTTTAAAATGTTTATACTTATTTAATTATAGATTATATTTAATTAGAAAATTATATATTGAATGGAATTTGAATTTATCTTTTTTAAGTTTTTATCCTGTTAAAATTTTTATCATAACCAATTACTTTAAATTTTTTTGCAAAAGCTAAAGCCAAAGGTAATCCAATATAGCCTAAACCAATAATTGCTATTTTATTATTAAGCATTTGA
>MDTB01140144.1_pt1 | contig 16929 bp, 15 predicted proteins | sample 811161 | NCBI WGS metagenome assembly MDTB01 (sample SAMN05326650, study PRJNA326480) | marine metagenome | isolation source: seawater | place: Mediterranean Sea | collected 2009
ACTATTTTGTTGTGGAAAAGCCAACATTGGCGTCTTCGTTGGGAACTTTTTCTGGCTTCCAACTGATAAAGAAACCCACCAACTCAGTACGGAAGTCAGTGATATAGCTATTTGCGAATTTTATTAATACGCTGGTCGGGCCGGTTTCACAAATGAAGATTGCGTCTCAGAAGGCTATAAAATGTTTAGTTCAATCAAGAGAGGCTGGATCAGAGTTTTTTTTACATAAAAGAAAGAGATCCGCATTTACAGCACAGACCCACAAAATGGAGGTCGATTTATAAAAAGTGTACCCAACACCTTCAAAAGTGTCTTTACTAATTACTTCTGTATTTTCGTCAGTTAAAATCAGAGCCGTATTTTCTAAGTATATCGAAATTTCACCAAAATCTTTTGGAGAATAAAATTGGCGCGCAGCATTTATCTGTTTTTCACATAAAGCAACTGGTGTTTTGGAAACTTCTTCAATGTAGCCTACCCAACAAAGATAAATAAAATTTTGATAAAGATAAAAATTATTATAACCATCAGAATACATCATCGTACCATTAGGCAGTACAAAATCAGCGGCTGCAACACGCTCTGCATTAGTTATTTTGGTTTGTGCGATGCTAAAGGAACTGAGCTGCAATGCAAATAAACCAGTGGCAATTAAAAGTCGCATTAATACCTTTAAATAAGCCATAATTTTTCCCATTTTTCAATAATAGTAAGCCCCACTTTGATTGGCGTTGTGAAAGCTATATTTAAGGTATGGCCTCTCCGTCTTAAGCAATTTACTTCAGCCTTCTTAAGTGATTTCTAGACTGTCCAAAAGGGTAAGTTTTAATTGGAATTGCTGTGTTCGGGACCTTGTTTGCATTTATGATTTATTCCCAGTTTGGATGATACTCGTTTCTAACACTTTCATAAAGAGTTTCAATTTTGTCCATGTTATTCGTTTTTTTGGTTTTACTCATATATATAATTATTTCTAATTAATATTTGCATTGATGTGAAAGAACTGTGAAATGACTAAACCAACCGCATATTGTCGGGTAGGAAAGACACCCCTTATCAAAATAAATTTACCTGAAACATTAAAATACGCATCAATATGGCGTAAAGGTAAAAAGCGCTAATCCAATAGGGTCGTACAAAGATTTACATTTTTAACAAGTATATTCCAAAGTTTTTATGTTGAGAAAAGATTATAGTAAATTTGCTTTTGGGAACCTACTTTTAAAACTATAATTTCCGACGTAATTGTCTTCCTAAATATCTCTTCCAACACGTTGGAATGGGGTGAATTAGAATACAGAGTAAGTTATTATTCTCATGGCGAAGGCTAATGAGGAGCTGGTTGGATCTGGATGACCAAAAGAAAGAGCGCTTAAAAAGGCCAGCATCCTAGAGAGATTGAGATTATGAAAAGATTGTTTATCTTGTTATTTTTGAGCACCTATGTTTGGAGCTGTACTAAGCCTCCTTCCCATCAAGGGATGACGAAGTTTGGGGAAGCCATGAGGACTACTTTGGATGACGTTGAGAATCTATTCAAAAATTAAACTAACCAAAGTGTTTAGTTTGTTGTTAGTCCCTAACATTTATTTTCTTCAAATTTTGGAGCGCAAACGGATTTTTCTATGCATCAACATTTGAGATGATTCGAGTGGCGCTGGGTCTTTTCGGTATGCAACAATTTCCGATGTGTTGCTAAAAATAAGTTTGGGTAAAAAAACGCTTGCTTGACCGCGATATAAAGGTTGCAAAATCGATATTGCTTACGCGCATAATTATCGCGTTCTCAGTTCCCTGTTGGGTAGATTTGAAATCTAAAATTAATGGATTTAATTAAAACGGGCTGATTGAGATTAAAATGTTTAAAAAAAAGGCAATTTAAATCTTTTTCCAAAGGTTAACTCAACGTCATCCTTTCAAAAAGATTTAAACATTAAATATTGCGAACGCATTGATCAATACTATTGAGTTTTAGTAGGAGTTTTAATTGTGTTTAATCGTCCGTACGGGGAATTATTGCTTAAGTTTCGGTGGCTAGTTTTACTAGGCTTGTTTTTTTTCACATTCCTTAGTGTGAGTGGTGGGAAGAATTTATATTTCGACAACGATTATAGAGCTTTTTTTGGTGAAACTAATCCTCAGCTCGAAGCATTCGAAAGGTTACAAAAGACATATACCAAAATAGACAACGTTCAATTTGCGTTCGACCCAGCTGATAATGAAAATGCGCATTCGCTTGAGATACTAAAAGCAGTAGAAGCTTTAACGGAGCTTAGCTGGCAGTTACCTTATTCTATAAGGGTTGATAGTATCTCTAACTATCAGCATACGGAGGTATTCGAAGACGATCTTATGGTTGAAGACCTGTATTCTTATGCAAACGAACTGACAGATGAAGAAATTTCTAAGGTATCGTTGGTGGCATCATCGGAACCATCACTGACTGGAAGACTTCACGATCAAGAGCATAGGTCAACAGCCGTAAACGTTACAGTGCAATTACCGGGTTCCGACCCTATGGAAGTTGTTCAGGTATCGGAAGCCGCGCGGGAGTTGGTTTCCAAAATTGAATCTGATTTCGATGTAAAGATAAGGCTTAGTGGGATAACCATGTTTAACAATGCCTTTTCTGAGGCGTCAATGAATGATATGATGACGCTTGTTCCGGCTATGTACGTTGTGATTTTACTGGTAACTTTTCTTCTTGTCCGCTCAGTTTATGCAACTATATCCGTTATTTTTGTTATTTTTCCATGCATTTTCGTGGCAATGGGCTTTGGCGGATGGATAAACGTAGGATTAACACCCGCTTCGATGAGTGCTCCGACAATAATTACCACATTAGCTGTGGCTGACTCAATACACTTCTTAGTCTCTATGCTAAATCACAAAAAGCAAGGAAACGGGCATAAAGAGTCAATTGTGTATAGTCTAAGTGTCAATGGAAAACCAATATTCTTGACATCAATCACCACTGCGGTAGGATTTTTATCTTTAAATTTTTCAGACTCACCCCCTTTCCACGATTTAGGGAACATCACAGCCTTTGGGGTTATGGCAGCTTGGTTATTTTCTATTACGCTTCTACCGATTTTAATAAGTTTTGTTGATATTAAGCCCCGCTCTACCGTTGGTTTTTTGAATTCCTACATGGACAAAATTGGAACTTTCATAGCTAATAACCACAAGACCGTGCTATTAACCTCACTAGTGGTTTCTGTATTGCTCGTTGCTTCAGTACCCAAAAATGAAATTAATGATGATTTCCTCAAATATTTCGATGAAGATATATCATTTCGAGCAGATACGGACTGGATAAGCCAAAACCTCTCTGGTTTGAATGCTATTCAATTCGACATGCGTTCTGATGGTGAAAACGGTATAAGTGATCCTGATTTTTTGAAAAAGTTGGAAAAGTTTGCAACCTGGGCTCGAGAACACGAACTTGTCACTAATGTTCAGTCTATTACTGATGTTTTCAAGCGCTTAAATCGAGATCTTAATGGTGGTAATGAGGATTTTTATACAATACCAAGTAACAGAGAGATGGCAGCTCAATATCTGTTGCTTTATGAATTATCTCTACCATTTGGACTAGACTTGAATAATCAAATTGATATTAATAAGTCATCAACACAAGTTATCGTCACAATTGAAGATCTTACTACCAACGAGATACGCCAATGGATTTCAGAGGCTGAAGCCTTCCTTGAAAAAGAGGTTGGATTACCTGCGGTTGCCGCAGGTCCAACTGTTATGTTTTCATATATAGCGGAGCGCAATATCCAAGGGATGCTTTGGGGCACCTTCTACGCGGTGATTATAATTAGTGGCTTAATCCTTATTGCACTTAAAGATGTCAAATTAGGAATTATTAGTTTGGTCCCGAATATATTACCGGCAGCCTTGGCATTCGGAATATGGGGTTTATTTGTTGGTCAGGTAAACATGGCCGTGGCGGTAGTTACAGGCATGGCTTTGGGTGTAATTGTTGACGATAGTGTACATTTTTTGACGAAATATCAAATTGCCAAGAACACTAAGAATACAAGTGCAAAAAACGCCGTGATAAGTGCTTTTACTGGAGTGGGAACAGCGTTATTAGTAACAACCGTCATCCTGGTTGCAGGTTTTGTAATTTTAGCTCAGTCAAGTTTTGGTTTAAATAGTGCCATGGCCAGTTTAACGGCAATAGCGCTTTTTATGGCACTCGTAGCAGACTTAACCTTACTTCCCGCATTACTCATCGCATTGGATGATGATAAAAGAAGTGAAGAAATAGAAAATGAAGTTTTGTCGGCCTGACGACTTGGAGGATTGGGAAAATGAGAAAAATTTATATTACGGTAGTGACGAGTTGCTTTTTATCCTTATCCACTTCAGTAATTGCATCTGATGCCGAGGGTCTTCGAATTGCAACTGAGGTAGATGTCCGTGATCGCGGTTTCGGGGACACAACATCTACAATGACGATGAAACTTTTCGATCAATATGGCAACACCACATCAAGATCAATTAGAAATAAGACATTGGAAGGTTCCAGCGAAGGCGATCTTTCACTTGTAATATTCGATACGCCCAAGGATGTTAAGGGAACCGCCTTTTTATCTCATACAAAAAAGGCCGGTTCTGATGATCAATGGCTATATTTGCCAGCTTTAAAGCGTGTGAAGCGCATAGCTTCGTCCAATCAGGCAGGTCCATTTATGGGCAGTGAATTTGCTTATGAGGATATAAGCAGCCAAGAACTTGAAAAGTACGATTATAAATTTATCAAAATGGACAATTATAATGGTCTAGAATGTTATGTAGTTTCGTACGACCCCGTTGAAAAGAAAAGTGGCTATTCCGAACAACTCACTTGGATCGATAAAAAAGAGTATAGGGTGCAAAAAGTTGATTATTATGATAGGAAGAAAAGTTTGCTGAAAACGTTAACTTTCAAAGGCTATAAGGAATATAAGGACAAGTTTTGGCGTGCGGACACCTATGAAATGATCAACCACCAAACTGGAAAGAAAACTATTTTAGAGTTTGCGGACTGGACTTTCTCAAATGGGCTTACGGAAAAAGACTTTAACAAGAAAAGTTTGAAAAATATTAGATGAAAAAACTATTGATTTGGATTGGCTCTGTTATTTGCACGATGCAATCTGTAGCCACTGCTGAAATATCTGGTTCCGTTACAGCTTCATATTCTCACTTTCCGCATAGTCTGGAGACAAGCTTCGAAGATGATATTTCTTTAGAACTAAAGGCATTAGGTCACTCCGATTTTTCGCACTGGAGCATTGACTATGAGCTAGTGCTTAGAAAGAGCATTAATGATGAAGGCAAAGATATAATTGAACCCCGAGAATTATTTGTGAAAAGATCTTTCGGTGATTTTGATATTTCAGTAGGCAATAGGCAATTTTTTTGGGGAGTTACGGAGAGCAAAAATGTTGTTGATTTCGTTAATCAAAGAGATTCTGCCGCTGGCAATTCGACAGAAGATAAACTGGGTGCAACATCGATTTCAACGGAATTTTATCTTCAAGACGCGGAAATCCAGTATGTCTTCATGCCATATTTCCGCGAGCGTACTTTTAATGCTCAAGACGCTCATCCAGGTTTAGGTGTCTCTTTAAACAAAGCGATGTTTTCCGATCATAAGGGCAGTATGAGTGGAGACCATGCCGTAAGATACTCTAACTCATTTGGCGAATATGACATCGGGATTAATGGTTTTTATGGAACTGCCCGAGAGCCTATATTAAATTTTAATAACAACGGAACAGCAACGCCTTATTATCCTGAATATCAGGCGCTCGGTTTAGATGTACAATTCACTGGAGCCAGCACTTTATACAAAGGCGAATTCGTAAAGGGTTATCAAGACGAAATTGAGACTACTGCCTACGTACTAGGGTTCGAAAGCACCTTTTATTCAATTGCATCTTCATCATGGGATATAGGTTTAATAGGAGAATTACAGTTTGACGATAGAACTCAAGCGGCAGCTACTAGGTTCAACGTTGGAGGATTAAGATTTACAGCGAATAATGCGAGTGATAGTAATTTTTTGGTTCTGTATGCAGCAGATGAAGCGGGTGAACAGTTGAGCTATATGGGACAGTTCTCACATAGACTTAATAACGGACTTAAGCTTGAAGCAGAATATACGGAATTTTATTCTTCTGTAAGAGGGCTTCCATTTAGAAATTTAATTGATGACAGTTACTTTCAGGTAAGCGTTGGATACTACTTTTAACTTGATCAATTGATTAGGTGCTGAAAAAATGAAGTAACCAAAAAATATTCACTAAGTTCTATATTCTAAGCTTCATTAAAACTTGGGAACAATTTCATCCTTGTTGAAGAATTTTTGAAATTGACTTTACGCGAAAATTTTTAATTGTTAACTTTCAAATCAAAAATATTGAAATGATACAAAACTGCAAAATATATTTGTTTTTTGCTGTTGCGACACGATACTCTCGCTAAAGCAATGTTTAGCTTTCACTTATCCTTTCAGGGAGGGGGTACTTAATTATTGTAGTCAGCGTTAAAATCATTTATCGCTTAGCACTTATTATGAGTACATTTCATTAAAAATTTTAAACAACCTAATCAGTTGTTATCTTAAAAAGATTGCTACTGATACCGATGACATTGCACTGGAATATATTGAACGCGCTGGATATATCGATAATGCGGGTACTATTACTAACAGCGGGAACACTATTGCGCAGTCATTGAATTTTAACCAGCATTATACAAAAAACTGATTGAAATAAATGATGTTTGGCAACAACGAGACAGAAAATTTTTACTGGGTGAATGAACTATGCAATATCTGTAAATGAAGAGCTAAGGTCAACGTTGCCATATTGAATGATTTCTAGGTCAGCGAGTGTTGATGTGGTTAGGCTTTTGACAAGCTGGTCTGAGCTATCGATTAAGGCGCATTTCTTCAGTGTATCAAGGCCCACAATGTGGCGCAGAACTGAAACAACATCACCAATTCCAACTGATCCATTACCATCTATATCTGCAGCAGTCCTCTGTTTATCACTTAAAGTGTCCAAGCCAACGATATCTCGGAGTTGTAGTACAACATCATTGATCGAAATTCCACGATTATAGCTTTGGGAGCTTAGTTCAATATGAGTGAAGCTGACGTCTCGTGAAATTGGGGCCAGAGTACCATTTGTAATAGATAGAGTAGTTTCAAAATTATCTCTAAAAATGATATTTTGATTAGAGAGTTGGATTTTACTTCCGTTGGGTTCGTAAACACTGATATCTATTCGCTGTTCGGGAAGAGAAAGTTTTACTGTTTGGTAAGTGTTTTCATTTCCATCACTTACTGAAACAACAAACTCACCTGCATTAAAAAGTTTAAAATCAGGAGCGTTATTTAGACTAACTGTTCCACTTGAGGCATTTATATTAAATAAGTCATTGACTGGACTGTTGGTTACATTGGCCATGTAGTCGGGGTTCACGTCAACTTTTCCATTGGCATAAGGGTCGCCCCGTTTTATGGCGTCTAGGACGTCTAGACCCGCCGTTATTTGACCAAAAACGGTATATGAGCCGTTTAAAGAAAAATAATCCTCAAACATCATAAAAAACTGGCTATTTGCAGAATTGGGCTCAGATGATCTAGCCATACCTACAACCCCTCTTTCGAAAGGAATACTTGAAAATTCGGCGGGTAAATCTGACTTGCTAGAGCCACCACGGCCAGCATAAATTAAGTTTCCTCCCTCCAGTTTTCCATACTCGACATCGCCAGTTTGTGCCATGAAACCGTCAATTACTCGATGAAATATGACGCCATTATATGCTCCCTCCATCACCAAAGTTTCAATTCTGTTTACGTGCAAAGGAGCAACGTCATCGAACATTGCGATTGTTATATTGCCATTTATCTCATCGCCAGCCACAGAGATATTAATGCTGTCCAGAAGAGTATAAGTTAGCGTTTCGCCATCATTATCATACGCATCAGCATCATATATAACGGATGCCGCAGCAGCGTTATCCAGGGAAAGAGTATGTGTACCACTGCTGAAAACTGGCTTAGAATTCATAAAATAATCGTCAAATTTATATTGTAGGAACTAAGCATATTATAAAAAGCTTACAAATATAAGATATGTTTCATAGACATTAAAACAATTCACTAATATTTCCTAATCTTATGCGGTTTTGTCTCTTATTAATGAAGTAAAGAAAAGTTTTCTCAAATATACAGGCAAAGTTTTGTTTGTTAGCAAATCATTAGAGAGAATACATCAACCTATAGGATGTAATCCTCTTTGCATGATTTTGATGTTGAATCTCTAAATTTAATTTTCGTGATAACTGGAAGGGATTGGAGAACCGCAATATGTTTTCGATAAAAATTGTAATCGTGACCAAGGCTTATTAAAGGAATTTGGGCAAAAGCTAATATAATGTGTCCTGCTATTCTTCAGATTAGAAAGTTTGCGCTTTCAGCAGTCGAGAAACTTCATATAGAGCGTACCATTGATTAATTTTTCATGGATGAACGTTTGTTTGCATGAAATAAATACTTTCTATCCATATTAGATAATTTTAAATCTGTTTTCCGATTAATTAAATAGACTCATTACCATCCAAATTTTAAGAAAGTTAATCTGGGGGGAAATTATATGAAAAATTCAGAAAAAAAAATTTTCTTAGTGTCTTTTGTAAATTGCCAATTTCAACAACATGAAAACGTTCCGGTTTTAGCGATAAGCACTGAGGAAGCCGAAAGTGTTTTGCTACGTGCGGTAAAAGACGCTCACTTTGTTTACGACATCCAGCAGGCTGCATAACACTTTTCTGTAAACGCAGTAAAATAACTTTGTGTCTTTCTGGCTTAAATTTTTTAAAAACTAATTGAGCATCTAGTTAACTATACTAACTAAATCGTTGTCAAAGTGCAGAACTGAAATTTTCAAAGAAAATTTGAACAACATTTATGTTTATGGATTAAATTAAAGTATCAAAGTCTCCATGATCGATGCTTCGCTGAACACTCTCAAAGGTGGCCACCAATTCTGATTTCCCGTCTATTTCGATAGCGTCTTTTCCAGGCTCCAATTCTAAACGCTTTCTCTTCCAGTATACCGAAACCTGAATTTTCCCATTCGGCAATATGACCCACCACTTTTTTAATTTCTTTGGCACCATGACCCTTCGGACGTTACCGTCAATTCCCGTAATCCATCTGGTTTTCATAGGCGCATAAGAAGGATTTGCTGCCATCAAAATTTGCTCAGATACTTCCTTGTGAAGTGCTTCACGTTTCCGGAATACTTTGCCAATTGTTTGTACCGGAGCGGCTGGCACCAAATTAAAAGAGGTCCATTCATCGGAACGGACAATACTTTCACTTTTATTTCCATCGATTTTGTTCGTCAATTTAATCGCCTTAAAAGTATGTCGCGCCATCAACAGAAACGGCAGTGAAAAAAATAGTTTAACCTATGTTTTTAAAAAGATTTTGTACTAAGATTAGCCGCGTCCACAAATGGAAGTCACTTCAACAAAATAAAAGTGTAAAATGGATTTTGTCTTTATATGCTTTCTCTAATTAAAAGATTCCACCCTCCGGATGGATTAGTTTCTGGCTCGTTAGAAGATGCTATTGTCTGAAGTTAAAAAAAATGTTTATATTTTGTTGACAGGTGTATCTTAATCAATACACACGAGTGAGTGTGTAAATTTTAACTGGGCGGTGGGTAGGTTATGTCACTAGCAGCTGAGGGTATGGTAAGCCAATTTCTGAATGAAAAGGCACCAAAAGAATTAAAACAATTAATACTGGAAAGTGGCAAAAAGGATATTTTAAACGAGACGTACCCATACAAAAAAAGACTTTCGAAAACTAAGTATTTTGAAGAAATGGCAGGTCTACAGATTGAGCTTGCAAAGTTTCAAGCTTGGTTGGAGATTAATTCAAAAAGAGTTGTAATCCTTTTTGAAGGTCGTGATGCAGCTGGAAAAGGTGGCTGTATTCGAGCAACAACAGAAAATCTGAACCCAAGAGTTTCTCGCGTGGTTGCATTAGCCAAACCAACGGAACGAGAGCGCGGGGAATGGTATTTTCAAAGATATATCAGTCATCTGCCGACCGCAGGTACACTGACAATTTTCGACAGGAGTTGGTATAACAGATCTGTTGTTGAGCGAGTTTTTGGATTTTGCGATGATGAACAACTTGAAAACTTCTTTTTGCAGACGCCTCAGTTTGAAACAATGCTGGCAGAAGAAGGGATTATTTTGATAAAAATATGGCTGAATGTTGGTAGAGCAGAACAGTTAAATCGCTTTTTAAAACGAGAACATGATCCACTAAAGCAATGGAAATTATCAGACATTGATGTAAAAGGACTTTCATTCTGGGAAGAATACAGTGAAGCAATCAAAGAAAACTTTGAAAAAACAAATCACGCTTTCGGAAAGTGGTGCGTGGTTAAATCTGACGACAAGAAACGCGCAAGACTTCAAGTAATTACGCATGTACTGTCACTATTTGACTACAACCATAAGGATCATGGTGTTGTTGGGACAACAGATCCGAAACTTTTAGGTGGACCAGAAATCTGGAGCGGATGACTGCCGCTCTCACAGGCGCGATTGATTGAAATTGGGCAGAACAGTGACTGTTTATGCTTTGGTAATTCGGAATATCCAGAGCATATTGTAGTTGTGCCTGAGGTTGGCAAGGTAAAAACTAATGGAAATTTTTTACGTAATAAAGGTAAGAAATTTTAATTTCATCTGAAAAGAGTTAGGGGGTAACTTGATTTTGTAAACCCAAACACAGGCCGCTTTGCAAAAGATCTATTAAAAAGTCCTTAAATTTCGTAAAGTTGGAATTTGGTTCTGTGGAGTTATTTTATTTGATTATTACTATATGAAATTTTGTTTAACCAAACAAAGTCTTCTGCGCCAGAAAAAAACTTTCTTGTTTCCTCTTTAACAATTAATTGTTCCAGTAACGAACAATATTCGATTTCAAAGTTATCCTCTGTACTCACTTGATCTTTCAGAGCATCTAAACTTAAAAGGATAACTGTATCATCTGTGTCTTTGTATTGAGCCACGCATTTAAACAATTTGTTTGGTGCGTTTGATGGCCTTAAAATCAGATTTTTACAATCGTCAATTTTGGATGCCTTCATTTTTACCAAAACCACATTGAATTCTCTAGAATGCTTGTCGAAAATTTTAAAATTTTCAAAGTTAGGGTACCAACCCCAAACCGGTCCCGAAAAGGACTCCGTTCGACTGCCATTTGGGTATTTGATCAACAAATGATCCACCGAATCTAACCAGTTCGTACCGACACCTTCCAGATCAAGAGCAGCATCAATACTCTCCATTAGGCTTAAACAAATGAACTCTTTCTGTTCATTAAAGCCCATATGTCTAGCGATACAGTTTGGATAATCTCTTTTGTAAAGTTCATCTCGGAACTCGTTGAAACATCCTTCTTTTGGTCGGTATTTGACGATCATTACAATTTGCGGTTTGGGAAGCAATTCGTAGTTTGATGCAGGTATCTCCCGATTGAATTTATGTTCACGAAATGGTTCCTGTTTGGTGGCCCGCACTTCTCCCAATCTAGCTATAGGCATTTCTTTATGTGGACTTTCATGGGTTGAGGTATTGCCGTTAGAAGTTATTTTTTGGCCATCTTCCAAAGGTCGTTTCCAAAAAAAAACATGCGCACCTGTTGCTGGATTAGAATTAACTGAAACCAGTTCCCAACCCATTGTACCCATTTCCTTCATATGCTCTGATCGGTTTGGATGCGTGCATGGCAATTCGGTGTTGGCGTAGTCCCATGGAGTGATCATTAATACTTTCCTTAATAGTCATCGTACATAGAAGTTTATTGAAATTAAAATTGTCGTTCAGTGTTGAAAAAAAATACCTTCAAATCAAGCCAAACCTTTAGATATACCGCTGCGTCCCTTTGAAACTCGTTCTCATGGGAGGTTAGGTAAAAGAAATCAGTATCTTTCCTGCCATAAGATATGACGCAGTTTTTTCGAAATGCGTAGAGTTAATTCCATTCATCCCGTTTTACGTTACTTTTGAGTGCGTCTACTTTTGACTTTCTTCTTAATGCTAACCATAAAGGCAGATGATTAGAGGATATTATGAATAAACTGTCACAGTTTTTTTATCGGTGCTCAAATTTTTACTTAGCAATTTCTATAACGCTGGTATGGCAATTTTTCTTGTATTTTGTATTCATTGATAAAGCTTTAGAGTTTCAAGTTCCCAATGCAAATGTGCAATCTTTAGGTACAGCATTCGGGTTTGACGAAACAAAAATATCTGACTTTTTGACGTCACGTTCTGAAGAAAAGATCAAATATTATATCGAATTACTTCAAATTTGGGACATGATTTTTGCTCTTATTTATGGTATAATTTTCATGGTTTGGCTGTCATTCCTTTTAAAACATCATCAGAGTGGTTTAGGTCGTTTGAATCTTTTTCCGCTAAACCAAGTATTTTTTGATTTTATGGAAAACATTGAATTGTCGGTCATCTGTAATCAATATTTATTGGACGGTACCTTTTCGTCTGGAAGTGCTCAAAGAGCTTCAATTTATTGTATGATTAAATGGACATGCTATGCCTTTACTATTGGTCTTATTGTAATTGGTTTGATTTTGTTTATTTTTAGAATTGCAGGAAAGAAGCCTTTGGGTTGAACTTTGATAACTCCTTTTATCAGGTAAATTTGATAATTTCCAATTTTTACAAAAATGGCAGTAGTTTTGGAAATTTTCTGCATTAGATCCCACTCGAGTTCAAAACCCTCATTATCACTATCACAAAAATCAAAAATATTTAAGATAATTTGGAGTATACGGGAAGATTAGCAAACTATTTTCCCTTCTATGTACAGCAATATCCGATTACATTTAATTTATATCGCTTAATTTTAGACTGGAGATTTATGCGGCAGATTTGAAGGGCCCAGAATAAAGGCTTTGTAATAGTTAGTAGGAGAATTAAAAATTCTTGAGAATACATAATTTATAAGAAAAAGTTGTCACTCGGATAAATAGGCAAAGGATTAATGTGAAATGGCTATTAAAGATATTAAGGCTCTAACATTTGATACCGGTGGTACGATCTTGGATTGGCACACGGGATTTTATTCGATTTTTAAAAGTATCGGGGCTGATCACGGGTTAGAAAGAGATTGGCATCACATTGCAAATGAGTTGAGGCGCCGATCGCTTGGAAAGATGATCAATCTGGGTCAAAAAGAACCGCCTCAGTATAACTTTGATGATGCTCACAGAATGGTATTGAAGGAATTATGTCAAGAATTTGAGCTTGATCTTTTTTCGGAAGAAGATCGCAGAATCATAGCTTTTGATGTCCCGCATAATTTTGAGGTTTGGGATGATTTTCCAGATGCTTTGTTTCAGCTGAGAAAGCAGTTCTTATGCTGCTCATTCACGATACTAAGCTTTCGCATTATTTTGGATACAGCAAAGCGAAATAACTTGTCCTGGGACGCTGTTTTCTCGTGCGAAGGGATAGGGCAATATAAAACTTTACCTGCCTCTTATGAAACTGTATCCGCGTGGCTTCAATTACCTCCAAGTGAGATTTGCATGGTAGCGTGCCATAATTTCGATTTGGATGCTGCAAAAGCCGTTGGTTTTAAGACGGCCTTTGTAAAAAGACCAAATGAATGGGGTCCATCTGGTCCACCAGATCCAAATCCAAATCCTAACCATGACATCATTGTTGATACATTTCCCGAACTGGTTAAAAAGCTTGCTAAATAACTGGAGAAGTGATCGCTTTGCAAACGAAAACGTAAGAGCATATCAGCAGACAAAAAAATCGAACAATAACGTCATTTTGTAATAAAATCGTATTGCAATCAACCATAAAATTTAATTTTAAAGTTATTAGCTTGACAGGTTTGTATAGTCTGTCAGCTGTAATGATAGAAATTCAGGATCACAATCATTGTTAATATTGGTTATCAACAAAGTCTCATTTGTTCCAGAGCTTGCTAGTGATTTTCCATCAGGGCCAACGATAACTGAATTACCTGCAAACTTCAAACCATTCTCTGACCCACAGTAATTAGCGTAAGCTATGGTCACAGCCATTTCCGAGGAACGGGCGGGAACAAGTATTTTTGAAACATGTTCGTATCCGGCAGGATTCGCGGTAGGGACAAAGATCAAAGTTACACCTTGCTCTGCTAAAGCTCTTACATGCTGTGGAAACTCCACATCATAACAAATGAGAATTGCGGCTATTTGGCCAAAAAAATCGAAAGTCGCATATTGGTCCCCAGCTCCAAAACTCATATGCTCCATCGACCCAAAACGTTGAATTTTACGATAATGACCAATTATATTTCCATCGTTTCCGAAACAAGTAGCAGCATTGAAAATTTTATCACCTTCACGTTCCGCCCAACCGATTACCAATGCACACTTGTAAGAATTAGCTATTGTAGCGATCCGATCACACCACTCATCACCCTTACTTTGTGAAAGCTTTTTATGTAGGTCTGGTCGATTATATCCAGGTAGGAAAAGTTCAGGGAAGATAACAACTTGTGCATCTGCCCTAGAAGCGGCGGATAAATTAGTTTCTAAGTTAACAAAGGCTTGTTCAATTGCACCGTTTGTTGGAAAGCACTGGCAAACAGCTATTTTCATCGTTCACAGTTTTCCCATCTATAGCCATAATATTTGGCTTTAAGCTTATACGAATTTTAATGAGTTAAAAACTAAATTGTCGCTATCGTTACATCCTAGACGTACTTATTAGACCTACCTCGATAAATTATGCCTCTGATTTTTTTAAGTTACTTCATTTAAGTTAAGTGTGTTTTCGCCTGCCATATATACCCGGATCTCCGAAAATTTACTCGCTTCCATAGTAAAAAAGTTACAATTCGATTTGAAAATTAATTTATTACTATGCAGTTTGTTAGTCACCCGAAATCGCACAGCAAGATCAGACGCTGATATATCTTCAACATAATGAAAGTGATCGTGACGCACCCACTGATGATTTTTCCAAAGGCGATGGAGCATCTCAGAAATTTGATAATGGCCTTGCAATTTAATTCTGTGGGTTTCAATCGAAAATACGCAGTTAAACCGTAATGTACCTAGGACTGCGGTGATATCTTCATCATCGACTCCTCTGAAGTATTCTACTACAAGTGTTTTTATTTTAGAGGTCATAACGGCACCCTTCTTTTCTCGCCAAGAGTAAGATTTTATAGGTAGACAGCAATCTCAAATGTGACTGTAATTAGTCATAAAACTGGAACAAAACAAATATCACTCTTGTCGCCTTCTAGTAATAAAATTTAGTGGACCTGAAACTTCAGGGAAAACAATGTTTCTTAAAGAAATATCAATTAGGCGTTAAAAGAGTTAGTCTTTGCCGATGCTCAATTGACAATCTAAATACATATTACAACTCGGATTAAATGTGCCTAATTTCAGCATTGAAAATTTAATGTGATATTATGTCCATACGTAAACTACTTGTAATAGAGTCTGAAGCTGCAATACTCTGGTCTCCCGTTGCAACAGTGATTTTATTTTAGTGATCATAAAGTCATAGTAAGGTGTTGGACTTGCAATGCTGTGCTTCAACATATAAGTGTCCTTATGACAAAATAGATTTAGGAGTTGTCAAAATGCCCACTGGTACCGTCAAATGGTTTAATTCAACAAAAGGATACGGATTTATTGCGCCCGATGGTGGCAGCAAAGATGTTTTTGTTCATATTTCAGCAGTACAAAACTCTGGAATGACCGGTCTAGATGACAATCAAAAAGTATCATTTGATATTGAAGATGGTAACAATGGCAAACAGGCTGCGATAAATTTGTCTGCTATCTAGTATTCCAACTAATAGTTACAAAGAATCAGGCTAAGTTTTCTTTAAGGGAACTTAGCCGCTCTAATTTTAGGTACATAATTTCGAGAGCAACGCTCCGCATTTTTGCAGGCCTGGTAGTTGTGGATTAAGTCTTATTAGGATTGGATTTTAGTTTGGGTGTATCCTACCGGATGCAGCTCCTACTTTTGAATTGTTTTTTTTGCTGAAATAATGCGTAACATTATAGATCGGATCGCGCGTTGTTTGAGGCCTTGAGAATATAAAATTCGATCAAGTAGCATATTTTGAGAACGGCAAATCATAAAGAGTTCAAACAGCACATAAGAAGCTAGAAGTTAATTTGAAAGCACATGCTTTGTATCAAATTTTATAATAAGGAAAATTTATTCAGGTGTCATAATAGACCAAATAGACAAGCCAACTACAGCTATTAGACATCCTGCCATGAAGCCGTTAATTTTCTTCTGGGTTTGTGGCGGAAGATTTAGCTCGTTGAGTTTGAAACCGGCATACAACCAACATAGGTGTAAATTAATCCAAAGAAAATTCATAATGATAAGCTTTACGGTAGTTTCCCAAAAAAACTTTCTGGATAAAAAGCAAAGCCTGTGAAGAAAGTTGTATGTACAGCATAAGCTTTAGGATTGATGAACCGCAGCGTTATGCCTGCAAAAAAGCCGGGGGTATCTAGCTCAATAAACGCAACCTTAGAGCCACTCATTGCTATTTGTAAAGCAAGATAGCCTAGGTATGAAGTTGAGGCGAATAGTAAAAGAGTGTGAATATAAGGTTCCGCTAAAATAATAGCTGCTAGGCCACTGATTACCGCGAAGCTGACTAGGAAATGCCCTAAAAACAAGCCTCCCATGTATTTCAAGCCTTGTCGCCAGCCAAATGCCGCACCTACTCTAGCGAGTGATAAAACTCCTGGCCCTGGTGTGATGAACATTAAGAAAGAGACTATTGCAAATTATAACATCTATGGTCTCTATAATGAA
>MDTB01006281.1_pt1 | contig 16928 bp, 29 predicted proteins | sample 811161 | NCBI WGS metagenome assembly MDTB01 (sample SAMN05326650, study PRJNA326480) | marine metagenome | isolation source: seawater | place: Mediterranean Sea | collected 2009
ACTTGAACTTCCACAGGATAAATCCCACAGCGACCTCAACGCTGCGCGTATACCAATTCCGCCACAGCCGCATATATAGTAGAATTAAATACCAGATAGAATATTAACTATCAATATACTAAATATATATCATGAATCAGATAGAAATTAAAATCTCGAATAATGAAATAAAATATAACGACGCAATTATGTTTATGGAATCAAGAGTTAAGGAAATCAATCAAAATAAATCAAATGAATTAATTTGGTTTTTAAATCATAATCATATATTTACCCAAGGGACCAGTGCCTCTAAAGAAGAAATATTAGATACAAATATTATCGATATTATAAAAACAAATAGAGGAGGAAAAACAACCTATCATGGTCCTGGACAAAGGATTGTTTATTTCATGTTAAATTTAAATAATAAAAAAAAAGATATACGAAGATTTATTACAATAATTGAAGAATCTGTAATATCGTTTTTAAAAGTTTATAAAATAGAAGCCTCAACCTTTAAAGATAGAGTGGGTATTTGGGTAACAAAAAATAATCAAATAACGTTTAACAAAGAAAAAAAAATTGGCGCTATTGGTTTAAGAGTAAAACAATGGATTACTTACCATGGTTTGAGTTTTAATATTAATCCTAATTTAAAATATTATGATTATATTCACTCGTGTGGTTTAAAAGAATTTCAAAATACATCTATGGAAGAATTAGGTGTAAAAATAGATAGTATTGAATTTGATAAAAATTTTGAAAAAATTTTTTTAAATAACCTAAAAAAAATCTAAATATTTTTTTAAATTATTAACTATTGGTAATTTATTTTTTTTTATAAAAAATAAAAAATGATCAGGTAAATCTGAAATAAATTGAAAATTTTTATTGTCCATTGAAAATTTTAAACCACAAGCGTGAAGCATTAATTTTTGTTTTTTGTATTTTGATGAAGTGTTATATTTATTATCACCAATAATTGAACAACCCAAATTTTTAGAGACAATTCTTAATTGATGAGTTTTACCAGTTTCAGGATTATAAAATATTTGAGAAACACCATTTTTGTTATTCAAAAGATTGTAATTAGTTATAGTATTTTCAGTTTTATGTTTTTTATTTTTTATAGTTAATTCAATTTTAGAAGATTTATTTCTTGGAAAACCTTCACATAATGCAAAATAAAACTTGGTTATTTTTTTTTGCTTAAATAATTCTGAAAAATGTTTTGCATATTTTAAATTTTTAGCAATTATTAGTAAACCAGAAGTTTCTTTATCAAGTCTATGAACTAATCTATAGTTTAAATCTATATTTTTTATTATATGATCGATAGAAGTGTTGATTTTACTACCTCCCTGAGTTGCTATATCCGCCCATTTATTAAGTATTAAGAAATTTTGGTTCTGAAAAATAATTGAGTTATTGAATGATAATATATCTTGATTTGTAATTTTAATATTTTTTTTAAAAGTTATTTTATTTTTATAAAGTTGTTCATGAAAATTTAAAATAGTTAAATTATCGTTTAATTTAACCTGGTAATTAGATTTTGTTCGAGAATTATTAATTAAGATATTTTTTTTTCTTATATTTTTTTCGATAAAACTTTGTGACAAAGATGTAAATAATTTCTTCAGATACTTATCTAATCTAACCCCATAGTCATTATTAATTTTAATATTTTTTTTCAAATTAAAATTTATTTATTAACATCCCTAAATAAGCAGATAAAATACATACAATCACTGAAAAACAAATATAGAAAAAAGAAAAAAGTAATTTTTTTGACATCATTAAATTAACTATCTCATAAGAAAATGCTGAAAAAGTAGTAAAAGATCCTAGTAATCCAATTATTAAAAAAAACTTTAAAAAATTATCAGATATATCTTTTCCAATATCTGAAGTTATAAGATATCCAATCAGTAATGATCCTATAACATTGACAGCAAAAGTTCCATAAAGACTAGAAGTAAATAGAGATTTACTTAAATTAGTTAAAATAAATCTTAATACTGCTCCAGATGCGCCACCAGTAGCTACTAAAATTATATTAATCAATATGTTTTAGACTTGAGGTTGTTCTTCTAGTTCATCAGTAGATTTTTTTTCAATTACTGGACCGCTGTCTAATCCCTTTGCATTCTCATCTCGATCTACAAATTCAATAACAGCTGTAGGAGCATTATCACCAAATCTATTACCTAGTTTAATAATACGAGTATAACCGCCAGATCTACTTTTATATCTATCAGCAAGTATATCAAAAACCTTTTTGGACATTTTTTGGTCTTGCAAAATGGAGATTGCTTTCCTTCTAGACAACAAATCACCTTTTTTGCCTAAGGTAACAATTTTCTCAACAAATCTTCTAAGTTCTTTAGCTTTTGCCAAAGTAGTGGTTATTTGCTCATGTTTTATTAATGCATTAGACATATTCATAAACATTGCTTTTCTATGTGAGCTAGTTTTATTAAGTTTTTTATTTTTAATATTATGTCTCATAAAAATTATTTATTAAAAGGATCCTCATATTTTTTTGCGAGCTCATCAATGTTCTCAGGCGGCCAATCAGGAACTGACATACCTAAATTTAGTTCCATTTGCTGAAGGACTTCTTTTATTTCATTTAATGATTTTCTTCCAAAATTAGGAGTCCTCAACATTTCTGACTCAGATTTTTGAACAAGATCACCTATATAAATTATGTTATCGTTTTTAAGGCAATTAGCTGATCTAACTGAAAGTTCTAATTCCTCTACTTTTTTAAGTAAATTGGAATTGAATGACAAGGATTCAACTTGAGATTGATCAGGCAAAACCTCTGGTTCGTCAAAATTAATGAAAGGCTGAAGTTGGTCTTGCAAAATTCTAGCAGCAAGTGCGATAGCATCATCTGGAGAAATTGCTCCATTAGTTTCAACCTCAAATACCAATTTATCAAAGTCAGTAACTTGCCCTACTCTACTGTTCTCTACTTTGTAAGAAGCTTTCACAACAGGACTGAACATAGCATCCAGTTTTATTTCACCAATAATTTTATTTTCATCTTCAGCAACTTCAGCTGTTACATAACCTTTACCTGTTTCAACATTAGCCTCAACTTCAATATCAGCGTTTGAATCTAAAGTCATAATTAATTGATCAGGGTTCATAATTTCGGTCTCGGAGTCAGTTTCAAAATTACCAGCTCTCAATTCACCGGAGCCTGTAGATTTCAAATACATTTTTTTTAATCCTGGTGAATGAACTTTTACCGCAATTGATTTTAAATTTAATAGAATATCTGTTAGATCTTCTTTAACTCCTGGTATAGTTGAAAATTCATGTACAACACCTTTTATTTTAACAGATGTAATAGCTGCACCCTGCAATGAAGATAGTAATATTCTTCTTAGCGAGTTACCTAAAGTTAATCCAAAGCCACGCTCAAGTGGCTCAGCAATTAATTTACCTGTTCTACCTTTAGTCTCTTCTACATTGACTTCCATCTTTGTAGGTTTAATTAATTCACTCCAGTTTTTTTGTAACACTTAAATGCTCCTTTTTTATACTCTTCGTCTTTTTCTTGGTCTACAACCATTATGAGGAATTGGCGTAACGTCTTTAATTGATGTAATTACATAGCCTATGGATTGTAAAGATCTTAATGCAGATTCTCTTCCAGAGCCAGGCCCAGATACTTCAACTTTAAGATTTTTTAAGCCAAATTCTTTAGCTTTATTACCTACATCTTCTGCTGCAATCTGAGCTGCATATGGAGTAGACTTTCTAGATCCTTTGAAACCTTTGTGTCCAGATGATGACCAAGCTAAAGCATTACCTTTCTCATCTGTTATAGTTATAATAGTATTATTGAATGATGATACAATGTGTGCAACGCCTGAAGACAATTTTTTTTTAATTTTAGATTTTTTTTTATCTACCATGTTATCCTTTTGTAACTTTTTTCTTTCCTGCAATAGCTACTGCTTTACCTTTTCTAGTTCTAGCGTTTGTATGTGTTCTTTGCCCTCTCACAGGTAATTTTTTACGATGGCGTAATCCACGATAACAGCCCAAGTCGTTCAATCTTTTTATATCTAATGATATTTTTCTTCTTAAATCACCTTCAACAGAGTAATCCTTATCAATTAAATCTCTAATTTTGTTAATTTCACCATCGTTTAGCTCACTTACTCTTTTTGTAGTATCAATAGAAGCGTCTTTACAAATATCTAATGCTATTTTTTTACCAATTCCAAATATATATGTAAGAGCAATATTTACTTTTTTATTAGTGGGGATATTAACTCCTGATATTCTAGCCATAAAGAAATCCAAAAAAAATGAATGAGGGTGAATACATGATATTTGTGCATTTAGTCAAGAAAAGATATCCAAAATTTTGGCAGATTTTCATTATTTTTTTAAAATTTGTTTGATTTTTTCAGTTATTTCTTCAATTTGTAAAGTCCCGTCTATTTCATAAAATATTGTAGGGTATTTTACTTTGTAAAAGTTGGAAACTTTTTGTGTTGAATTAAGATACTCATTATATCTAATTTGTATAACGTCAACATTATCGTCTTCTCTTTTTTCTTCTGCAGATCTTTTTAATATTCTATTTTTTAGGGTTTCAAAATTTATTTGAATATCAAAAATATAATTAATTGAATTTGATATTTGTGAAAGAAAATTTTCCAGAAACTCTGATTGTTTCAAAGTTCTAGGATAACCATCTAGAATAAAACCTTTGTTTATTTCAGATTTTAATCTAGAGGAAACAATAGTGTTTAATATATCGTCGGAAACTAGTTTTCCAGATGACATAATTTCTTTTAAATCATTTGCAAGATTGTCATTATCAAGTAATTTCTTTCTTAGAACATCACCTGTTGAAAGATGAGGCAAATTAAAATAATCAGAAATCATTTTGGCTTGAGTGCCCTTTCCTGCACCTGGAGGACCAAAAAAATAATATTGTGCAATTTATCTTCTACCTTTTAATTTCGTTTTTTTAAGTAAACCTTCATATTGATGTTGAAATAAATGAGATTGAACCTGCGTTATAAAGTCAATCATTACAACTACAACGATTAATAATGCTGTACCACCAAGGTAAAATGGTATTGATGTTCTTGATAATAAAAATTCTGGAAGTAATGCCACGAAGGTTAAATAAATTGTTCCAATAGTTGTTAACCTAATCAATACAAACTCAATATATTTAGCGGTATTTTCTCCAGGTCTTATTCCAGGAATAAATCCACCATATTTTCTTAAGTTTTCTGCTTGTTCATCTGGATTGAAAACAATTGATGTATAAAAAAAACCGAAAAAAATTATCATAGCAGCATAAAATGCTAAATATAATGGTTGTCCTCTACCTAGATAACTAGAAATTAAAATGAATATTTCACTAGAAGATCCTGCACCAAAACCAGACATGGTGTTTGGAAGAAGAAGTATTGAAGACGCGAAGATAACAGGTATCACACCTGCTGTATTTATCTTGAGAGGAAGATGAGAACTTTGACCTCCATAAATTTTATTTCCAACTTGTCTCTTAGGATATTGTACCGGTAGTCTTCTTTGAGCTTTTTCCACAAAAACAATAAATATGATAAGTAACAAAATAAGAATTAAGATACCTAAAATAAAAGCAATACTTAATTCACCAGTCCTTCCCAATTGCAGCGTGCTTATAAAAGCGCTTGGTAAATTTGCTATAATACCTGCAGTTATAATTAGTGATATCCCATTTCCAACTCCTCTTGATGAAATTTGCTCACCTAGCCACATGAGGAAAATTGTTCCTCCAACAAGTGTAATTACAGTTGTAAGTCTAAAAAAAATACCTGGCTCAAAGACAATATTACCATAAGTTGTTTGCATTGACTCTAATCCTATCGAAACACCATATCCTTGAATAGCAGCTATTAGTACTGTAGCATATCTCGTATATTGAAGTAATTGTCTCCTGCCCTTAGTTCCCTGTTCTTTTAGAGATTTTAAGAAAGGTATCGCTGATTGCATTAAAGTCATAATAATAGAAGAAGAAATGTATGGCATTACGCCAAGTGCAAAAATACCCATTCTACCTAATGCGCCTCCAGAAAATGTATCAAAAATACCTAATATTCCTGAGGATTGTTGCTCAAAAAATTGTTGAAGTGCCAGTGGATTTATTCCAGGAATTGGCAAAAAAGTACCCAACCTAAAGACAATAAGTGCTCCTAATGTAAACAAAAGTCTTTGTCTTAATTCTGTAGCTTTACCAAGTGCTCCAAAATTCAAATTATTTGCTAATCTATCTGTTGCTGTAGCCATTTATTTCTTCGTTAGTTTAATTTTACCACCACTTTTTTCTAAAACTTCAATTGCTCTTTTAGAAGCAAAAGATATTTCTAAATTGGTATTATTTTTTGGTTCTCCGATATTAAGTAATTTTAAGTTTCCTTTTGTTTTTTTAAAAATTTTCCTTTTAAAAAGATCTTCTTCTGTAATTTCTTGAGGATTGAGTTTGTATTTTATAATTAAGTGATTAATCATATTAAAACTAATACTTTGAATTTTGTGTTTAAAAGGATTCTTGAAACCTCTTTTAGGTAAGCGACGGTAAAGAGGCATCTGACCTCCCTCAAAGCCATTAATAGAAACACCAGACCTTGATTTTTGACCTTTCACACCTCTTCCAGAAGTTTTTCCAAGACCGGAACCTGATCCTCTTCCTCTTCTTTTATTTCTTTTTCCTGAAGTTAGTGTAGATTTTAATTGGTTAATTTTCATTTTTAGTTATTTTTATTGTTATTAATCTCATTTATTTTTTTTGAGCGTTTTGCTGCAACAGATTTTGGAGACTCAGACATTTTAAAAGCATTAAGAGTAGCTTTGAGCATATTATGTGGATTTGATGTTCCGGTTGATTTTGCAACGACATCTTTTATACCTAATGATTCAAAAAGAGCTCTCATTGGACCGCCAGCAATAATCCCGGTCCCAGGAGCAGCAGTTCTTAGTATTACTTTTCCAGCTCCAAAACGACCTACTGTGTCATGATGAATAGTTCTGTTTTCTTTTAAATGAACTCTAATCATCTTGCTTTTTGCATTTTCAGTTGCTTTTCTAACTGCTTCAGGAACCTCCTTTGCTTTGCCAGTTCCTATCCCAACTCTGCCGTTGTTATCTCCAACTATCATTATAGCAGCAAAACCAAATCTTCTTCCACCTTTAACAACCTTTGCTACCCTATTTATGGTAACAAGATGTTCACTTAATTCACTTTTATTATTATCAAACATATCACCTCTAAAAATTAAGACCCTCAACTCTTGCTGCTTCAGCAAGTATTTTTATTAAACCGTGGTACTTGTATTTGCCTCTGTCAAATGCCACCTTATCTATACCTTTTGAAATAATCTTTTTTGCAATATTTTTACCAATATGTTCAGCTATTTCTTTTTTTGATAGTTTTTTTTCTTTGATTTCTTTTTCTACAGAAGAGCAACTGGCTAGTGTTATTCCTTTTTTATCATCAATTAATTGTACATAAATATGGTTGTTAGATCTAAAAACAGTTAACCTATTTCTGTTAGAAATTTTTTTTGTTTTATATCTTACTCTTTCCTGCCTATTTTTCATATTATTTCTTTTTACCTTCTTTTCTAAATATAAATTCGTCAATATATTTAATACCTTTACCTTTAAATGGTTCTGGCTTCCTAAACGATCTAATTTTTGCTGCAGCTGCACCTAATTTTTCTTTATTAATACTTGTTAACTTGATTAAAGTTTGTTTTGGGCATTCAATTTTAACATCACTAGGTATATCAAAGTTAATATCATGACTATATCCAAGTTCTAGTTTTAGTTTTGAACCTGAAACACTTGCTCTATAACCAGTGCCATTTAATTCTAATGTTTTGCTAAAACCAACGGTTACTCCATTTATTGTATTTGCTATATTAGCTCTAGTAGTTCCCCAAATTGGATCATTTGTGTTTTCGTTTACAGGATGAACACTAACTTCATTTTCGTTTATATTTACTCTATAATTAGAATTGATTGATATTTGAATATGTCCCAATTTGCCTTTTGCAGAAAAAACGCCCTCTCCAAAAGTACACTCAACTTCTTTTGAGATTTTAATTGGGTTTTTTGCTATTCTTGACATTAAAAAACCTCACACAATACTTCACCACCAACATTATTTTTTTTTGCTTGATGGTCTGACATAACTCCTTTTGGAGTTGATAAGATAGAAATTCCTAATCCTCCATAAGGTTTATTTAGCTCACTAATTTTTGAATATTTACGTATTCCAGGTTTAGAAATTCTTTTAATTTTTTTAATTACAGGACTTCCATTAAAGTATTTAAGTTCAATTTTTATAGAGCTTACACCTTTTCTTTCTTCTATATTTTTAAAATCTCTAATGTAACCTTCATCTTTAAGAACATTCAATACATTTATGTTCAATTTTGATTTTAGACATAAAGTCGATACTTTATTAGCTTGATGAGCATTTTTAATTCTAGCAAGCATATCAGAAAGAGAGTCATTAAATGCCATAATATCCTCCTACCAACTTGACTTTACAACTCCTGGTACATCACCAGTCATTGAAAGTTCTCTAAGTTTAATTCGTGACAAACCAAATTTTCTGTAGTTGCCTCTTGGCCTACCAGTAATTTCACATCTATTTCTGTGTCTAATTGCTGAACCATTTCTTGGAAGTTCATTTAATTTATTTTGAAAAATAATTCTTTCATCTAAGGAAATAGTTTTATCTTTTATTTTTGATTTAAGAATTTCTCTTTTTGATTTAAATTTTTTAATTAGTCTTTTTCTAAATAAATTTTTTTGGATTGAACTTAATTTTGCCATTTTACTCCTCAGTTAATCTGGTTTTTTTTAAAGGGCATATTAAAACTTTTTAATAATTCCAATGCCTGATTATTGTTTTTTGCTGATGTACAAATTGTAATGTCCATACCTCTAGGTTTTTCTACCTTGTCAAAATTTATTTCTGGAAAGATAACATGCTCTTTAATACCCATAGAAAAATTTCCATTACCGTCAAAACTATTAATGTTTAAGCCTCTAAAATCTCTTATTCTAGGAATTGCAATATTTACTAATCTATCAAGGAATTCATACATAATTTTATTTCTTAGTGTAACTTTTACCCCTAAAGGCATTCCTTCCCTAATTTTAAAGCCTGAAATAGCTTTTTTTGATTTTGTTTTTACAGCTTTCTGACCTGATATTAGAGTTAAATCTTCAAGAGCCCTGTCTATTAATTTTGAGTCATCTTTACCTTCACCTACCCCCATGTTTAAAATAATTTTTTTAATTTTTGGAACTTCAAAAATATTATTCAATTCAAGCTTAGATTTTAAATCATGCTTAATCTGTTTATTATATTCTTCTAATAATCGACTCATCTAAATTTCCTTACCAGTTACTTTATTTACTCTAGTTTTTTTGTTTTTTTCTAATTTGTAACCTATTTTGATTGCTTTCTTTAAAGACGGATCATAAAATGAGAGATTTGAAATGTGCATTGGCATTTCCTTGTCAATAATTCCTCCAGGTTGATTATTGTCAGGTTTTTGATTCTTTTTAACTTTATTTATTTCTGAAACAATAGCCTTCATGAGTTTGGGTATCATTTTGACTATCTTACCTGTTTTACCTTTATCTTTGCCAGCTAAAACAATTACTTCATCTCCTTTTTTTAATTTAAATTTATTATTCATTAAATAACCTCTGGTGCTAAACTTATAATTTTCATAAATTTCTTACTTCTTAATTCTCTAGTTACTGGACCAAAAATTCTAGTTGCAATTGGCTCTTCTTGCTTATCTAAAAGTACTGCTGCGTTTTTATCAAATCTGATAGCAGTGCCGTCTGGTCTTTTAAAGTCTTTTGAAGTTCTAACTACAACAGCCTTATAAACATCTCCCTTTTTTACTTTAGCTCTCGGTAAGGCATCCTTGATAGATACAACAATGATATCTCCTATTGATGCAAATCTTCTTTTTGATCCCCCTAATACTTTGATGCATTGTAATTTTCTAGCACCAGAGTTATCGGCTACAAATAGATTTGATTGCATTTGTATCATTGTTTATCTCCTGTATTCGATATTACCTTCCATTTTTTTAATTTAGATATAGGTTTTGTTTCTATAATCGATACTGTATCCCCTACATTAAATTGATTGTTTTCATCATGGGCATGGTATTTCTTTGTTTGTCTGATAATCTTTTTATATAATTTGTGCTTGATTCTTCTTGTAACATCCACTGTTATTGTTTTATTTGAATTCGAAGACACAACAACTCCAGATAAAATTCTTTTAGGCATTTTTATCCTCTTTAATCATAGATAATTTTGTTTTTATTTTAGCTATTTGTTTTTTAGCATTTTTTATTTGTGATGTTTTTTCAAGTTGACCAGAAGATTTTTGAAAATTTAAGTTTAAAAGTGTTTTTTTTAAATTTAAGATTTCTTCTTTGAGCTTATTATTATTTAAATTAAGATTCTTATTCATTATATATTTCTCTCTACGAATTTACATTTAATAGGCAGTTTAGCTGCAGCTAAAGTCATAGCTTTTCTTGCATCATTAATATTCACACCATCTACTTCAAACATTATTCTTCCAGGTTTGACTCTGCAAGCCCAATATTCAATAGATCCCTTACCTTTACCCATTCTAACTTCAGCAGGCTTCTTTGATACCGGGACATCAGGAAAAATCCTAATCCACATTCTTCCTGCTCTTTTTAAATACCTAGTAATTGCTTTTCTTGCTGCCTCAATTTGTCTGGAAGTTACTCTTTCCGGTTCCATTGCCTTCAAACCATAGCTTCCATAGTTTAATGCATAATTGCCTTTTGAACTACCATGAATTCTGCCTTTGAATTGTTTTCTAAACTTTGTTTTCTTAGGTGATAACATATTCATTATCTAACACTCCCTTGATCAATTTGTTTTTTTTCACTGGCATAAGGATCCTTTGAAAGTATTTCTCCTTTGTTAATCCAAACTTTTATTCCACATATACCGTAGGTTGTTTCAGCTTCTGCAGTAGAGTAATCAATATCACCTCTTAGTGTGTGCAGAGGCACACTTCCCTCATGATATTTCTCAGTTCTGGCAATTTCAGCACCTCCCAATCTTCCACTACAAACTACTTTTACTCCTTTTGCACCTAATCGCATTGCAGATTGAACAGCTTTTTTCATCGCTCTTCTAAATGATATTCTTTTTTCAAGTTGAGAGGCAATATTTTCTGCAACTAATTTAGCTTCGACCTCTGGCTTTCTTATTTCCTTTATATCAAGAAAAACTTCAAGGTTAGACATTTTTGAAAGATCATTTTTTAAGGTTTCAATATCTGCACCTTTTTTACCAATAATAATTCCAGGTCTAGAACTATATATTGAAAGTCTTAACTTTTTTGCTGCTCTTTCAATATTTATTTTTGAAATACTTGCATTTTTTAATTTAGCTTCAACATAAGATTTTATCTTTAGATCTTGATGTAATAACTTAGTATATTCTTTTTTAGAAAACCATCTTGATGACCAGGTTTTATTAATCCCAAGTCTTATTCCATATGGATTAACTTTTTGTCCCATTATTTTGATTCCTTTTTCATTTCAGATCGTTCCTCAACTATAATTGTAACTTTGCTAAAAGGTTTAATTATAGAAGAAGCTCTGCCTTTTGCTCTCGGTCTCCATCTTTTCATTCTCAAACTTTTACCTACAAAAGCTTGTTTTATAAAAAGTTTATCTATGTCTAACTGTTTGTTATTCTCAGCATTAGCTACAGCAGCATTTAATACTTTTAAAATAGTCTTAGAAACTCTTTTTGATGAAAATTTTAACTGATTCATTGCTGAACTTACTTTCATATCAACAATACCATTTACCAAAATGGAAAGTTTAGTTGGACTAATCCTGACCATATTATCTTTTGCTATGGCTTGAAGATTTTGACTCATTTCTGCTCCGCTTTCTTATCTGCAGCTGTGTGACCTTTAAAGGTTCTAGTTGGTGAAAATTCCCCTAGTTTGTGTCCTACCATTTGTTCATTTATTGTTACAGGCACGAATTTTTGCCCATTATAAACTCCGAATGTTAACCCAACAAACTCAGGAAGTATTGTTGATCTTCTTGACCAAGTTTTTAAGACTTCTTTTCTACCAGATTGTGATAACTTTGCTGCTTTCTTCATTAGAGTTATATCAACAAATGGTCCTTTCCAAACAGATCTGGTCATTATTTCTTCTTCCTTCTAATAATAAATGTGTCAGTTTTTTTATTATTTCTTGTTTTTTTACCTTTTGTAGCTACACCCCATGGAGTAACAGGATCTCTACCTCCAGAGGTTCTTCCTTCTCCACCACCGTGAGGGTGGTCAACTGGGTTCATAACAACACCTCTAACTTTTGGTCTAAATCCTAGGTACCTTTTTCTACCGGCTTTACCAAGTTTTATATTTTTTTGATCAGCATTAGAAACTTCTCCAATTGTTGCTCTACAATTTTTGTTAATATGTCTGATTTCACCTGAAATTAGTTTAACTTGAACATACGGTTGTTCTTTTGAAACAATTTGTGCTGATGATCCAGCTGATCTAATTAGTTGTGCCCCAGCCCCTGGTTTAAGTTCAACATTATGAATACTAGTACCTATTGGTATGTTATTTATTGGTAAACAATTACCATTTTTAATTGCAACATTATCTCCAGAAATAATTTTTTCTCCAATTTTAATATCCTTAGGTGAAATAATATATCTATGCACGCCATCTTCATATTTAATTAATGAGATAAATGCTGATCTATTTGGATCATATTCATTTCTAATAACTTCAGCAGCCATTTCTGTTTTGGACCTTTTAAAATCAATTAATCTGTATTTTCTTTTAACTCCACCGCCCATTCTTCTAGATGTTATACGGCCTTGATTATTTCTTCCACCAGTTGATTTATATTTTTTGGTGAGGGTTTTATATGGTTTCTCATTTGATAATTCTTTTTTTGAGACTAAAACTGTACCTCTTTGACCTGGGGTAATAGGTTTAAATTTAGTAAGCATTATTTAATCTCCAAAGAAGGATCAATGGTATTTCCTTCATCTAAAGTAACTACAGCTTTTTTAATATCTTTTCTAAAACCATATTGACCCTTAAAAGTCTTACCCTTACCTCTTAATATTGAGGTATTAACTTTACTTACTTTAACTTTAAATATTGTTTCAATAGCTTTTTTAATTTCATACGATTTAGATGTTTTTGAGACAATAAAAGAATATTGGTTAAATTGCTGTAAGATTGTTGATTTCTCTGTGGTAATAGGTTTCTTGATAATATCGTAAGCTCTTTCAATAGAAATATTTTTAATGCTTTTTATCATGAAAGCCTCTTAGTTATTTCATTAATAGATTTTTGTTCGATAAATATTTTATCAAAAGAAATCAGATCTTTTACATTAATACCTTTTTGACTTAAAACTGATATCTTTGGTATATTTGAAGAAGCTAATTTAAAATTTTTATCCAAACCATTTTCAGAATAAATAAACAATGCTGTTTCATAATCAAATAGTTTTAAATCAAAAAATAACTCTTTTGTCTTAAAGCTTTTTAATTCAAAACTATCAATTATAAAGACTTTATCTTCAGTAAATTTATTGGATAATGCAGATTTTAGTGCTAACTTTTTTTCTTTTTTATTTAAATTAAACGAATGGTCTCTGTTAACTGGTCCCATAGATGTAGCTCCTCCTCTAAAGTTAGGGGGTTTATTGCTTCCTTGTCTTGCATTACCAGTACCTTTTTGTGAAAAAGGTTTTTTGCTACGACCACTTACCTCTGATCTTGTTTTTGTCTTATGGGAACCTTGTCTAGATTTTGCATTTTGATATCTAATGTATTGATGAATAATATCTGGTAGTGTTTTAATACCAAATATGTTGTGATCTAAATCTATATCACCTACTTTTTTATTTTTTAGATTTAGAACTAATTTTTTCATTTATGACCTTTTTATTGAATCTTTTAAGAAAACAATTGAATTTTTTTTCCCCGGGACCGAACCTTTTACAATTAAAAGATTATTGATATTGTCTATTTCTACTATCTTTAGATTTTGCTTTGTTACTTTTTTATTACCCATTCTTCCAGCCATTTTCTTTCCTTTAAATACTCGACCAGGATCTTGATTTTGACCTGTTGAACCATGGGAGCGGTGTGAAATTGAAACACCATGTGAAGCTCTAAGTCCGCCAAAATTATGCCTTTTCATTACCCCAGCAAAACCTTTTCCAATTGAAATACTGCTAGCATCAACAAATTGATTAACTTTAAAATGCTCAACGTTAAGTTTGGTACCAACTTCTAGAACATTATCATTATCAACTTTGAATTCTTTAAGTATTTTTTTAGGTGTAATGTTAGTAGAGGAAAAAACTTTTCTTTGAGGTTTTTTAATATTTGAAATATCTTTCTTTGTTTCAATGGAGGCTAGTTGGACGGCATTGTAACCATCTTTATTTAAAGTTTTAACATTGGATACTATACAGTCATCTACTTTTAAAACAGTTACATGGATATTAGTACCATCTTCATGATAGTATGAGCTATTACCCATTTTTGTTGCAATTAATCCAGATCTCAGCATATTAAATTTTTATGTCTACCTCTACACCAGCAGACAAATCTAACTTCATCAAAGCATCGACAGTTTGAGGTGTGGGGTCAATTATATCTAAAAGACGATTATGGGTTCGGATTTCAAGCTGATCTCTACTTTTTTTATCAATGTGTGGTGATTTATTTACTGTAAATCTCTCAAATCTTGTTGGCAAAGGTATTGGCCCTTTAACTTTGGCTCCAGTTCTTTTTGCAGTATTTATTATATCTTCTGTGCTTGTATCGAGAAGAGAATTATCATAACCCCTTAGTCTAATTCTTATATTTTGATTATCCATTATGCTAATTTAGCTTTCACTTCTTCTGCAACATTTGAAGGAACTTCTTCATAATGATCAAATTGCATTGTATAATTTGCTCTTCCCTGAGATAAAGATCTTAAGTTATTTACGTAACCGAACATATTTGCAAGTGGAACCATTGCATCAACTACATTAGCGTTTCCTCTTGTTGACATTTCTTGTACTTGACCTCTTCTGCTATTTAAATCTCCTATAACATCACCCATATATTCCTCGGGTGTAACTACTTCAACTTTCATCATCGGCTCAAGTAATACTGGCTTTGCTTTAGATATACCTTCTCTAAAAGCAGCTCTAGCTGCAATCTCAAATGCTAAAACACTAGAATCAACATCGTGATATGCACCGTCGTATAATGTTGCCTTAAAATCAATACAGGGAAAACCTGCTATAACTCCTGTCTGTTGTTGAGCTAATAAACCTTTTTCGACACCAGGTATATGTTCGGTTGGTATATTTCCACCTTTTATTTGATTTACGAATTCGTAACCACTACCTGGATCACTAGGTTCAAATTTAATTTTTACTCTTGCAAACTGACCAGCACCACCAGACTGCTTTTTGTGAGTGTAATCAACATCAAAGGTGCTTGAGATCGTTTCTCTATATGCGACTTGAGGAGCTCCGACATTTGCTTCAACTTTGAATTCTCTTTTCATTCTATCTACTAGAATTTCTAGATGCAGTTCTCCCATTCCTTTTATAATTGTTTGACCGCTTTCATGATCTGTGGTTACTCTAAAACTTGGATCTTCTTGTGCTAATCTTCCAAGTGCTTGACCCATTTTTTCATGATCAACTTTAGTTTTAGGCTCAACAGCGACTTCAATAACCGGATCAGGAAAATCCATTTTTTCAAGTACAATTGGTTTATCTGAAGCACATAATGTTTCACCAGTGGTAACATCTTTTAATCCAACCAATGCAACAATATCTCCCGCATTAGCAGTTTTGATTTCTTCTCTGTTGTTAGCATGCATTAATAGCATTCTTCCTATATTTTCTTTCTTTCCTGAATTAGAATTTAAAACTGAATCTTTTGTATTGATTGTCCCTGAGTAAATTCTGGCAAAAGTTAAACTACCTACAAAAGGGTCAGTCATAATTTTAAATGCCAATGCACTAAAAGGTTCACTGTCTTCACATTTTCTTGTTAATTCTTTGGTATCATCATTAGTATCGACACCTTTGACACTTGCTACATCTGTAGGAGATGGCATATAATCAATAACAGCATCTAAAAGAGGTTGGACTCCTTTATTTTTAAATGCAGAACCTGTTAGTACTGGTACAAATGACCCTTTTAAAGTACCTTTTCTTATACATAACTTAAGTTCTTCTGTAGTAGGTTCATTTCCCTCTAAATAACTTTCCATTATTGAATCATCCTCTTCAACTGCTTTTTCAATTAACTTTAACCTATATTCAGCTGATTTTTCCTTCATATCATCAGGAATATCTAAAACCTCAAATTTAGCACCTAAACTTTCATCTTGCCAAATTATGGCCTTATTGGAAACAAGATCTACTACACCTTTTAAATTACTTTCAATACCAATTGGTAACTGTGTTACTAGTGGATATGAACCTAAACGTTCTAAAATCATATCTACACACATGAAAAAATTTGCTCCAGTTCTATCCAATTTATTTACAAAACACATTCGTGGCACATTATATTTATCAGCCTGCCTCCAAACAGTTTCAGATTGTGGCTCAACTCCTGCAACACCATCAAACACAGCAACTGCACCATCTAAAACCTTAAGAGATCTTTCAACTTCTATAGTAAAATCGACATGTCCAGGGGTATCAATAATATTTATTCTGTGATCTTTCCAAAAACAAGTTGTTGCTGCTGAAGTTATTGTTATTCCTCTTTCTTGTTCTTGTTCCATCCAATCCATAGTTGCAGCACCATCAT
>MDTB01060098.1_pt1 | contig 16927 bp, 13 predicted proteins | sample 811161 | NCBI WGS metagenome assembly MDTB01 (sample SAMN05326650, study PRJNA326480) | marine metagenome | isolation source: seawater | place: Mediterranean Sea | collected 2009
GCGATGTGCTTTGGCTCTGCAATCCCCACAACCCCACGGGGCAGCTCTGGAGCCGAAGCTCCCTGGAACCCTTGCTGGATCGCTTTGCCCTTGTGATTTGCGACGAGGCTTTTCTGCCTCTCGTTCCCCAGGGCGAGCAACACTCGATGATTTCACTCGTCGCTGACCATCCCAATCTGGTCGTCATTCGCAGTCTCACCAAGCTCTTTGGGATCGCCGGTTTGCGCTTGGGCTATGCGATTGCGGCACCGGAGCGCCTGCAGCAATGGACCGACTGGCGGGACCCCTGGCCTGTGAACGGTCCAGCTGCATCCGTCGGCGTACAACTCATGGGCAACGGCGCTCGTTATGAGCGATGGAGCCATCGGGTTCAGCGCTGGACAGCGCGTGAAGGCCACTGGATGCAGCAACAGCTGGCGGAATGTCCGGGACTTGAGCCAATGCCATCCGCGGCCAATTTTCTCCTGATCCGGTCCGAGCGTTCATTGCTACCGGTCAAGGAGTCGTTGGAGCAGCAACATCGCATCCTGTTGCGGGATTGCCGCTCATTCCAGGGCCTCGATGACCACTGGCTCAGGATCAGCCTGATGCAACGACGGGACAACCGCAGAATTCTGAACGCGCTGCATCAGACGATCAGGGCTTGAACAAGGGCTGCAAGATCCTGATCGGCCTGGCGCACGGCGAGTTTCTTCATGCCGTCTTGCATCAGGGGCAGCGGATCGCTGAGCGGGCTTCCGTGATTCAGACGCCGGGCCAGCAGTCGCTCGAGGCTGTTGGCAAGCGCCTGGTGTTCCGGTTCATGCTGATGCACGATCACGGCACCGCCGAACTCTGCTGCGCAGGCGGCATTGGCATCCTGATGTCGATCTGCTGCCTGGGGGAACGGCACCAGCACCGCCGGTGTGCCGCAGACCGCTAGTTCGCTCACACTCCCTGCACCTGCTCGACTGATGGCGAGATCGGCATGTTGAAGCAGGCTCGGTATCTCATCGCTGAAGGGGCGTTCCGCCAGCAGCGGATGCTGGATGCCTCCCACATCGGGGTCATTGCGGCCGGTGAGGTGGACGACCCGGCAACCTCGCTGCAGCAGGTTCGGAAGAACCGCTCGAACCATGCGGTTTAGGCCGACAGCCCCCTGACTACCGCCCATCACCACCAGGAGTGGACCGGATCCTTGGGGAACCCATGCCGGCAGTGGCTGGGTCTCCAAAAAGGCCTTTCGAACTGGAGTGCCGGTCATTTGCGGTCGACTGCCCGGAATCCGTTCTGCTGCGGCCGGCAGGCCAACGGCCACCACATGGCAGAAACGCCCAAACAGTTTGGTGACCCGGCCTGGAATGGCATTGGATTCATGCAGGACCACCGGGCATCCACTGAGACGGGCGCCGAGGATGGCCGGTGCTGCGATGTACCCACCTGTGGTGAACACGGCCTTGATTCTGTGTTGACGGATCAGTTGGCGCACAGCAAAACCGGCGCCGATCAGACGAAACAACTGAATCAATTTGGTGAGCCCGCGTCCCTGCAGACCACCTGCCTGGACGGTGATCAGGTTGTACGTCTCAGGAACAAGGCTTGTCTCCAGGCGATCGGGCACGCCAAGCCAGCGGATGCTCCAGCTCTCAGGTATTGCCTCAGCCACAGCGAGCGCTGGAAACAGATGCCCGCCGGTGCCGCTGGCGGCGATGAGAAGCCTCGTCATGCCGCGGTCATCCCCATGGACGCCGCTTAACTTAAGGCGGTTCTCGGGATCCAACTGGTGCGTTTCCCTGTGCAGGCAGCTGCCGCTTTTGCTTTGAGCGCGTTTTTGCTGCCGGTTACAGCTCCTTTGGTTCGAGCTGCCGATGCTTTCAACGCTCGGCTGGAAACAGCCTTGAACGGGGTGGATGCCGGTGCCATCGATGCGTTGGTTGATCCGGCCACGCTGCCTGGTCTGTCAGCACGCTTGGCCCGCTTCAAAAAGGAGTTTCCCGACGCAAGCTGGACAGTGCGCAGTGTTTCCAGTGATGGCTCAGGGCGTCAGATCCTGGAGGTGACGGTGCGTGGTGAGCGCCGTTCAGATGGTCTGAGGTATCGCCTTGTGGGAAGTCAGCGGCTCGCGGTTCGCCTTGAGGCTGATCGCCTGCTGGCCGAGGAACTGCTGGCTGAACAGACGTTGCTGCGCAGCGGCGAAACAAGCCTTCCGATCACCCTTGCGATCCCCGATGCGGTGCTCACGGGCAGCCGCTACGACGTGGACGTGATTGTGGAGGAACCCCTAGGGCAGGCAATTGTGGCGGGCGGTCTGCTCAGCCTCACACCAGCTCAGGTGGAACAGCAGATCAGCCCCAACCTCTCGCTTGAACCCCTTGGTGGCGGTGGTCTCTTCAAAATGGTGCAGGCCCCTCAGAGGCCTGGTGTGCAGAACTGGGCGGCGATGCTGGTGCATCCCGACGGTGTCGTGACGATTACGAAGCGGGTTCGCGTGGTGAGTGATCGGCGGGAGCTTGCTCGCTAGGCCACTTCCCGCTGTTTACGATTCTGCTGGCTTCCCGGCCTGATCCAGCCAGCGGCGCAGACAGGAAACGTCTTCTGCTCCATGGCCGTTTGTCATCAGGTCTTCCTCCATGGTTCGAACCTTGGTTGCGATTGGCAGGTTCAGATCGACATCAGCAGCTGCCTGGAGTGCGATTCCAAGATCCTTGTGATGGAGCGCCAGGCGGAATCCCAGCGGATAGTGCCCCTCCAACATGGCGCAGGATCGATGATTGAGAGCCCATGAGCCAGCGGCGCCATGGCGTAGTGCATCGACCACAGCTGGCATCGGTAGTCCAAGCCGTTCTCCAAGAGCCAATGCCTCGGCGACGGCGACGTAGCTTCCTGCCACGAGAACTTGGTTCACGGCTTTCACCTGCTGCCCACTCCCCACGGGGCCGAAGTGATGGATGGTGCCGCCGATGATGTCCAGGACAGGACGCGCCCGCTTGAGATCGGAGGGTTCTCCTCCAACGAGAACGGTGAGTGTGCCGGCCTGTGCCCCCTCCGTGCCCCCGGTGACTGGCGCATCGATGTAGTTGACCTTCTGGAGCGCCAGCTGGTCTGCGGCAGCTCGGGAGGTTGATGGGGCGATCGTTGAGCAGTCCACCACGAGACTGCCCTCCGCCAGGGTTTCGGCAGCACCGCCTTGACCGAACAGCACCGTGTTGACGGCGGCGTCATCGCTGACGCACACCACCAGAACATCGACGCCACAGGCGGCTTCCGCAGCTGTGGCGCATCCCTGGCTGCCCAGCAGAGCAGGATTCCGTTCCGCTTTTCGACTCCGCGTGTGCACCTGGAGAGGGAAACCAGCGCTGTGCAAATTCACCGCCATTGGCAATCCGAGCGCGCCGAGACCGACCATTCCGAGACGCAAGTCAGATCTGGTCATGTTTTGGAGGGAAATCGATCAGATCTTCGCCCCTCGTTGTCGTCAAAGTGTGAACGGTTTGATCTGGAGATTTTCTTTCATGCCTACGCGTCTTTTCACCTGCAAAGCGTTGCGTCGTTCCGCTCTGCTCGCATCGGCGGCTGCCATCGTGGCCGTTGGTCCAATCAGTGCCGTTCGCGCTCAATACATCTACGGCGATGGGGGCGACCTCTCCATGCGTCGCGAAGCGCGCTTAACGCCGGAACAACAGGAAGAGCTGTTCCGAGCCAAAAAATCCTGGAAACGTCAGAGTTTCAATCGACGGATCTCCATCCTGGAGAAGGAAAAACGCTGCATTGGTCAGGCGAACAATCCTCAGTCCTACAAGGACTGTGTTCAAAAGAAGCGGGAGTCCCGTCGTGCCCTCAATGCCGACTACCGCGCCTACATCAATCCTGTCCGTCGCCGGGTTGGGTTGCCCCCAATCGAAGACAAGCAGAAGGGGCGTCAGAAGGGCGATCGCAAGGGTCGTCGCGCTTGACGGCGCCTACAGAAAGGTCCGCTACTGTTTCAGGAGCGGACCAGCGGTCAACTTGAGACCAGGCCTCTGATCAAGCGGCGTCGTCGAGAGCCGCCACTCCAGGAAGGACCTTGCCTTCAAGAAGTTCAAGGCTGGCACCGCCTCCCGTTGAGATGTGGGACATCTTCTCGGCCAGGCCTGCTTTCTCCACGGCAGCCACGGAGTCGCCACCACCGATGATCGTGCAACAGCCCTTTCCGCTCAGTTCGGCCAGGGTTGTTGCGATGGCATTGGTTCCAGCGGCGAATTTGTCGAATTCGAACACACCCATGGGGCCATTCCAGATCACGGTCTGGCAATCGGCCAGAGCAGCCTGGAAGACCTTGATGGCATCAGGACCGATGTCCAGCCCCATCCATCCATCAGGGATGGCCGTCACGTCGGCGATCTGACTGTTGGCGTCAGGCGCAAAGTTGTCTGCCAGCACCACATCCGTCGGCAGCAGCAGCTCCACACCTTTTGCTTTGGCCTTGGCTTCCAGTTCCTTGGCCAATTCGAGCTTGTCCTCTTCCACCAGGCTTTTTCCGACCGAGAGACCGCGTGCTTTGTAGAAGGTGAAGATCATGCCGCCGCCGATCAGAACCTTGTCGCACTTGTCGATCAGAGCCTCCAGCACACCGATCTTGGAACTCACCTTGGAGCCACCGACGATCGCAGCAAGGGGACGCTTCGGCTCGTCCACAGCGCCCTGGAGGTACTGAAGTTCCTTTTCCATCAGGAAGCCAGCGACAGCAGGCTTGAGGTATTTGGTGACTCCTTCGGTCGATGCATGGGCACGGTGGGCGGCGCCAAAGGCATCGTTCACATAGACATCCGCCAGGCTTGCCAGCTTTTCGGCGAAGCCGGCTTCGTTCTTCTCCTCCTCGGCAAAGAAACGAACGTTCTCCAGAAGCACCACCTCGCCATCGTTCATGGCAGACACCTTGGATTCAGCGTCTGCACCGATGCAGCTGTCGGTCTTGGTGACGGTCTTGCTGAGCAGGTCGCTGAGGCGAGCTGCCACAGGGGTCAGACGCATCGACTCCTTCACCTCACCCTTGGGACGGCCGAAATGTGCCGAGAGAATTACCTTGGCGCCCTTGCTGATCAGGTCCTGAATCGTCGGCAGGGCCGCTCGAATCCGGGTGTCGTCGGTGATCGCACCGCTGTCATCGAGGGGCACGTTGAAATCAACCCGCACGAGGACGCGTTTGCCTTTCAGATCGCCGGCGTTGAGGCTGGCCAGGGAACGCTTCGCCATGGGGTTGTGTCGTGCGGTATGAAAACGGGAGGAGGTTAACCCGTGCTCCTAGCCAGAGGCTCCGACATGTTTGAGACCGTTTTGTTCCCGATCGAACAACGGAACCAAGCCCTGGAAATCGTTAAGAAGGTGATCAGCTTCGCTGAGGAGCACGCATCCCGTCTTTCTTTTCTGTCGCTGGTGGGAGTCCAGGACGCTGCTGAAGGAGGGTTGTCGGAAAGCCTTGTCCAGTTGCTTCAACGGACCCGGACGGCTGTGGAACATGTGGGAGTCCCCTGTGCGGTCGTGGAACGGCCCGCTTGCTCAGCGCTCGAGATCTGTTCTCTGGCCACTGAGTTGAATGTGGATGTGATTGTGATGGGTCTTCAAGGCTTGAATCCTGCTCAGGACATGGACAGCACCGCCTTGAAGGTGATCGAGCACTCGGCTTGTCCGGTATTGGTTGTGCCGTGACCACCCCATCCATTCAGTGGTATCCAGGGCATATCGCGAAGGCTGAACAGCAACTCAGCCGCAATCTGGACAAGGTGGATCTGGTGATCGAGGTGCGTGACGCCCGCATCCCGATGGCGACCGGTCATCCCCATCTGGATCGTTGGGTGAAGGGCAAACAGCACCTGCTCGTGATCAACAGACGGGACATGATCACAAATCGGGCTCGCGAGATCTGGGAGCAATGGTTCAAAGCTCAGGGGCAACGCACGGTCTGGTGCGATGCAAAGGCGGGGACTGGCGTGAAGCAGGTTCAGCAGGCGGCCATCCGTGCTGGTGATCAGTTGAATGCGCGACGCCGTCAACGGGGCATGCGCCCTCGCCCGGTGCGGGCTCTCACGCTTGGTTTCCCCAATGTCGGCAAGTCAGCCCTGATCAACAGACTGGTGAAACAGAAAGTGGTCGCCAGCGCCCGTCGCGCCGGGGTGACCCGAACCCTGCGCTGGGTGCGTCTTGGCCAGGATCTGGATCTGCTGGATGCGCCGGGTGTCCTGCCCCCACGGCTTGATGACCAGCAGGCCGCGTTGCATCTGGCTCTTTGCGATGACATCGGCCAGGCCGCCTATGACGGTGAACTGGTGGCACAGGCTTTCCTCCAGCTGTTGCTCGACCTGCAGGGACGGGAGGAGGCCGGCGTGATGCTCAACATTTTCGACAAGCGGTACGGCATCCCTTTATCCGGGGAGACGTTGCATCCCGCTCTCTGGTTGGAAGCGTCATCAGAGCGCCATACCTCTGCCGATACAGGTCGTATGGCCCAGCGTTTGCTTGATGATTTCCGTCGCTCGGCTCTCGGCCGGATTGCCTTGGAGCTGCCTGGATGAGCGCAAGGAGTCGAAGACCGCCGTTGCCGCAGGAGCTGTTCACCCAGGGATTCGGAGAGGGGGAGGGGGAATTGCTGACCCTGATCTATCCCAAGCCGTTGCCGATGCGATTGGACCGCTGGTTGGTAAGCCAGCGAAGCGAGCAGAGCCGTGCCCGGATCCAGAAGTTCATCGACGCTGGTTATGTCCGTGTGAATGGAACGACAGGGAAAGCCAAAACCCCTCTTCGCCAGGGAGATCAGGTTCAGCTCTGGATGCCGCCGCCGGAGCCGCTGCCTTATTTGAAGCCGGAGCCCATGGATCTGGATGTGCTTTTCGAGGACAGCCACCTGATCGTGATCAACAAACCGGCAGGATTAACGGTGCATCCCGCGCCAGGAAACAAGGACGGCACCCTGGTTAATGGCTTGCTCCATCACTGCCCGGATTTGCCTGGGATCAGCGGCAAACTGCGGCCGGGGATCGTTCACAGACTGGATAAGGACACCACCGGTTGCATCGTGATTGCCAAGTCTCAGGAGGCTTTGGTGCGGTTGCAGGTTCAGATCCAGAAGCGGATCGCTTCAAGGGATTACCTCGCCGTTGTGCATGGCGTTCCCGGTGGAGACAGCGGCACGATTGTTGGAGCCATTGGCCGACATCCAGTCGATCGGAAAAAATATGCAGTGGTGAGTGGTGACGCCGGTCGTCATGCCTGCACCCACTGGAGCTTGCTGGAACGCTTTGGTGATTACTCCTTGATGCGTTTCAAGCTCGATACGGGTCGCACCCATCAGATTCGGGTGCATTGCGCCCACATGAATCACCCCGTGGTGGGCGATCCCACCTACAGCAGGTGCCGCAGGCTGCCGATCGAGATGCCTGGTCAGGCGTTGCATGCGGTTCAGCTGGGACTGAATCATCCGATCAGTGGGGAACGGATGGTGTTCGAAGCTCCCTTGCCCCCCGTGATGGAGAAGTTGATCGGGATCTTGCGGCGACGTTCGGATCAGACCTGATTGAGGTAGGCGAGTGCACCTGTCAGGCCAGCGTTGTAGTCGATGGCGACTTCATTGCTGATGTAGTCACTGCGGGAGTCGGTGTAAGACAGGTCGTCTGGCGCCGTTGGACCTCCTACCAGAGCTCCTTCCAAGACATAGGCATTCGGCTGATTGTTGTTGAAGTTCTCCCAGCCCACGCCTGAGGCGGCTCGATGATGGGGCTGCTGCGGATAATTCATCCCGTACCCGACCAGGTAACTCGATTCCCTTGGGTTGTCTCCAAGGATGTAGTCGATGCTTTCGGAAGCCAGTGCGCTGTAGCGACCGTCGGGATCAATCAGTTTGTCGGCGACTTCAGCAGCGAGCATCGCGGTGTTGGCCGCGTAGCGCAGAGATCCCCATGAGCTGATGTGGCGCAGGTTTCCATCCGTCAGATGGACTCCATTGCTGCCACTGACCCAGCTGTCGAGCCAGCCACGAACGTCGGAAAGGCTGCCAGCGGATTCAGCATCCTGCGCCAGCAGAACGGCTGTGGCGTAGGACGCATCGTCCCAGTTGTGGGTCCAGCCGTTGTTGAGACCGCCGATCTCCTGTTGATAGAGATCGACAGCTCTGGAGCGATAGGTGTCACCATCTCCCCCCTGTGCATCCACTGCCCTGGCCAGCCAGGCTGCTCCGTAAGCCAGTTCATCGTTGTAGCCGCTCCATGAGTTGTAAAAGCTCTGAACGCTCTTGATGGAGTCGGAATATCGCCCTCGATAGCGATCAGCAAATGTGAACAGAGATTCCGAGGCCTCAAGCAAGGTGTCGGCATATCCGGAGTCTCCCGTCTCTCGAAACAACACGGATGCGGAGGCCAGGGCCGCAGCACTCGCCGCGGCGACATCGCTACCCGGGTTGTCTGGTGTGACGGCCAGCGCCGGACGTTCAATCGTTTGTTGTTCCGGTGCACTCCACAGAGCATGGTCTGCCTGCCCATCTCCAACCTGTGCAATGAAGTACGTGGTTTCTCCGATGGCATTGGTCCCCTGTGCCTTAAGCAAATAGTCCGTTCCCCATCGGACGGTGTTCAGCAAGGCATCCATCTGGTTGCTGTTGGAGTAACCGTCAGCAAAGCTGATTCCGCTCCAGGCCAGGGTTGAAAGGGTCGAGGCAAGGGGTAGACCGAACTTCACGTGATCGCCGGCATCGTGATACCCACCGGTGAGATCAAGGTTGAGACCAACCTGCAGGTTCTCCGCTGTCGCATCGCCGAAATAGATGCCGTCTTGCCCATCACGCAGCCCGGAATCCCCACGCCAGGGGACACGGTTGGTTGATTCATCAAGGTCACCGGAGCGGTTGGCGTCGTAAAACAACAGCGAAAGCCCCAACGCCTCGCTGTAATCAGCAACAGGTTTGGGTGCTGGTGGTGGTTCTGGTGCTGGTTCCGGTTCCGGTTGAGGTTGAGGTTGGGGAGTTGGGGTTGGGCTGGGAGCAGGCTGGGGTTGGATGGGGCTGTCATCAGCTAGCAGCAGTGAGGCATCGAGCTGTCCGTTCTGACCAATGTCGACCTGCTGGGTGCCGTTGAAGCCGACGGTGACTGACTGTCCGGGTTTGATCCGTCGTCCCCAGCCCGTTCCGGACAAGGTGTGGCGGAAGCGGCCATCGCCGAGATCAGTGGTTGAAAGGCTGGCTCCCCAGGGATCACCGCTGATGGTGTGGGGGCTGGTGAAGCTCCAGGTCCAGTCGTTGAGTCGCTTGTCGGAGGTGTTGGTGAGGGTGATGTCAGCGGTGAAGCCGTTCCACCAGAGATCACCGTTGATCTGAACGTCGAGCGTGTTGTCGTCTGGTTGAGGTTGAGGTTGAGGTTGAGGTTGAGGTTGAGGTTGGGGAGAGGGCTGTGGCTGAGGAGATGGATCGACTCCGTCAGGGCCTGACCCCGTGGGATCGCTCAGCGTCACCATGCTCTGGAAGTAGTCGATCACCACAGAATCAGGAACTTCAAGAGCCGGCCATTGCGGCCAGTCGAAGGTGTCGTTCATGAATGACCTGGTTTGGTCATGGCTCAGCACGGTGAGGTGGTTCACGTCGTGAGCAATGGCACCCCCTTCAATGGTTCGCCATCCATGGGCTCTGGAATGCATCCAGCCGCCGTAGTGGGGTTCCATCCTCAGGGTGTTGATGAAGGCTTCGATGCCTCCATGGGCTTCGAGGTGTTCGATGAAGCCGTCTTGATCCACCCGTCGGGACAACGCCAGAACATCGGCTGGATCGCCAAGTCGTGCCAATCGTTGAAGATCGGCCAGCAGTTCCGGATGAAAGGCCTGATCGGCAATCCAACCGACCTTGGCACCCTGCATGGCGTACCAAAGCCCCACTCCTGCTTCGTCCTGTCCGGAGGCTGTGGTGTTGTTTGTCAAACCCGAAGCGAAAGCCCATCGCCCCACGTCTTCAATCGAGACTGGCTTCAGGTTGAGAAAATTACGCAGCTGGTTGTAGGCCAGCACTGCCTCTGTGGTGATGGGTGTACGTCCACCCATGAGTTCTGCGTGGGTGGTGTGTTGACTTCCACCAAGAGCTCCGAACTCAGTAATTGATACAAACGTTTCCTGCATGGGAAACAGATACGGACGTTCTTCCCCAACCCTCAGAGAAGCTTTGCTTTCTCTCAATCCTTCAGCTGTCGTGTTTTTGGAAGCATCTTCGATGTCAGAGATCGACGACGCGACTCACTCAGATGCCGCTGGCCACCCAGCAATCTGACCACTGAATTTGCTATAGACTGGACTTTTCTGCGGTGATGCCTTTCATGGTGCATCGCTGTGGTTTTATCCATGGTCATCCGCGTTCGTTGTCGACGGTTATGGGTTTCCGCCTTGATGCGGTCTTTGCGGAACGAGGTTTTCCCTGTACCTCTTCGTCGCCATCTCATCGTGGTGGATCAGCCCAAGGTTGTGGAACTTCCTCAGGCTGTGGATCTCCACCAGGCCATTGATCTTCCCCGAGCTGCCTGAATCACCCTGCCAGTAATCCCATCCTCAGCCCAGCAACCGCTGCACCGGTTCTGCTGCGCACATCCATTTTTCTCATTAACGATTGAAGGTGATCACGCACTGTGGTGGGAGCCAAATAGAGACGCTCCGCCACTTCGCGGTTGCTTAATCCTTCAGCGACCAGGCCCAGTACTTCCAGTTCGCGATCACTCAGAGGTTCTGTGTTGGCCGAGCTTAATCCGTCTGCTTTGGAAAGTTCCGGATCCACAAATCGCTGATTGCGGTTGACGGCTTTGAGAGCCTGTTCGAGGACACAGGTATCCCTCCCGATGTTGTGATCGAGCACCACGGCAGAGATCGATGGATCGTTGATTCCGTCGCGATTGAGATCATGGTTATGGGTCAGGATCAGAACGCAGCGATGGTCCAAGCGCGACGTGCTGAGCGTTTGGACGAGCTCCAGCCCCAATCCATCCGCGAGATGTTCTGTGATGAACAGCAATGATGGGTTCTGGTGTTGGTTCACATGCGCGATGACCTCGGCGCCTTTGCTGCAGTTCAGTCCCGGGAAAGCGCAGTTCAGTTCCGTGAGTTCGTTCACGGTCTCGAGAGCGACCAGCTTCGGGTACGTGCAACTGATGACTGATCGGTGATGGATCAGCTGACCGAGTTCGGTGAGAAAGGATTTGAAGGACATGACCAGCTGCCATCCCTGGAACCCTAAAGACTGTTGTCGTTGAGTTTCAGCAGAGAGAACACCTGAATCGGTACTGGCCATCCCTTCACCATCTGTGGTCCAAGGTCGATCACCTCGACAGCATCCCCAAGCAGATCGCGCAATTCGCCACTGATCAGAATCGAATGTTGGTCGAAGTGTCGGGTCAACCCTTCCAAGCGACTCGCCACATTCACGGTGGCTCCGATCACGGTGTATTCGAGCCTGTGGCTTGAGCCGAGATTGCCTGCCATCACCTCGCCAAAGTGGAGCCCGATTCCCTGGGCGAGAGGCTCCTGCCCGTCCAGCTGAAGTTCCGCATTCAGCTGTTTGAGGTTGTCCCGCATCCTCAGGGCAGCCCTCACGGCTGCCAGTGCCTCTTCCTTGTCGCCGCGATGGTGTGGAATGCCAAATTCAGCCATCAGGGAGTCCCCGATGAATTTGTCGAGCAACCCCTGCTCCCGCAGGACCGGTTCGGCGATGGCTTCGAAGTAACGGTTCAGCAGCGTGAATAATGCCGCCGGTTCCAAGGTGCTGCTGCGGGTGGTGAATCCCACCAAATCCGTGAACAGAACCACGCAACGTGCTTTTCGGCCTCCGAGCTGTGTCCAAACGGTTTCGCCGGATTTCACCATGTCGTCCATCAGAGTCGGCGAAACCCGTCGGGACAGCACGGTGTGAAGAAAGCGCCGCTGACGGTTCTCTTGGACGAACTGAACTGACGCGCGCACAGACCCACCAAGCAGTGGCGAGAGCATCAACGCGGCCCCCGGCAGCCAGAGACCCAGGGACCAGGCCAGGACGGTGCCACCGGCAGCGACTGTCGTCAGCCCCAGGCTTGTGATCACGGAGGTCGCCGCGGCTCCTCCGGTTCCAAGGCGCCACAGTCCGATCAGTCCCCAGAGGATCAACAATCCGATCAGCGTTACCTGCTCTGGTTTCCGGAAGCCTCGACCGTCGAGTTCACCGACCAGAGCGGAATACAGCACCTCCGACCCACTGACCTGGCCGAAGGGGGTTTCCAGCTGGTCGCCGAGGGATGGCGCTGTGGCGCCAATGATCACCTGTTGTCCGCTCCAGCTCTCCTCCGGCATGGAGTCCACCATCCAGGCGGGGATGATCGGAATGTGGCCGGCGGGTCCAAGAAAGTCGATTCCGTCGTCGCCATCGCGGATGCTCGTTCCGGCTGCAACGTGGGCCAGAGGTTTTGGATGGGGTGGAGCAAAGGTCGACAGCATCCGCTCCAGTTCCTTTTTCCCTGGGATTGCCACAACAACGCCATAGCGGTCCAGCGTGAAACTGGACAACCCCACGTTTGGGAAGTCGCTGGCGTGGGGGCGTTTCAGCTGCACCTGCTCCAGATCCCCCTGGAGCTGTCGCACATAGGACGCGCTGAGCACCACTTGCTCGCTCCACGGCTGCAATGTTTCAACGAAGGCGTCGTCATCAGCCGCTCCATATCCGCTTGGTCCGGAATGGACGATGTTGAAAATCACCTGTTCTGCGCCAAGACCCAGCACGTATGCCGCAAGATCGGCCTGCACCGAGCGGGGCCAGGGCCAGGGACCGAAGTCAGCCAGTGCCGGGTCCAGAGATGCTTCGTCCACACCAATAACGACAACGCTGTCGCTGGCTTCCCGAGGGCCGCGCCACTGGAACAATTGCTGCCGACTGATCGCGTCGAATCCTTCAAACGCCCAGGGCGTAATCAGAGGGAACACGACGGCCAGCCGCCAGACCAGCGGCGTGATCCATGCCGTCATGGAGTGGCTGAAGGGGCTGTTGCACCCAGCTCCCGTTCGATCTCCGGCAAGGTTTCCAGCGGAGTCGAGAAGCCGTTGATCAAGGCACTCTTGGTCAGGCGCTGTTGAACTTCACTGTCCTCCAGGCGCGCTGGCGGATCCCAGCTGATGTCTTCCTCTTCACTCTCCGCTTCCTTGGTTCGCTCCTCCCATTCATCGGGTGTGAACATTCCGCCGGATTCCCCGAGGGCCGCTTCCAGGCCATCGAGACGTCCCTTGACGACGCTCATCTGTCTGGAGAGATCGAGCAGCAGCTGTTGACCACTTTCCAAAGTAAAGACTTCGCCCGTTCTGGTTTTGACTTGCACGCGGCCTTCCCAACTGAACACCTTGAAGGTGTCGTCATTGAGTTCGATGAACACCGTTGTGCCCTGGATGGAAGCGGTGGCCAGTCGGGTGCGGATTTGAAAGGGCTGACGGTTTTTGGCGTTCGGTCGGATCCATCCGATCACCGATCCCTTGAGTAGTTCCACACTGTTACCGGTTAGGCGCAGCAGGGCATCCCCTCCCATGCGGAATTGCCGTCCATTGCCGAGCATCACCTGCATGCGTCCGGGTTTGCTGGTGCGCAACTGCGTTGCCGGTCGCAGATTGAGTCCCTTTCGGGCTTTGACTTCCTTCTGGCCAGGAAGCCGTACGAAGGCGGGTCCCGTCGGCACCTCGACAACTTCAGGGGCTCTTGCCAGAGCCGGAGCTGCAGTAATCGTCAGGGTTGCTGTGGCGGCCATCAACCAGGCGTGTCGATATCCCATGAAGCGCGTTGCTTTTCCCCTCCAGGCTGTCAGGGAAGACGAGGACAGGCATCCACAAGTGTGCGACTGATCGTGGCCTGCGGATGTTCAAAAATTCGATCACCAGGCCCCTCCTCGACAATCCGTCCTTTGTCCAAAACGATGACGCGATGGCAGAAGCCACTGGCGACGGATAAATCGTGAGTCACGAAGATCATGGCGAGCCCCAGGTCCCGTTGGAGTCCCCGCAGCAGGGCGAGAACCTCGGCCTGGACCTCCGCATCGAGCATGCTGACGCTCTCATCACAGATCAGCACGTTCGGCTCTAGTGCCAGGGCTCGGGCGATGGCCACCCGCTGCTGCTGGCCACCGGAGAGTTGCCTTGGCAAACGATTCTGAAATTGATCGGCAGGGCTCAGACCCACCCGTTCGAGCAGTGCTCGAGAGCGTTCGCGAGCTGAGGCCTTTGAACACAGTCTGTGAATAAGAAGCGGATCAGCGATCGCATCGGCGACCGGCAGAGCTGGGTTGAGACAAGCCAGTGGATCCTGAAACACCATCTGGACAGCCCTGCGGGCATGTCTCAGTGGACGCCCCCGCAATGTGAGCAAGTTCTGTCCAAGCAGATCCACCCGTCCACCCCTGATGCCTGTCAGTCCCATCAGGGCGCGGCAAAGCGTGCTTTTGCCGCAACCGGAGGCACCCACGACGCCGAGGCTTTCTCCTGCCCGCAGATTGAAACTGACCCCATCCACCGCTTTGAGCCAGATCGGTGCCCATGGCACCCCGCCGATGACATGCCAGCAGCGCATCTCCTCCACACTCAGCACGGTTTGCGCTTGCGGGCGTTCGGGGGAACGCCCGCCTTCCCTGGCTCGTGCGGCGCTGACCAAGCGTTGCCCCATGTCGGAGACCGGGGACGTGAGCAGCTGATCACTGGGGCCGTCTTCCACTTTCCGACCCCCATCCAGCATGGCCATCCGGCCGCACCAACGTGCTGCCATGGCGAGGTCGTGACTGATCAGCAGCAGTGCGCTGCCGAGTTCATCGCAGAGACCACTGAGCTCGGCCATCACCTGACCTGCAACGGCCACATCCAGGCTTGTTGTTGGTTCATCGGCGATCAGCAGCGGCGGCTCCAGTGCGATCGCCAGGGCAATCGCCAGGCGTTGGCGCATGCCGCCGCTCAGTTCATGGGGGTATGCGCGGAAGCGGCTGGCGCCGATCCCCACTTTCTCCAGCAGTTCTTCTGAACGTGTCCGCAGCCAGCGGCTTGAACTGTTTGGCCGATGGGCACTGAGCGTATCGAGTAGGTGCCCTCCCACCGTCATCAATGGATTGAGACGGGTCATCGGATCTTGAAACACAAGTCCGGCAGCGGTTCCACGCAGCCGGCGCAGAGCGGGTCGATCCAGAGATCGAGGGTCGCTGCCGTTGAGCCTCAGTTCGCCTTCGCAGTGGCTACCAGCCGGCAGAAGCTGCAGGACGGCTCTGGCCACCGTGCTCTTGCCACAACCCGATGCTCCCACCAGTGCAAGCTTCTCGCCGGGATGAAGATCCAGATCCAATCCATCGAGAGTCCAGTGCTCACTGCCTGGATAGCGAAGCCGAAGCTGTTCGAGCTCCAGAACCGGCTGAGCCATGGACGGGACGGGATACCCCGCACTGAATACCATGGATTGACCCACTGGGCCGGATGCTCAACGCCGCCTCAACACCGGATACGCATCGAACCGGACTCGATTCGGCTCCTGAGGTAGGCGGTCGTCCTGAATTGCGACGCCATCCGATCCGTCATCCAGATGATTACGGCATCGATCTGCCGGACTGGTTGCGGCAGTGCATCACGAATGTTCCCCCCGGCATTGGGCAGAGCTGCCCCACCGATCCAGAAGCGCTGCTGGTGTCAGCCTTTGATTTCGGGTTTCAGCTCCACGAAGGACAGTTTCGTGCCAGCGGCGACCCTTACATCATTCATCCCGTTGCTGTTGCCGATCTTCTGCGGGACATCGGAGCCAGCGCCAGTGTGATCGCTGCCGGTTTTCTGCATGACGTGGTGGAGGACACCGACGTCACACCTCAGCAGATCCAGGCTCATTTCGGCCCCGAGGTGCGGGAATTGGTGGAGGGCGTCACGAAGCTCGGCGGTATTCACTTCAACGATCGGACTGAGGCTCAGGCCGAGAACCTGCGCAAGATGTTCCTGGCCATGGCCAGCGACATCCGCGTGGTGTTGGTGAAGCTGGCTGATCGGTTGCACAACATGCGCACGATCGGGGCGCTGAAGTCGGAGAAGCAGCAGCGCATCGCGCGCGAAACGAAGGAGATCTATGCGCCATTGGCCAATCGTCTTGGCATTGGACGTTTCAAGTGGGAACTGGAAGACCTGGCCTTCAAGCTGATCGAACCCCAGGCCTTTCGTGAAATCCAGCAGGAGGTTGCCAGCAAGCGCAGCGAACGGGAGGAACGGCTCGCCGTCACAGTGGCATTGCTCAATGAGCGTTTGGGGCAGGCGGGATTAGACGGCTGCGAGGTGAGTGGCCGCCCCAAACATCTCTATGGCATCTGGAGCAAGATGCAGCGCCAGCAGAAGGCTTTTCACGAGATTTACGACGTTGCAGCGCTGCGGATCATCGCGCCAAGCGTCGAGGCCTGTTACCGGGCTTTGGCGGTGGTTCACGACACCTTCCGTCCCATTCCTGGGCGCTTCAAGGACTACATCGGTTTGCCAAAGCCAAATGGCTATCAATCACTGCATACGGCAGTGATTGGTCGCCATCGACCGATCGAAGTACAGATCCGCACCATCGAGATGCATCGGGTCTCTGAATTCGGAATTGCCGCTCACTGGAAGTACAAGGAGGGAGGCTCGCCGGCAAGTAGCAGCAGTGATGCCGAGCGATTCAACTGGTTGCGTCAACTGGTGGATTGGCAACAAGATGGAGGCAATGATGATCACAACGACTACCTCGCTTCGATCAAGGAGGATCTTTTTGACGAAGAGGTCTTCGTGTTCACGCCTAAAGGAGATGTTGTTGGATTGCGGAAAGGATCCACTGCAGTTGATTTCGCCTACCGCATCCACTCCGAGGTGGGCGATCACTGCAACGGTGCCCGCATCAACGATCGGCTTTGTCCCTTGCCGACGCCCCTTCGGAACGGTGATTTCATCCAGATTCTGACCAGTAAAACCGCCC
>MDTB01070631.1_pt1 | contig 16926 bp, 18 predicted proteins | sample 811161 | NCBI WGS metagenome assembly MDTB01 (sample SAMN05326650, study PRJNA326480) | marine metagenome | isolation source: seawater | place: Mediterranean Sea | collected 2009
GTAACAACAATACTATCTCCTCTATCACCATTGAAGCCTACAGCTTCTTTTACAAGTGAAGATATTTTCTCTTTTTCTTCATCACTAATGGGTTCAGTTACCGTTCCTTCAGGAGTCTTAACAATTTTGTTTTTTACTAAGACTGCAGTTTTAACTTTCCTAATTTTTCCGATTTGTCCTATTGTTGTACTAAGTTTTTTACTAACTTCATAATTTTTAACATTTGATGAGGATCTTTGCTTGAATTCTGCTGGATCTCCCTCAGTTGGAGTTTCAGTAGCTAACTCAGCGGCAAGAGGTGCCTGGTTCGCAACAGCCCCAGGAATTCCTCTAGCGGGTCTATCAGTAGACTCGTCTTGGCTATTTTGTTCACTTCTAGTTGATATTGTTTCAGGATCAAAAGTTTCTTCTGTTACTTGCGTATTTGAAAAGTCCATTTCAACATTTACTTGAGCCGTTAAATTTCCTGCACCAACCATTGGTGATACAAGTGAAATTATTCTCTCTCTGTATAAGGATTCAATTTTTATTCTGTGACTTAATTGTTTTTCAGTCATTGCAACATTTGGGTCATCTACTGGCTTTGATAAAAGAGCTCCATATTGATCTACTACAGTAACATTATCTGATGACATGTTTGGTATAGATGATGATACAATATGAACAATAGCTCTAACTTGTTCTCTATTTAAAACTCTTCCATCAGACAATTTTACAAAAACTGAAGCTGTAGGGGATGCAGAGTTTCTTACAAATACCGATCTCTCAGGCAATGCTAAATGAACTCTTGCACCTAAAACATAAGAAATTTCATTTATTGATCTTGCTAATTCAATCTCTTGTGTTTGTTTCATTTTCATGAATTCAACTGATCTACTTGTACCCATTGGAATTTTTTCTAAAAGGTCATAGCCTTGAGGAACTGAACTTGGTAAGCCTTCAGCGGCTAACTTCATTTTTGCTTCATAATATTCCGGTGATGGAACTAAAACTTCACCAGTTGTTGAGTCAATTGAAACATCAATTCCATTAGCTCTAAGAACGTCAACGACTCTTGACTTTTCATGTTCAGGCAGTGAAGAAAATAGAGTTGTTCTTGAAGGTTCACGAAATGAAATAAAAAATACTAATCCAATAAAAATAACAAATAGTGTTATCATAACTGGGATAGATCTTTGAACGGCAGGTTCGTTTGAAAATCTTCTAACTTTTTCCCAAGTACTACCAATATTTTGAAGCAGCCCACCCGAGTTAATTTGATTATTAGTTATTTCTGTAGTTGTTGTTTGTTCAGCCATTTTTTTTCCTTATCTCTTTAAACCGGCATATTCATAATATCTTTATATGCAGAAAGCACTTTATTTCTGACGTTCAAGGTCATTTGAAAACCAATACTTGCTAATTGTTGATTAATCATTACTTTTGTTAAATCGTTTTCAATTCCTAACTCAAATTGTTTAGTTAATTCGGCAGATTTTTTTTGACTACTAGAAACATCTCCAATTGCATTTTTAATACTTTCCAAAAAATTTGCTTGATCTTGATTTTCTATTTTAGGTGTTAAGTTTGCAACACCTTCTTGTAAATTTTTAATTTGTTCTTGATTATTATTTGCTTTAACTAAATTTGGTTTAAAGACTGTTGTTAAGTTAGGTTTCATTACTTTCCTTTCGTAATAATTAAATTACTGCTTGTTTTAAGTTACTATTAAAGTTTTTGTAGAGATTTGAACTGTTTTTTATATCTATCATTATATCCTTCTCATCAATTATGTTCTCCTCTGATAGAACTATTGCTCTTTGTAAAACATTCTCAAGTTCACGAACATTACCTGGCCATTCATGACTAATTAGAATATTTTGTGCTTTTTTTGTAATAAAAGGCATATTAATATTATCTGTATGTCTTTTTAAGAGGGCAACACTGATTGGAATAATATCATTAGGCCTTTCAGACAAATTGAGTGTTTCAAGAGGAAATACATTTAATCTGTAATATAGGTCTTCTCTAAATTTTTTTTCTTTGACTTCATCTACCATGTCTCTGTTAGTTGTTGCAATTACCCTAACATCTACATCAATATCTCTTTGACCTCCTATGGGGTTTACTTTCTTTTCTTGAAGAACTCTCAATAGTTTTGCCTGAAGCGATAAGGGCATTTCAGATATTTCATCTAGTAGTAAGGTACCTGAATCAGCTGCTCTAAATATTCCTTTATTTGCCGAGGATGCACCTGTAAAGGCTCCTTTTTCGTGTCCAAATAACATTGCCTCAAGCATATTTTCAGGAATTGCTGCACAGTTAATGGCCACAAATGGTTTTTCACGTCTACTTGAATTTTGATGAATATAGTTTGAAATTACCTCTTTACCTGTTCCGGTTGGACCATGAATAAAAACAGTAACATCAGTTTCAGCTACTTTTTTAGCCATTTTAATCAGTGCATTAGTTTTTGGATCAGAGAAACTATATTTTTCTGATTCTATTAATTGAAAGATTATTTCACTTATAACCTCATCTAACTCTGAATATGAAACTTCTATGTAAGCGCCACCTAATTCATTAAAAAGTTTATATTGTTCACTTTTTTGTGAAAGAATAATAATATTTGTACTACCTATATTTCTTGATAGCTTTATGACTTCTGATTTACCACCAATATTTTCTTGAAATTTTTTAGAACAAATGATTGTTGATTTTTCTGCGTTGAATTTTTGGGATTCATCTTTACTAAGTAAAGTAGCATTTATGTTTTTACTTTTTAGAAAACTGTCAAATTTGATGTGTTCATCAAAACAGTCTTTAATTATTAAAATTTCCTTCATCTTATTAAACCTTTTTTTGTATTTCTACAAGACGAAGCAAAAAACTTACCAATTGTAAAAAAAAAATCCGAGTTTTTTAAAATATTAAATAAATTCAATTACTTACATTTTTTTTTTTTTTTTTTTAATTTTATAATTTTATTGTTGTCATTTTTCTGACATTATCGTTAATGTATTATTTATCATGGTAAAAATCATTAAAGGAAGTTGTGAATCAACTTTAGAATTAAAAAAACTTGTTGAAATGGTTTCCAGCTCAAATTCAACTGTTCTGCTCAGGGGAGAAACAGGGTGTGGAAAAGATATAGTAGCTAGAGCTATTCATGAATCATCAAAGAGAAAAGGTGATCTAATTAATGTAAATTGTGCTGCTATTCCATCAGAACTTTTAGAATCAGAACTCTTTGGTCATGAAAAAGGTGCTTTCACTGGAGCAGACTCCAAGAAAGAGGGAAGGTTTGAAGCCTCAGATAATGGAACACTTTTTTTAGATGAAATAGGAGATATGCCTTTGCCATTGCAAGCCAAGCTTCTAAGAGCTATTGAGACAAGAAAAATTCAGAGAGTAGGCGGAAAAGGTGAGATTAGTTTAAATTTGAGATTAATATGTGCAACACATCAAAATATTGAAAAAAAAATTGAAGAGGGATTGTTTCGAGCGGATCTTTTTTACAGAATAAATGTTTTCCCAATAGAAATACCAACTCTGTCAGAGAGAAAAGAAGATATACCTGAACTTATAGATCATATTTTGTCTGAAATACAAGATGGAGGTTCGGTTGTACCATCCTTTGATAAATCTGCAATAATTGCTTTAAAAGAATATATATGGCCTGGAAATATAAGGGAACTGAGAAACTTAATTGAAAGAGCAACAATAATTTTTAATGAAAAATCTATTAACGGAAAGAATATTAGAGAAAATTTATTAAAAGTTAATTTACCAAATTTCAAAGAAGAAAGTGATGCAATTTGGGAAATGACTACAGAAATTACTGAAACTAAAAATTTTAAAGATTTAAATGAAGAAACTGAAAATTCAATACCACATCCAAATAATTACAAAAAATGGTTTGATTATTTAGAAAAGATTGACTTGAGAAGACATCTTAGTGAAGTTGAATATATATTAATTGAAGGGGCCTTAAAAAAAAGCCAAGGTTCTGTAACAGCAGCATCCAAAAGTCTGAAAATCAACAGAACAACTCTGATTGAAAAGATGAAAAAATATTCAATTCCAAGGGTTGGAAATGATTAAGTGCCAAGGTGCTTAATCCCTTTTCTCTTAGCAATCTTCATCTGTCTATTCCTTTCTTCAAAACGCATTTTTTTTTCTTGCGAAGTTTGATTTTTACATTTTGGACAATAGACACCTTCTTTATAGTCAAAGGAATTTTTTTCTTCTTTACTGATCGCAGAACGACAAGCAAAGCATTGCTCATGATTACCTCTCAATAATTTTTCAGATAAGGAAACTCTCTCATCAAAAACAAAACATTCTCCAATCCAACTTTTTTTCTTATTTTTTGTTGTCTTTAAATATGATACCACACCACCATCTAACTGAAAAACATCCTTGAATCCCTTATTAATCAAATAACTACTAGCTTTTTCGCATCGGATTCCTCCAGTACAAAACATGGCAATTTTTTTTCCTTTAAGATTTTTTTCATTTTTTTTTACCCAACTAGGAAACTGGGTGAAATTATGAGAATTTACTTTTAAGGAACCTTTGAAAGTTCCTATTTCCGACTCATAATAGTTTCTAGTATCAATTGTAATTACATTTTTATCTTTTATTAGTTGGTCCCATTCTTCAGGGTTAATGTACGTGCCAGTTCTTTTTTTAGGAGAAATATTTTTTTGATTAAGTTTAATAATTTCTTTTTTTATTTTTACTTTTAATCTTAGAAAAGTATGTTCAGAATGATTATGTATTTTAAAATTTATCTTTTTTTTTAAAGTGTTGTTAATAAATTCTAAAACCATGAAATGATACTTTTCTTCACAAGATAAAGTAGCATTGATACCTTCGCTTGCCAGTAATACAGTACCTTTTATGTGATTATTTTTTAAAAATTCATAGAGTTTGATTTTTAATTGCTCTATGTTGTCTATATAAATGAATTCATAAAATGAAATAACTTTAAATTTTTTTTGATCATGCATGATATTTTTTTTCAAAATCTTTTAAAAACATTTTTCGCTATAGATCCTATTTCTCTGCTACCTATTTTTGTTGTTTTAACATCAAATTTAAATTTAAAAGAAACTATCAAACTAGCAGTTTTAGTTTTTGTAATTTCTACTTCTGTATTAACATTTTTTTCTTTTTTCGGAAATATCTTTTTGTCATTTATGGGTGTCTCGGTATTCTCTTTTCAAATAATTGGTGGAATTTTTTTACTATTTATATCCTTTGAAATGGTTTTTGAGAAAAGAATAGAAAGAAAAAAAAAATTATCTTTTGATGTTATTGATGAAAATAGTATTAAAAATATTGCAATTTTTCCAATATCAATTCCTTTGATTGTTGGTCCGTCAGCAATGACATTATCAGTATTAATATCTAGGGATTTATCTTTAGATTTTGAAAGTATTTATACAAATATTCTTCCGATGATATTAATTGTACTAATTTCTTGTTTAATGATTTTTTTTTCTAATTATATACTAAAGATATTAAATGAAACCTTTATTAAAATTTTGCAAAAGATATTTGGTATTATATTAGGAGCTCTATCAATTGAGTTTGTTGTTGTGGGTTTAAAAGGATTATTTTGGGTATAGAATCACCATGTATTGGATTGTGTCAACTTGACCAAGAGGGTAAATATTGTATTGGATGTAAAAGAAGTATAAAGGAAATCAAAAACTGGGAAAATCTAAATGATGAGCTAAAGAAAGTAATTAATCAAAGGATAGAAAAAAAGAAAAATGAAAACAAATAGAATACTTTTAATAATTTTTTTATTAGCATTTAAATTCGCTAACGCGAAGAATATTTGGATTGGTGAATGGCTTGCTTCAGATCAGTGGCAGTCAGAATTTTTAATTACTATAAGCAAAGATGGAACAGCAAATTCAGGTTATGGAGACGGTGAAACTGGAAAATGGAAAATTATCGATGGAAACCTATATATACTCTGGGATTCAGGAAAGTCTGATTACTTTTTTAGTGGAGTCATGGGGTATCAAAGAATTCACAAAAATAAAGGACAGAGTTATACATCTGGTCTCAGAAAATCAGCGGATTAGCTTTAAGTTTGGTTTACTCAAGTATTTGGTCACTTTATTAAGTTTGTTAGATGTCATTATAATATTGTTTTGGGATATTAAAGTATATAACTTGTTCTTTAAAAAAATCTTTTTTATCTGGTAAGATGGTCCAACTTTAAATGATTTGTGAATTGAGAATATTGCATAGTTTTTTTGAAAACTAATTGAGTAATCTTTCCATTCTCCTATGGAAATTTTTTTTGAATAAATTTCCATTATCTGGTTAATTTCTTTTTTTTTAAATCTTACAAAATTCATAATTAAATATAAAATTTGATTTTTATTAGGATAAAATATAAATACTAATAAAAAAATATAAAATTTAAATAATTATGAGTGAAGAATTTATTAGAGAGGTTGATGAAGACCTCAAAGAAGAAAAAAGGATTAAACTTTGGAAGCAATTGCTTCCATACGTATTAAGCATATCCCTTGGAATTGTAATTTTTACATCTGGGTATGTTTTTTGGGAGAATTATTCAAAGAAAAGCAATCAAAGACTTGGAGATGATTTTACAGCTGCTGTTCAATTATTAAATGAAGATGACTTGGACGCCGCTTTAATAGCTCTAGACAGAATTGTAGATAAAGGTTCTGATGGGTATGTTACATTAGCAAAAATGAAAAAAGCTTCAGTTTTGATTAATAGAGGAGAGACAGAAAAAGGTTTGGCAATTTACTTGGATTTAGAAAAAAATGCCATAGATCAATCTTTTAGGGATATTTCAACTATACTATACGTGATGAACTCAATGGACAAAAAAGATCCTAATAAATTATTGGAAAAAATTAAAAAATTAGAATCAAGTAATGTTTGGAAGTCATCAGCTTTGGAAATGAAAGCATTTCTTTATCTCAAAATGAATAATGAAGAAGAAGCAAAAGAAACATTTCAGTCCATATTAGATCTTCAAAGCTCACCTTCATCACTTGCAAATAGAGCAAAAAATATGATTGAATTTCTCAAGGATGAATAATTTTCAAAAAAACAAAGTTTTAACGCTACTTTTGATACTGATCTTTTCTTCTTGCTCTTATTTTGATGAAGAAGAAGATAATATTTTACCAGGTAAACGCGAGAGCTTATATGTTTCTGGCGAAGATGTCATTTTAAAAGCAAATAAAAGGATAAAGATTGATAAACCAATACCAATAACATCATGGTCACAACAACATCAAAATGAGAGAAATCATCTTTTTCACTTTAAAAGTAAACCTAATTTAAAATTAAAAAAAAAAATTAGACTCGGAAATATTAATTTAAAAAAAATTGAATATATAACGCCACCTGTTTTTTTTGGAGAAACTATTTATTATTCTGGAAATGAATTTCATGTCTTTGCTAAAAGTATAGAAACAGGTAAATTGAAATGGAAACTAAAGCTAGAGCAAGAAAAACAAGAAAATTTTTCACTAGTTGGTGGCTTTTTTACTAACGGAAAAGAATTATTTTTTTCAACTGGGCTAGGAAATATTTATTGTGTAGATGTAAATTCTGGAAAAATTAAATGGAAAAAAGAATTTGGTGTCCAATTTTCGCGCCCCCCGTTAGTTAAAAATAACATGATATTCGTGGTTTCAGATGACAACCAATTTTTTGCAATTGACAAGAATACAGGTGTAACAGTTTGGAATCATCTTGGTAATATTGAAGAGCTTTCAATAATTGGGGGTTCTAAACCTGTAATAGATAATAATATTATTGTTGTCACATACTCATCAGGTGAAATATTTGCCTTCAACCAAAATGATGGTTCCATTATCTGGTTTGATAATATTTCATCGGCTTCTTTTTTATCAAAAACTAGTATTAACGATATTCAATCGCCTTTATGTATTGAAGAAAATACAATTTATGTTCCCACATTTTCAAATAAACTTCTTGCTTACGACCTAAAGACTGGCAAAACTAAATGGGATATTAATTTGTCTTCTATTAATCCTCTTGTCATATCGGGTGAGGCAATGTTTGTAATGGATATTAATGGTCGTCTTCTTAGTCTTGAAAAAAAAACAGGTAAACTATTATGGGCAGTACAACTTAGAGTAGAGAAAAACAAAAATGAAATTGTTTGGTCGGGCCCGTTATTAAGTACAAATAAGTTGTTGATTGTATCTTCAGATGGACTTGTTCTTTCATTGTCACCTTTTACTGGAAAAACTTTGAGTAAAATGAAATTTGAAGAAAGTTTTTTAAGTAACCCATTTCATGTGGGAGAAGATATTTATTTGATTTCTAAACAAGGAACACTTTATGTCTTAGGTTAAATTAATGAAAACAGTAACAATAATTGGAAAATCAAATGTTGGAAAATCTTCTCTTTTCAATGCATTAGTAAAAAAAAAAATAGCAATTGTTAATAATACAGAAGGCCTTACAAGAGATCTAAAAATAAAAAACCTGAATATTGATGATTTTCAGATCAAGCTTGTTGATTCGCCAGGGTTTAGGTCTTCAAAAAATAAAATAGAAAAAGAAATTAAAGAATTAACTATTAATTATTTAAAACAATGTGATTTAGTATTGTTAGTTATTGATGCTAAAGGGGAATTAACATTTGAAGACTTTGAGTCAATTGAATTAATTAGAAAATTAGAAAAGAATAATATTATTGTACTAAATAAGACAGAAGGAAGATTTAATTTCAATATCAAAGAAGAGTTCCAAAACCTTGGTTTTAACTCTTTAATTAATATTTCTGCTGCCCACATGCAGGGAATTGAGGAATTAAAGGAAATGATATCAGTAAAGCTAAACCTTGATAACGATGACCTTGTTTCGGTTTTAGACTATGAGGTAAACTTTTCACTTGCTATTGTTGGTAAAACAAATTGTGGTAAATCAACATTAATGAATTCGCTCAAAGGAAAAGAGGTTGCAATAACAGGAAACATACCAAATCTTACAAGAGATGCAGTTGAAACTTTTTTGAGTAAAAATAATAAAACCTATAAAGTAATAGATACTGCGGGTTTTAGTAAAAATTTGAATGGAGAAAAAAATATTAACAAGGTCTTTATTGACCAAACTAAAAAGAAAATTAGATTGTCTCAAATTATTTTAATTATGATGGATATTGAAGACTATTATGAGAGATTGCACTCAAGAATTATAAAATTAGTTTATGAAGAATATAGATGTATGATTCTGGTGATTAATAAAATTGATAAAAACAAAAATTTTCCTGAAGTTTCTATAAGAAAAAAAATCTATGAACTTAATCCACAAATCACAGATTTACCTATATTTTTTATTTCAGCCAAAAAAAAAATAGGTTTATCTCGTCTTATTGAAGGAATAACCAGGCAATATAGTGCTTGGACAAAAAGAATTTCTACAGGAAAACTAAACTCTTGGCTTGAAGAGATTATAAAAAAAAATCCACCACCTCTCCATAAGGGTAAATCAATAAAATTAAAGTTCATATCACAAATAAATACATCTCCTCCAAAATTTATAATTTTTGTAAATATTAGCAATGCATTACGGCAAGACTATAAAAGATTTGTAGAAAATAATTTAAGAAAAAAATTTAATTTGAACGGTTTACCTTTAAAAATTATATATAGAAGATCGGATAATCCGTATGATAAATAAGAAAGTACTCTTGATTGCTGCAATGTTTTATTCAAGTTCTATTGCAAATGAAATTAATAGTAGAATTATCATTGAAAATTGTAAATCATGTCATGGTGAAAATTTGAAAGGAAATTCTTATATTAAGTCTTTAATGTTAATAAATAAGGAAACTTTTATTACAAAAATGAAGGAATACAAATTGCAGAAAAAAGATTCGGTTATGATGAGAATTGTAAAACCTCTCACATTAAAAGATATAAAGAAAATTGCAGACTTGATTTATGATGATAAATAAAAATAAAAGAAGTTTTATAAGTGAATCATATAAATGGTCCTTGTTATTTTTACTTGGTCAAATTTCACTTAGCACTAAAGTTAAAGCCCAATATAAGGCTAAAATTGTTATAATTGGAGCAGGTTTTGGTGGAGCGACATGTTTAAATTATTTAAGTAATTTTTCAAATTTAATTGATTTAACAATTATTGATAAAAATGAAAGAATTCAGACCTGTCCTTTTTCTAATCTTGTAATTGGAGATATTATTAAAACTTCACAAATTACTTTTAGTTATAAGAAAAACCCAAATATAAATTTTTTACAAAATAAAATAAAATTTATTAATTCAGAAAAAAAAAAGATATTTTTTTTTGATAATTCATACTTGGATTTTGATTATTTAATTTTATCTCCAGGCATAGGATATAAAAATAAGCAAATTCAAGGATATTCAATAACAAATGAAAGAATGGTCCCACATTGTTGGGATGGTGAAAAAAAAATAAAAATATTTAAACAACGACTTGAAGTATTGGATGATAAGTATCCGATATTAATCTCTGCCCCAGATTATCCTTATCGTTGTCCACCAGCACCTTATGAAAGAGCATCAATGATAGCTAACTATATGAAAGAGAGGAGTAAGAATTTTAAGATTTTAATTTTTGATTCTAAAGACACTTTCACAAAAAAAGAAATATTTTTTGATGAATGGAAAAAGATTTATGGTGATTCAATAGAATGGATTCCAAGAAAAAAAGGGGGGAAAATTCAAAAAATTAGCAAAGATTTAATTTATACAAATGATGGAGAAAAAATTAAAAGTAAATTTATCCATATTATACCAGAGCAAAGAGCTTCTGCACTAATTTATGAATCTGGCCTTATTAGTGGTGATTGGTGTAAAATAGACCCAACAAGTTTTCAACTAAAAAACTATGATGATATATATGTTTTAGGTGATTCGATAGATGCTGGTGATATGCCAAAGTCTGCTTTTTCTGCAAATAGCCAGGCAAAAGTCTTGTCAATTAATTTAGTAAATAGGATTTTACAAAAAAAATATATCAAGCCTGTTTTCTTGAATACATGCTACAGTTTTTCAGCCAAGAATAGAGCTTTTTCAATATCTTCCTGGTATAAATTAAATAAGAGTGGTGATAGAATTGTATCAATAGGAAGTTCACAGAGCAGTAATTCTGCTACTAATTCTTCAAGAAAAATGGAGTCTATTGATGCATTTGGTTGGTATGATAGTATAACAAAAGACCTTTATGCTTAGATTTTAATCGTTAAAGATGAGTTATTTTTTACAAAAGACTCATGGATTATTTTTTTTACAATATCTTCTACATTATACTCTTTTTCTTTTATTCCAGTAATTGGTGAGGTTACACCTCTTCTTAAATTAGGTAAATCAAAAATCTTTGTAGCTATATTTAAGTTTCTGTTTTCGGTGTGATATACTTTTGCTAATGTTTTAATGGCTGCCTTTGATACACTTAATGCATTGTAAAAAGCTTTACCTTCAGAAATTTCTTTGTTATCGAGAAAAATTAATTTGGGGTTTTTGGATTTTTTTAGCAATGGGTCTAATTCTTTTAAAATTCTCCATGTGGAATTGATGTTGGTATCAATTAATTTATTCCACTCATTATGTTTGAGGTGTGTAAGTGGTGTTAACCTATCAAAATTTGCTACTAAAATAAAAATGAAATCAATTCTATCAAACCTTGAGTATATTATTTTTTGTAAATTTTCATAAAATTTTTTATTGTTCAAATCTCCTTCAAGTAATATTTGTCTAATTTTTTTTTTTTTAATTTTATCATCTAGATTTTTCAATTTTTTTATTGATCTACCATGTAGGATTAATTTGGAACCAAGATCTGAGAGTTTAAATGCTAAGTTACTACCTAATAGACCTGTTGCTCCAAAAATTACTCCAATACTCTCTCCAAAGTTATACATTTTAATTTTACTTTGCTTCAATTAATAGTGATAATTGATCAGGTTCAGTTCCTAATCTTTTATCAACAAGCTCAACTGGATAATCTCCACTAAAATAATGATCAGTAAATTTTGGATCCACATTATCTCTTCCACTTTTAAAACCCATTGCACGATAAATTCCATCTAAAGTTATAAATTTCAAGGAGTCAACACCTATCAAATCTTTGATTTCTGATATATTGTATTTTGATGCGAGTAGTTCATCTTTGGTTGGAGTGTCAATCCCATAGAAACACGGAAACTTTACAGGAGGACTTGCAATTCGCATATGAATTTTTTTAACACCAGCATTCTTTAACATTTCTACTATTTTAATTGAAGTTGTACCTCTTACGATAGAATCATCAATAAGTGCAATATTTTTGTCTTTTAATGATGCAAGGTTTAGGTTATGTTTTAGTTTTACAGAAAGGTGTCTAACAGAATTAGTTTCCTGAATAAAAGTTCTACCAGTATAGTGGTTTCGAATTATTCCAAATTCAAACTTTTTTTTTAATTTTTCTGCAAATCCCAGTGCTGAAGCGTTTCCAGAATCTGGAATAGGGATAACTACGTCAACCAAATTAATATCATCTTTATTTTCTTTTGCTAATTCGTAACCTATATTTTTTCTAACTTGATAAACACTCCTACCCTCAAAAATACTATCCGGTCTTGAAAAATAAATATATTCAAAAAGACAAGGTCTTAATTTAGTATTATTAAAAGGTTTTATGGATTCAATATTATTGCCCTTAATTAAAATTATTTCTCCTGGTTCCACATCTCTAATTAATTCTGCTCCAATTATATCTAACCCACAACTTTCCGAACTAAATACAAATGATTCACCAAGTTTTCCAAGTACGAGAGGCCTAATTCCAAATGGGTCTCTGACCCCTATAAGAGTATCATTAGTCATAAGTAAAAGTGCATAAGCACCATTTATTGACTGGAGTGAATAAATTAGCCTTTCTAAAAACTCTCCTTGAGCTGTTGATAATAGATGAAGAATTACTTCTGTATCGGATGTTGATTGAAATATAGATCCATTTTTAATTAGTTGATTTTTTAATTTAAGAGTATTTGTTAGATTGCCGTTATGTGCAATGGCAATGCCACCAAAACTTAATTCAGAAAATAATGGTTGAACATTTTTTAGAGCAGATTCGCCTGTTGTTCCATACCTATTATGTCCTATTGAAATTTCACCTTTAAGTTTTATTAATAAATCAGGATCTGAAAAAACATCAGAAACATGGCCCATACCCCTATGTGCAAAGAAATTTTTTTTATCTGATGTTACTATTCCTGTTGAATCTTGACCTCTATGTTGAAGTGCGTGAAGTCCAAGTGTAGTAAGTTTAGACGCATCTTTATTATTAGATATTCCAAATACAGCACATTCATCTTTTGGTTTTTGATTTAAAAAAAAATGTTTCACACTAATCAGAGTTTTCTATGAGGTAATCAAGACTTTTTTTATCATTTTCATTATAAATCTTTTTATCTTTATCAATCAACTTTTTAAGTTTTATTTGTGAGTCGACACTTTTTTCAAATAGTTTTTCTGATTTATTATCAATTTCTTCTCTTAGTTTTTTTGAAAAATTATCACCACTTTCAAAATAATTAATTATTTTTTCGTTTGAAATTAATGTTACAAAATTAAATTTAGATTTTTCAATCCATACTATCTTATTATTCTTGAAGAAATAGTGAAAACCAAAAAAACATAAACTTACAATAAGATAACCCCTAAACAAACCAAAAAAAAATCCGCTAGTTCTATCAATCATTCCGATAGCACTTTTCTTTATAGTTGAGGACAATTTTTTTGTAAGAAAAGAAAAAACAAAGAAAAATATCAAAAAAATAAATATGTAAGAGACTATATTCGAAACTATTAAATTGTTTAAAAGTTTATTTATAAAATTAACCAGTATATCACCAAGATGATAAGAACCTATTAATGAAAACACCCAATTAGTTAGTGATAGAAACTCAAGTGAAAAACCTCTGAGGAAGGATAAGAGGGCAGATATCAATATAAAAAATAAAATTAATAAGTCAAAAATTAAATAATTTTGCAAAAATGGGCTCCGAGATTAATATATACCATTAATAAATTTTGAAAGTTGAATGTTTCCTTTTTGTTTAATTTCATTAGATTTTCCATACCAAGAAATTGTTCCATTTTTTATGAAAGCCGTATAATCAGAAAATTGATATACACTTCGCATATCATGAGTGATTGTAATTGTTGTGATTTTTTTTTTTTTTACTAACTTCTTAATTAGAATATTTATTTGTTCTCCAATTATTGGATCTAAACCTGTAGTTGGCTCATCAAGAATCAAAACCTCAGGCTTTTGTAGAATTGCTCTTGCTAACCCTACTCTTTTTTGGACACCAATTGACAGTTTTGAGGGAAATTCTGATAGTATTGATTTAGGCAAAGAAACATCGCTTAGAATTTCGGAGAAGTCATTTGTTTGATTAGCAAACATTAAATTTTCTTTTACTGACAAACTATCAAATAAAGCTGCATTTTGAAAAAGAATACCGAAGTTTGACATATATTTATTTTTTTTTAAAGATGATAATAAATTGATATTTTTAATATTGCCATAAGATATTACACCCGAGTCAAAGCTTTCAAGTCCATCAATACATTTTGTCAAGACAGATTTTCCGGATCCAGACTCTCCAATAATAGCTAGAGATTCAGATTCATAGATTTTTAAATTAAGATTTTTTAGTACAATTTTATTTCCAAATGCTTTTGATAAATTCTTAATATTAATTTTGACTTTTCTCATAGATCAAAAAATAAAGAGGTGAGTATATAGTTCGTTAAAAGAATTAAAATTGATGAGGAAACTACAGAATAAGTTGTTGATAAACCAACTCCCTGTGCTCCACCTTTTGCGTTGAAGCCATGATAACAACCCATTAATGTGATTATAAATCCAAAAACACTTGCTTTAACTAAACCTGAAAAAATATCTAAAAACTGTACAAAATTATATGTATTTTGTAAATAAACAACGGCGTTAAAATTTAAAACTTTTGTACAAATGAGATAACCACCAAATACACCTATTATATCACCTATAAAAACTAAGAAAGGTAGTGAAATTATTCCAGCCAATATTCGTGGAACAAATAAGTAATTAAATGGGTTTGTTGACAAAGTTCTTAGTGCGTCAATTTGTTCAGTAACCTTCATTGTTCCAATTTCTGCCGCAATTGAGGCTCCTGCGCGACCTGCTACCATTAACCCGGCTAAAACTGGTGCTAACTCGCGTGTTATAGATAAAACAACAACATTTGGAATAGCACTTTCAGCAGAAAAACGTGAGAAACCTGTGTAAGATTGAAGAGCTAAAACCATTCCTGTGAAAATAGAAGTTAAACCAACAACGGGAAGGGAGTTATAACCAACTTTGATTAGTTGTTGGACAAGTATTCTTGGATAAAATTTATCAGTGAATAGATATTTTAGACAATCTAAGAAAAATATAACAATTTCACCTATTGAGGAGAAAATCGTAAAAAACATTTTACCAATTTGATAAAAAGAATTTTGAATTCTCTTGTTTAAATCATTCATACATTGTCAATATAAATTTTTTTTACCCTAATACCAATATTATTTAAAATTTCATATGGTATTGTTCCAGAGGCTTTAGCTAAATCATTTATTGAAATATTATCACCTATTAATTCAACAAAATCTCCTATTTTTAATTCACCATTCTTTAAATTTGATATATCAATTATCATGTAATCCATGGATATTAAACCTATGACAGGAAGTTTCTTTTTAAAAAAAGCAAACGTATCATTACTTAATAAACGCGGATATCCATCAGCATAACCAAATCCTATTATAGCTATTTTTTTTTCAGTTTTTGATTGATAAGTTTCGTTATAACCAAAGATTTGGTGAGAAGAATCAATTTCTTTTATTTGAAGAACTTTAGCAAAAAGTTGAATAATTTTTTTGTATTTTTTTTTATTTACTGTTCCAAATAAACATCCACCACTGCGAACCATATCATAATTAACATTATGTAAATTCATGCTTGCTTGAGAATTTGCAATACTATAAATAGCTTTAGGATACATTTTTATAATTTTTTTAAATCTATCAAGTTGTGTTTGATTAAAAGAACTTTTTGGTTCATCAGCTGATGCGAAATGAGACATAATGCAGAAAATATTTATTTCATTGACATCACAATAATTAAAAACTTTTTGGGTTTCATTTTTTGGTATTCCCAACCTATTGATAGCGGTATCAAAATGAAGGCACAAAGGATATTGATTGTTATAGTCATTTATTTGATGAAATTTTTTAAGCTCTTCATAAGAATTAATAACTGGAATAATATTTTTTTTAATAATTTTTTTAATATTTTTATTTGATAAATTTATAATACCATTTAATAAAAAAACATTAGATTGTTTAGATTTTTTTTTAACTAATGTAGACTCTTCTAGGCAAGTTAAAAAAAAGTTTTTACAACCTAATTCGATTAATTTTTCTGATATTTTTTCGATTCCAAGACCATAACAATTGGATTTAAGAACTGCTGCAATATATGCAGGTTGAATATTTTTTCTCAGATTTTCATAATTTTTACCTAAGGTGTTTAAATTTATTTTTAATAAACTATTTTCATTTATAATTACACTTTTTCTCATTATAGAAAATTTTAGTGAAGTTTAACTAGTTTCTGCTAAATCAGAAAACTTTGTATTAGAGGCATTAAAATGTAGTCTTATTCGAGAAATTGGTCCATGTCTATTCTTTGCAACAATCGCTTCAGCAACGTTATGAATTTTTTCCATTTTATTTGTCCAAATTGCATGTTTTTCCGTTCCTTCAGGAGGTTCTGTTCTAGCAAGGTAATATTCTTCTCTGTATAAAAATACAACTAGGTCTGCATCCTGTTCAATAGAAC
>MDTB01061402.1_pt1 | contig 16924 bp, 11 predicted proteins | sample 811161 | NCBI WGS metagenome assembly MDTB01 (sample SAMN05326650, study PRJNA326480) | marine metagenome | isolation source: seawater | place: Mediterranean Sea | collected 2009
CCATTAAAGACTTGGACGTTGACGCATCTTTCTACAAGAAGGGAGATCTTCTGGTTAAGAATCTTGGTAAAACCGAACATGGTAAAGTTGCAGTCGGTGGCTCAGGGCCACTTGAACAGATTCGCGCTATGATTAATATCATTGGTGACCCAAAGGTAGGCTTTAAGACCAGAGGCAGAATCGACACTAAGGGTATTACGAAACTGGCGGAATTTCTTACAAATGGTTATGTGCCAGCAGTAAATGCCATTAATAGCGTGCCAGATTCAATAAATGCCAAGGTAGCAACAGTTGCTGCATCTATGGAGCAGCTACAAACATTGGCAGCAGGGCTGAGCAACAAAAAGTTTGCAACTGCTGTTAAGATTGGTGAGAATCTAAGCAAGAAGAACGGAAAGGTTACGTTGACCCATGAAAACGTTAATATTAATCTGACAGTTCAGGTAGACATGAGTGCAGAACAAGTAGCGCGCGGCCTTGTCAAGACCAAAGAGATGAAGACAGCAATGGGGCAAGGAGGGTAAATAAATGAGTGATGATGTAAAAGACGACAAAAAGAATGTTGAGGAGCAGCACGACTTAAACACAGCTTATGGGCGGTTTATGAGTGAGGTAAATAATCCTAAGTCACCTGCATATTTTTTAGAAGGCCTCCTTACCCAGACAGACCCAAGACTTAAGTCTCTCCTAATGGAAGACTACAAAAAGATTTTAGGCGTTGCTGATGTTGTCAATGGTCTTATGAGCAAAATAATGTCAACACCCGAAGGACGTAGAGAATTTCAAAAAGAAGTACAAAAGTTTGCTGCAAGACGTCAAGCAAATGAGCTAAAGAAGGAGGCTGCCGGTGACAACCAGGAAGACACATGATACGCTTGTAACGCTGGGCTCCAGTTTAGAGCCAGAAGAGTTGTATAACCCAGGTCATACTGCAGGTACTGACACACGAGACGAAACTGTCGATCCTAACGATGACCGTCACGATATAAGCGCAACTGCTCATGAGTCTTTGAAAGAATATGTAAGTGATGTATCCAGTGGCGACGCGTCGCACCAAACTCTGAGAAGGCGCAACAAAGGAAACACATATCAAATCCCCTCCACAGAGGAAGGATCGCCTATAGGTCAGCAAGTACATAGCCCGATGTATCGTGCCGGCCAAGATTCAGAAACTGTCGCAAACGAACTTCGGGACACAGGCCAAACACTTGGTACTTATATGAATGCTGCTCTTGGATTTAATGAAAATCAGGCGCGCTACTTTGAAGACTTAAGTAATAGTACGTACGGAAAATGGGGCGCCTCCGCCGAAAATCCGTTTGTTGCAGACGGTCATCCGATTGACAAGGAAAAAGGAAAAGGCAGTCATGTCTTATTAGGCATAGAGCCTGTAGACCCAACAACGAGAACTGTAGGCGATCCATCTGTTTATTCAGACCCAGGACCGACAGAGGTCCAGCAAAGAATATCTAGCGTTATGCTAGTTAATAGATTTAACTCTTCTGACTCGACTCCTTTTATGGAAGACCATGAAAAGACTGCCTTTGGTTACACTAAGCAGTCAAAAATGGGTGTATACGATCCTGATGCACCAGACGTTAAAGAGAAGTGGCTCAAGATGGTCGGTGAAGACTTGATCTCTAGGGCAGTCGGTCATGATATTGACCCTGAAAACACCGGTATTGGAGGAAAGTATGATATGGCTCTACTTCCTTCTATTGAACAGCTAACTGGGTGGAATACACTCTCAATGGGTAAGCTTCGTGCGATGAATACAAAAGGCGGCCAGAATATTATTAAGGCAGACGCCGGCGTTAGATCGAGCTTATTAACCGGAGACGGCAACGTTGATGGAAAAAAGACGTACGGTCAGCTTAATAGTGAGTACGAACATTTTGACGGCCCATTACCATTAGGTATGGTTGTTAATACAGTAATCGGCCTTGCAGCTTTAGTAGTATCCTCAGCACTTATAATGGCCATGGCAGAAGGAATCGGAGCTGCGACCGGTGAAAAGGAAGACGGTAAAGTACCACTTAACACCCCTCCGATAGATTTAGCTTACGGACGACATTCGAAGGCAGCAGATCTTGCCGGCGACTTTTTAAGCTCATTGTTTAATATCCACATTCCTGAGCAAAACTTTGGTTCATCTATGTTTTTCGGTATCTTATTATTTTATGGAATACCTGCAATACCAGGCCCGTCTGCTGCAACTCCTGGTTTAGGCACAGACTGGACAGATATTATGGATGCAGTTGGCGGCATCGCCATGGCCCCGGGCTTTTATTCTGTTATAACAAGAAACGTTTCTAGAGATACACAACAAATCGAAGCAGCAGTTGCTGAAATGGGTACTGACTTAGGCCTCGGTGGTATGATAACACAGGTGCTTAAGATTGTTGAAGCTCTTACGACTTCTGCAACATGGAAGTTTCTCATGACCATGGTGAAGGTCGGTGAAAAAGGTCTTCACGCCGATCGAGGTCACCCTACTCTTGCAGTCGCAGGATCTCCGGACCATACAATAAATGGCTTAGGAGTTGGTGCTATAAATCGTCATAAAAAGAGTAGAGAGATGACTCCAGGGCACTGGGGAGATCCGGGTAGTAGAGAACCAGGCCGATTAGCCTGGCGTCATACGTCAGCACCGTCTAGATATATCTACCCAGCTTCTTTTGCGCGCTCGATGGTCCGAATGCGCGGCGCCGGAATAGTACCTGATTCTGATCTAGACAAATATATGGAAGGTGCTCCACTTGAGAGAATGTATGCACCTGGATTTGAAGGTCCTTTGGCGTATCCGGTCCATGACTGGATAGGCAGCGGTGATATGGGTCATGGCGATGCATTTGAAGAAGCTTCGACAGTCGACGCCAGTCGCGGCCGACTACCTAAAGAATACGTAAACTGGATCGAGCGCCAATTAGAATCTGAGTTCATGCCATTCTATTTTCACGACCTAAGAACAAATGAAATTATATCATTTCATGCATTCATGACAGAGCTATCAGACGGTTTTTCTGCTGATTACTCTTCAATGTCAGCATACGGAAGAGCTGATGATATTATGGTCTACAACAAAACAACTAGATCGGTATCTTTTGGGTTTATTGTTGCATCCACCAGTCAAGAAGACATGAATCAAATGTACTGGAATATTAATAAACTAGTCTCTATGATATACCCGCAGTATTCTAGAGGGCGAACAATGATACAAGGTGAAGGCGACCTGGCTACAAAATTTGTGCAACCTTTCTCACAAATACCCACAGCGTCACCAATGATTCGACTTAGATTCGGAGATATGCTAAAATCAAACTATTCTAAGTTTGGAATAATGCGACTTTTTGGACTAGGGGAAACGGAAGATGCCTTTACATTAGACATGGGAGAAGTTGATCCAGCAGACTTAGCTGCGTATGCTGCAGCATTAAGAGAAGCAGAAGATGCTGCTAAAAGAGATGCAGCTCTCAGAGCAATTGACCCAGGTGCATCCAACTCTGTGCAGAATGCAGGGCTTACTGCTGCATTAGGGCCTGACCATGGAGAAGATGTTGGAGGCGGAGATTCTGAATTTGGATATCGAGCTGGAGACTTAGTAATGCTAAGAGCAGCACCAACTTCATACTGGGTAAGGAATGAAGACGGACAAATGGCTAGGCAGATTACTGACTACCCAAGTAACGGTTCCGGGCGTTCGCTTCATAAGTACCATGCCAATGTTGAAGTTGAGATTGTCTCGAGAGTTCCTGACGGCGCACATTCTGCCGCACAGACTCCCGGAGACTTTTCTGATCATGTTGCAGGCTATGACAGCTCTGGAGGTACAGCAACAGAAGCAGCACATGCCGATGCACCTGGAACCTACTACAGAAGAATGGCATACATGGTTAAGGTTAAAGAAGGTTCTCCTGCTGCAATAGCTTTGGGTGACAAAACAGACGGTGGGCTATTTTACCATAGAGCGCTTCACACGGAAATAGCAGGATTATCACCGGCAGGCATTCAAAGAATAAAAGACATGTACCTTGAAGACCTCGAGACACCAGAACGTGGTGCAGTCGACGGTGGAGAGCTTCGTAGATTCTTCGCAGGAAGTGAAAAGACAGGCGCCTCTCCTGGAAAAGAAAACTATCTTATTAGATCATTTGAAAGTGCCATGGGTCGAGGACTAGCAGGATTCATAACAGACCTTAGCTTTGATTGGGCCGAGTCTACTTGGGAAACTGAACCAGGAATGAGAGCACCTCAGATGATGAAGGTTTCTGTTTCGTTCGCACCAATTCACGATATTCCAATGGGTCTGGATTCCGATGGAATGATGAGGTCTGTAGCATACAATGTTGGCACCGCTTCTGGCATGATTGGTCACGATCCATTAGGGCCTGACAATGCATTTGAAGCAGCAGAAAGAGCCGCAGCGGCTGCAGCTGCAGCATCAACCACACCACCAACTACTTCCCCAACAGCAGATGCAGCAGACAGCGGCATGCCAGGTCCGCTAGAGCCCGGTGGAACACCAGGGTTCGGATAGGAGCATAGACAATGGCAGTATCACGTTATCGTAGAACACGTCGCCTTCGAGGCGGAAAAAGTCTGGGAACTAGTAGGCTTACAGGCATTCTGCATAGAGCCGCAAAGCAAGGGAAAATACCTTGCAGAACACACGTTCTTAAAGAAGACGAGCGATTAGACCATTTAGCAGGAAAGTATCTGGGTAGTGGCCAGCTCTGGTGGGTTATTGCAGCTTGTAGTGGTATCGGCTGGGGATTACAAGCACCTCCAGGAACCCGTCTAAAAATTCCAACTGATCTAGAAAAAGTAATGGTTTATATAGGGTAAAAATGTCAGATTTAACTGTACGCGGAGAGCTAGACTTTATCATTAAAAAGCTAGGGCCTTATTTTGGAGTTATCTCTAAGAGCGCGTTTATGAACATGCTTGTATCCGGCGACGAAGCTGCCACTGATTGGGACACCGGAGATACATCTGAACCAGACCCTATTGCTAATGTTGCCAATGTTGTACTAGACATGCAAGAAGGTGGTATGAGAGCAATTGATATCGTAACTCAGTGTGCCGAAACTACTTGGGGCGACAGCGAAGAGCTCCTTAAAAATACATTCCGTATAACTTTTGAAAAAGAAGGCGTTGACAGCGCCGAAGATTGTCCAGTTGTCAATGGATCTACAAAAGGTGCAGCGTTAAAAGATCAGGGCTGGCCAGAGAAAGATGTATACTCTATGGTCGAAACCATGGGACTTGGCTCTGAAAACCCATCAGGCATTAATACATCTCCAACCGATGGTGATAAAGACAGTGCGCCAAACATATCAGTTATTCAAATCTTTCCTACACGGCTAAACCCTGCAAATAGAGACACCGGCGCTCTTAGCATTTTCCTTAACTCATTACCTACAACCGAAATTAGTAGAGCAGTACCCTTTATAGACATGGTTGCCATAACTAAGTCACCGATGCTTCAAATGGCTGAAGATGGAGATTCAGGCAGAATAACACAGATGTCTCTAGGGCAATTCTTGCTAGGGAACGACAATGTTTCAGGCCCATCTCAATTAATGATGAACTCTGTTGATGCATCTGTTGCTGTAGACATGAAAGACGAAGAAGCCGAAGAAGGTGATGCCCCAGCCATAGCAGCCCCGATTGCTACAGTGGGAATGGAAATGTTTACAGCACCTCAAACACTCATTAATGCTGACGAGCAACATTATGAGTTTGATACAATCGAACAGGCCAATACAAATCAATTAACAGGTGAAGCCTTAGGCGATGATGATTTACACCCCGGTGGCCGCCGCGCCGCGCCCGTTATTGACAGATTTAGACCTTTCATGTCTTTGTCATCGTTTAACGTTAATATCGCACCAAGCATGGGAATGATGTCCTATAAAACAGCAGAAATGGAATTAGTCTTGCACGACAGATCTCGCCTTTCTGAAGTCGCACCTTTTGTTAAACCTGACTCATTTAATAGAACACATTTTTTAATTGAATACGGCTGGGCACACCCAGACTGCAAGGTGCATAGATTTCAAGCACTCGACGGCGCTTCCGGAAATGAGCACCTTATGTCACCTAACACTAGTCTGTTTGGTGCCTTTATAGGCAACTTAAGATGCAAAGAAAAATATAAGGTTGTCAATTCATCGTTTTCATTCGACGAAGTAGGCCAGGTAACTATAAGTGTTAAATTAGCAATGCTTCCTGGAGATGATCAACATCGATGTAAGATTGGTCAAGGTGGTGACATCGAAGAGCAAACCAAGGCAATTGACAAGCTCACGGAAGCTATCTCTGAAATTAGAAAGAAAATTGGCAAAAATATGGGCGGTGCCGGCGACGTCGGCGGAGATGGCGATGTTCTTGGAGTTGCAAACTCAACTCAGGGCGCAATGAACATCAGCAAAGAAGATCTTAAGAAAGTTAGAGAATTCATCAGGAAAAACAGAGGGACAACAAGCGTAGAAGAAATTGAAACTTTAGAAGACTCACTACAAGAGTTATATGGCACCGATGGTTCTGGTAGGACAGGCGCAGTTGCTGACATTAAGAAGACAATTGCAGCTGAGGTCAAACGAAAAATTCGATTACTAAAAAGCACTAGCGCGCCTGATCCTTGGGCAGTGGACATGGATGCGTACACAACAACTATTAAGAAAAAGTCATCAAAATACGTTTCATTGGGGAAAGTCGTATCAATATTTTTAGGCATGCCAATTGCTGATACTGGAAAATATGACGACATCCAGCTATACTTTTACTCATTTAACGAGCGCGCTTCCTTTGTTAGAGACTATAATATTGCACAGTTTCCAATTCCAGTCAAAGACTTTGAAATGATGATTAAAGAAGAGCTTAAGCTGGAAGCCAATATGTCCGTTGGAAAGTTTATGAACTGGTTGAATAAGACATTCATAAAAGACCAGGGCACACCTGCATATGGGATGACAAAGATATACGGTGCAAGAGACAAAGAAGATAAGCACAAGAGAAAAGTTGCCGCCAAATTTGAAAAAGACGGCACTGCGATGTTTAATGAAAAGCAAAAGATCTTAGAAAAGGCGTACGGAGCCGGCGAAGAGTTGTCATTCAAAATGCCTGCGCTGGGATTCAAAATGGAGTGTGTACCAGCTTCAGATTCGACAGGGCCTGACGGTGCTCCTTTGCCCGGAGGCGCCGATACAATTTTAAGAATTCACATATACGACAAACAAGCCACATCCTACAGCGCTCTTAATCAAATGTTGCAAGCTGCAAAGAAGTCACAAGTAGGTCTTATCACAAAGTCAGCAGGAAATGTTAGGCGCGACGGAGGATCACACCCAGAACACAACGGTGACTTTGTTGCACAGATTAATAAGGCCATTAGTGAAGGCTTATTAGAAACTGTACCAGTTTCAGCAGGTGCTTCTGTTGGGGGTGTCTCAGTAGAAGATTTGCAAGGCAGGGTAAGGCTTCGTCTGGCTGGTGGCTTTCCTGCTGTTAAATCTTTCTTAATGAGATCTATGCCTTCTGCAAGATATGGTGAGTCTAATTCTGGAATTCTTACAGCAGATATTCAAAGTATGGAAAACCCAATGTTGGCCACAATAAACATGCAGCGCCAGGGTATGGGTGGAGGCGACCAGCCTCAAGGTAATCGAGACGCAGGTGTTCCAATGCGTGTGCATCCTGTCGACTGTTCTATAACAACAATTGGATGCCCGTTATGGGATTTTGGTCAGCAAATATTTATTGATTTTGGAACAGGAACAACAGTAGACAACATCTACGCTGTTGTTGGAATAGATCACTCTCTAGAGGCAGGAAAATTTGAGACTAGTGTTAAGATGCGCCAGCTATCTGCTTGGGGCGCTTACAGTTCAATGATTGATAGAATTGCCGATGCCATGACAGTGCTCGGCGATGTAGCCGAAGAATCTGAATAGATTTATGTACACTTTCTATAAGTGTGTTAAAATGTTTATGTGATAATTTGCATCTTAAATAAGTCTGTAGGCGCTAACCAGCATCTAATAATCGACGCCAATGATGACCTCAGGTCCTTTCATTGGAGTAATTCGATACCAGAAGATGCCTGGGTTGTGGGAGATAATACTCACAATAGGTCTATAGAAGAAGTTGCAAAAATATTTAATAAAGATGTTCCAAGCATAGCATCCGATGAACAAAAAATTGCATTTGAAGAGATTGACCCTGACTATGAAAACCACATTATTCCATGGAATTGGGTATTGCCTCCGGATGAGTTTAAGACAGGCCTTGATAATACTGTAGAAGCAGCTTTAGAGACTGTCTGTGCTTTAGCGCAGTCCGGATATATGAAAACCTATGTGCACGGAAGAAAAACCCTCCAGCAGCTGGTACCAGCATCAACATGTGATAAGCGTGTGGGCGATTATATAGAGCAAAACTCGTCAGGTCCGTCAACCGTTAGCGCAATAAAATCATTCATGCCTAACAAAAAGGGGTTTGCTGACCTTGCTGTCTATAGTCAAACCTCGACAGCAACAGGAAGGCTTACTGTAAAGAAAGGCCCATCAATCCTTACACTTCCTGCCAAGTGCCGCGATCTAATTCAAACTAGACACTATAATGGCAGAGTTGTTCAAATAGACTTTGTCTCTTTGGAGCCACGCGTTGCAAAATATATCGCTGGCGAAGAAGCTCCTGTCGATATCTACACAGATATGTGTGAGACACTTTTTCACGGTTCAATTGATAGAAAAACAGCAAAACTATCGACGCTTTCAGCGCTTTACGGTGTCTCTTCTAAAAGGCTAGACACATTTTTAGGGCCAGGTAAAAATGCCAAGCATATCATTAGAAGTGTTAGGCGATACTTCGGTCTTGATCGTCTAGAGTCAGAACTAAAGAATAAGATGATATCAGCCGGAAATATTGAAAACGCTATGGGACGACCACTTTTTCCAGGCACTACTAGTTCACATGTTCTAATAAGTCATTTTATACAGTCAACAGCAGTAGATGTGGCTCTTTGCGGGTTTGCTGATCTTTTGAAAAGCTTTCAAAAGGCTGGAGTTGCTGTAGATCCTTTATACGTAATTCATGACGCACTAGTAATCGATGTTGATGAGACGCAGTATAATGCTGTTAAAAGCATTGCAAGTGCTGGCATTACAAATAAATTAGGACACTTTCCAGTAGACATCAGTGGAATTTCTAGATCATAGGGGTTATATTTAGAGTTATGGGTATTTTAGACGAGCTATATGTTAGAAAGAAGATTCGTAAAATTCTTCAAGAGGGCGAAGCCGATTCATCGGCTAAGAAAGAAAAAAAGAGCCAAGAGGGCACAACGCGCAAGCCAATTAAGATAGGTGTAACCGTTGCAGACTTGACCGAGCGTGATGGTGTATATTATATGGTTCACACGCTAAACGGAGGAATTAAGGCAGGCTCGCTAAGCTTAGGAAATTTTGATATTGATGTAAGCAAAGGAGGCCCGGGTGTCTTGCTTACAATTACAGGCGCCGGCGCAGGTAAGGTAAAAAAAGGATCTGTAGGGAGAGGCGGTGTAAAGCAGGCAGTCAAAGAGGCTGGTGCGCTTGCAAATGAAAACCCGGCTGAGCTTATGAAAAGATTAGGAAATCCTGCTGCTTCTGGTGATACAGTTCCGGAAAAGGTGTTAAACTTTATACGTAACTCAATTTATGGAAACAAGACCATGGTTAAAGCCTACGGTGGAGCTTCCATAATCAACTAACGGAAGACATATGAGCATTGAAAATATTGAATCTAACTGGAAAACATATGAAAAGCTTTGTAGGCGTCTAAGCGACGATAAGCTAAACAATCTTTTAGATGCACTCGGCGAAAGAATTGTAATGTGTCCAGCTACCCCTCGAACTGATCAGTATAACTGCGAGCCAGGCGGATTAGTTCAACACTCACTCGACACTACTATTATGATGAGGACCTTAAATGAATCTTTGGGGTTTAATCTACCTGTTGCCTCTATTCTTAAGGTCGGCCTCTTGCATGATATCGGTAAAGTAGGCGACTTAGAAAACGACTATTTTATTGAGCAAGACTCTGACTGGCACAGAGAAAAACTGGGTCAATATTACAAATACAACGAAGATTTGCAAAAGATGTCTGTCTCGCACAGAACTCTATATACACTGCAACATTTTGGAGTAAGTCTGACGACTGAAGAGTGGTTATCCATACAATTATCTCAAGGTTCACATTTTGAAGAAAATAGATTTTATGTAGGGTCTGAACCCTCTTTGGCGCTACTTCTTCAATTGGCAAAGCGCGCTACTATTCATAAGACAAGAGCGGCTGTGTGATATAGTTATACAGCGTTATGAAGATTCTTAGAGAATACATAAAGCACTTGCTTGAGTCGAGCTACGTCGAAGACGATAAAGAAGAAAAAGACGACGACCTTCTAGTAGAGCCTGATTTTACTCCTGAAAGAGGAGATGAGGATTCACAAGAAGAGATGTCCGCTGTCGGTGGCGGCGGTGGCGCAATGACTTCATCTGGACAGGTTGCAGGCCATACAGGCGGCAACTCTAAAAAGAATGGAAAGAACAGATTCGGCAAAAGAAATTATGCAAACTATAAGAAAAAGAAATAACAAACTAATTTGAACATTTGACTAATAAAAGTTACACTTATATTGCTGATCTACTTTAGATAAGCAAACTGACCATTAAAAATTTAAGGAGATAAACAATGGCCATTGACTTTGATGCAATTCGACGAAAGCTAAACAAGCTTTCCGGGACAAATTCCCGACAAAATTCTATGTGGCGCCCGCAAGAGGGTGAAGAAGCTACTATTCGACTTCTATCTTTTCCGGATAACGATGGACAGCCCTTTAAGGAGCGCTGGTTCTATTATAATATCGGAAACAACCCAGGTCTTCTAGCACCTAACCAATTCGGCAAGCCGGATCCTGTACAAGAGCTTATTACTAAGCTTCGTGAGGAAGGTTCTAAGGAGTCATATGAACTGGCCAAGAAGCTCTATCCAAAGATGCGAAGTTACGCCCCTGTAATTGTCCGAGGCGAAGAAGATAAAGGTGTACGCCTTTGGTCTTTTGGAAAGACAGTTTATCAGTCACTTCTCAATATCATGCTTGATGAGGATTATGGCGACATCACAGACCCAGAAGACGGCCGCGATGTAAAGGTTAACTGTACCAAGGCTCCCGGCAGACAATGGGCAATGACTGAGGTTCGTCCTCGAGGTAAGAGCACCGCGCTCTCTTCTGACAAGGATACTACTAAGCAGTGGCTTTCAAATCTTCCTGACTTGGACGAGCTTTACACATGTAAAACTTACGACGAGCTTGAAAAGATTGTTAATGACTGGCTTAATGGCGACAGTGATTCAGATGGAACTTCACGAGGAAATTTCGAATCTAAGCCAAAGGCATCCACGTCAACCTCGACAGATAGCTCAGATACATCTTCTGATAGTGGCAAGTATAAGTCCCTTGACGAAGCATTCGCTGATCTAGAAGACGTATAAGATACCGCAAGGGGGAGCTTCTGCTCCCCCTTTTTACACCTGAGCTGTATATACAGGAGACACAATGGCGCCCAAAAAGAGCGACTCGCAGGATTTTACTGCAAACCTAATTAAATCTTTGAACAAAGAAGCAGGAAGTCAAGTAGCATATAACTTGGCATACGACGAATCACCTACGCATGTTAAAAGGTGGATCAGTACAGGATCTAAGCAGCTAGACTATATTATAGCTAATCGTCCAAACGGTGGTTTACCTGAAGGGCGTATTATTGAGATCTTCGGACCGCCATCTATTGGCAAATCACATATTGCAATTCAGATTGCAAGATCAACCCAGGAAATGGGTGGCATTGTGGTTTATATTGACACAGAAAACGCAACAAGTGTAGAAAACTTAGGCCTTTTAGGCGTGGATATTAAGAAGCGCTTTGTATATGTTGATACACATTGCACGGAAGAAGTCCTGGCCATTTCTGAGAACACCATTATGAAGGCCAAGGCAATGGATAAAGATGTCCCCATCACAATTATTTGGGACTCTGTTGCTGCATCTTCACCAAAAGCAGAACTAATTGGTGACTATGACAAGGAGTCAATAGGTCTTCAGGCACGTGCAATCTCAAAAGGAATGAGGAAGATCACAGGTGTTATTTCTAATCAAAATGTCTTGATGATCTGTCTAAACCAGATTAGAACTAAAATTGGAGTTATGTATGGAGATCCTACTACTACACCCGGGGGTAAGGCAATCCCTTTTCATTCGTCTGTACGAATCAAGCTGGGGGCCGGTCAACCAATCACAAACAAAGACAAAGAAGTAATAGGCATCAACGTTTCAGCTAAGACAATTAAAAATAAGGTTGCGCCACCGTTTAGGACTGTCAATTTTGAGATTCATTTCGGAAAAGGAATTCGAGAGCATGAGCAGATTTTTGACCTTCTAAGGAAGAATGGTGCAGAAACGTCAAATGGAAAAATTATAGAGATCGCAGGAACAGGATCATGGAAGACTTTTACAGTTGCTGATCAAAAAACAGGCGAACTTCTTGTTGAAAAGAAATTCTATAAAGCCGACTTCGACCTGGTCATGAAAAATCCTGAATATGCTCCGTATATTGACACTCTGCTAGAGTCTGCCCTTGTACGAAAGCTTTCTGAAGAAGCTGATATCGATGTTGAGTCTTATGAAGAAATCCGAGCTGTCTCAATGGAGATGTCCGATAATATTTTAGATCCGGAGGCGTAGGTGGCATCTCGTCCGGTGCTGCTAATTGACGGTCTTAATGTCTTTACACGTCATTTTGTAGTCAATCCTACCATGAGTGATCAAGGCAATCATGTTGGTGGCCTTGTAGGATTTCTAAAAGCAATACGCCTTCTTTGCGATAAAACAAACCCTTCCCAAGTTATAGTTGCCTGGGAAGGCGGCGGTTCACCTCGTAGAAGAGCTATATACCCTGAGTATAAACATGGACGAAGGCCTCAAAAACTAAACAGGTTCTACTCAGACATACCTGACACATATCACAATAGGGACAATCAAGTCTCATTAATCATAGAGTCTTTGCGACATGTGCCTATAATGCAAGTATATGTTTCTGACTGCGAAGCAGATGATGTCATAGGATATCTTGTCAAACACAACCTTGCTGATCAAAAATGCGTGATAGTCTCGTCTGATAAAGATCTCTATCAGCTCTTGTCAGAAAATGTAATACAGTGGTCTCCTGGCCAAAAAGCTTTTATTACTACTCGTCATGTAAAAGAAAAGTTTGGTGTCGACTATACCAATTTCTGCACTACAAGATGTTTTACAGGAGACCCTTCAGATGGAATCCCCGGAATATCTCGGGCCGGATTTAAGTCCTTATCAAAAAGAATACCAATTCTAAGAGATGAAAAAGACGTTTCAGTTGATGATGTGATTAGTTATGCTGAAAATGAACTTAAAAATAAGAACCTTCTCCTCTATAATAATATTGTTGAGGACGCTGATATAGCAAGAAGAAACTGGAAAATAATGTTTTTGGGTACTTCTAATTTAGCCGCTGAACAAATTGAAAAAATTAACTACGCGGTAAATACTTTTGAGCCCCAGAGGAATAAAATAGAACTAATGAGAATGATGCTCCGCGAAGGAATACAAAATTTTGATGTGGACTCTTTCTTTATGACAGTCAACACTATAGGACAAGACACATGAGCCAGCAGACCCTAGTAAGAAAAAATGAGAGTCCATATTTTAGTCGTTACGGAAAACAATTTCAAGAGGGCGTCTTCCAAGGCCTTATGACAGATCATGTGTGGGCAGCCCAAATGATCGAAGTCATGGAAGCAGACTATTTTGACGTAAAGTACTTGTCATATTTAGCAGACAAATATTTTAACTACTATAAGAAGTACAAAACATTTCCGACATTAGGCTTATTAGTAACAATCATTAAAGACGACTTGTCTCAAGGGAACGACTCAATTCTAAGAGATCAAATTGTAGAGTTCCTACACAGGGTAAAGTCAAACCCAAACCCAGGCGATCAAAAATATGTCAAGGACAAGAGTCTGGACTTTTGTAAGCGTCAAGCTTTTAAGGACGCACTAGAGCAGGCTGTTGAGCTAATTTCAGGAGACAAATTTGAGTCTGTCGTGGGCCTAATGAAGGAAGCAGTTGCTGTAGGCATGCCAAATTCAGTCGGACACGATTTCTTTGAAGATGCAGAGGCAAGATTTGTAAAGCATCGAAGATCTGTTTGCCCAACTGGGCTAGCAAGACTTGACAAGAAAGATATTTTTCAAGGTGGTCTCGGCCGCGGAGAAATTGGTGTAGTAACTGCGAATACTGGGGTTGGAAAAAGCCACTTTCTTGTTGCATTGGGTGCTAATGCAATGAAATTAGGTAAAAATGTACTACACTATACATTTGAGCTTTCTGAAACCAATGTAGGGTTAAGATATGACTCTAATCTTTGTTCCATTGCCAGCAACGACGTGCAAGACAATAAAGAACAGGTGATGGAACGCTATAAAGACGGAGACTTAGGAAGACTTATTATTAAAGAGTTTCCAACAGGGTCTGCGTCTGTGATTACTTTAAGAAATCACATTGAAAAATTGGCAATGAAGGGGTTTAAGCCAAGTGTTATCATGGTAGACTATGCTGATGTTATGCGCTCAACGCGCCAGTATGATTCTATGAGGCACGAGCTTAAGTTGATTTATGAAGAGCTAAGAAATATGGCTATGGAAATGAACATACCTATTTGGACAGCCTCACAAGCAAATAGAGACTCAGCAAAATCAGATGTTGTTGGTCTAGAAAATATGGCAGAAGCGTATGGTAAAGCAATGGTGGCAGACGTGGTAATATCACTCTCACGAAAGCCCATGGAGAAGTCATCAAACACAGGGCGTCTTTTTATTGCTAAGAACCGAGCAGGCCGAGACGGTTTGTTATTTCCTATTCACATTGACACATCACAGTCTAAGATAGAAATACTGGATGAAAAGCAGTTGACATTGAATGAAGTCGCACAACAAGATTCCACCGATATGAAGAATCTTCTTAAGAAGAAGTGGAAAGAGATAAGCAGTGATAGAGATTAAAGGAGATCTAGATAAAAATGAGCACAACCAGTAACGATTTTTCACAAGCATTTGAAAAAAGCTTATCTTACTTTGGTGGCGATGAGTTGGCTGCGAATGTATTTCTAACTAAGTACGCTCTGACGACAAAATCAGGGGAAATCATAGAGAGTACTCCGGACGATATGCATCGTCGACTGGCAAAAGAATTTGCGAGAATCGAAAGCAGCTATCCAAACCCTATGTCAGAAGAAGAGATATACAACCTTTTCAAAGACTTCAAATATGTGGTGCCACAAGGCTCCCCAATGTCAGGTATCGGGAATCCATACCAGATTCAATCGATATCAAATTGTTTTGTCATTGAATCGCCTCATGATTCCTATGGTGGAATTTGCAAGACAGATCAGGAACTAGTTCAAATTGCCAAACGCCGCGGCGGAGTAGGGTTTGACATATCAACAATACGCCCTAAAGGGCTCTCAACAGGCAATTGTGCAAGGACAACAGATGGTATCGAAGTATTTATGGACAGATTTTCAAATTCTTGCCGCGAAGTGGCTCAGGGCGGACGTCGGGGAGCTCTTATGCTTACTGTCTCTGTTCATCATCCACAAATACGGGATTTTGTAAAGATCAAGCGTGAGCTTACCCGTGTAACAGGCGCCAATATTTCTATTAGACTGACAGATGAGTTTCTTACTGCTGTCAAAGAAGATAATACATTTGAACTAAGATTTCCTGTTGACGCAAAAGAGCCTATTGTTTCGGAAATGGCAAGCGCAAAAGAGTTGTGGGATGAAATTATAGAATCTGCACACGCATGTGCTGAACCAGGTTTGCTTTTCTGGGATACGGCCAAAAACCTGACACCATCAGATATCTACGAAGAAGAGGGGTTTGGATCTACATCAACTAATCCATGTGGCGAAATTATTTTATCACCTTATGATAGTTGTCGTCTAATGTTGGTTAACTTAACAAACTTTGTCGATGATCCATACACAGAAAATGCATCGTTTAACTTTGACAAATTAGCAGAAGTGTCCCAGAAGACCCAGCGCCTAATGGATGACATGATTGATTTGGAAATTGAGCAAATAGATAAAATTCTCAACAAGATAGCTAGTGACCCGGAGCCTGAGGCAGTAAAAGCAATTGAAAAAGGTATGTGGGATACTGTTGAAAAGCAAGCTCGTCAAGGACGAAGAACAGGCTTAGGTGTCACAGGTGTCGGCGACGCCGTTGCTGCTGTAGGATATCGCTATGGAAGCCAAGAATCTATAGACTTTATTGAAAAGCTGTATAAGACACTTACAGTTAATGCTTATCGCTCTTCATGCAATATGGCCAAAGAAAGAGGAGCCTTTCCAGCGTATAGTCATGAAAAAGAGGCGGGTCATGAGTATATTGAAAGAATTTTGAATGCTGATGATGATCTCAGAAGAATGATGAAAAAATACGGCAGGCGAAATATTGCTATTACTACAACAGCACCTGCAGGTTCTGTAAGCGTGCTAACGCAGACAACTTCAGGTATTGAACCTGCGTATATGCTTTCTTACACAAGGCGTAAAAAGCTTACTGAGAATGATGTTGACGGTAGAGTTGACTTTATAGACGATTCAGGTGACCGTTGGCAAGAATACCCTGTGTATCATCACGGCTACAAGAAGTGGATGGATGCATCAGGAGAATCTGCAGTCGAGATGTCACCATATTGGAAAGCAACTTCCAGCGATATCGATTGGGTTTCAAAAGTTAAACTTCAAGCTGCAGCTCAAAAATGGGTTTGTCATGCAATTTCAAA
>MDTB01078130.1_pt1 | contig 16924 bp, 15 predicted proteins | sample 811161 | NCBI WGS metagenome assembly MDTB01 (sample SAMN05326650, study PRJNA326480) | marine metagenome | isolation source: seawater | place: Mediterranean Sea | collected 2009
CAGCTAAAAACTGTTATAACTGACCACTCACCCGAGCTACACTGGAGTTGTGTTGTTTTAATGGAAAATGTACTAATTTGGCCAAAGGAATACCCGTTATTGGTCAAAGGGCTGGTTGAACAAAACGGTGCCTTCATTTTAGATGCTTTAGAAGCTTGGCCTGCCTGTCGCTCTACTGAAGAAGATGATGGTGTATGCACCACGGTTTTGCCCCCAATTTATTATTTAACCTGGTTAACCCCCTTAGAGCCGTTCGAAGAATGTTATTTTCAGCATATCTGTGAATATGATGAAGATGCACAAGTCTATATTGCTGCACTTAAAGAGCATTATTTTGCCAATGATTACAGTATAGAAAATATTGTTTTAATGTTATGTCAGCGACTTGAAAAATATGCAAGTGTATCGGCACAAAATAATATCGAAACGCCGCTTTCATTAATCAGTCTTTTTTTTAGTAAACGTTTTTTTACTTTGATAGAACATGCGCTTGAACAGGGTGCTAAGCTGTCAGCTGCAGATACCTTATCTATTTGGCAAGAGGTCGACTTTAGAGAGCGTTTAAGTGCGCATATTCCTCAGTCGATTGCAGACATTGAATATTTAGCAGAGCTTACTAGCGAAAAGGTAGCTGCAGGCAAAGATTACTTTACTTTATTAACTCAGGTTTCGCCTGATGTTGATTCTATTGTGTTGTTAGAAAATGCCTTACTCGCCCATTTAAACAAGAAAAAAGCTAAGCAAACCATGGCTATGCGCTTTATTGAACAAGGTGCGACGGGTACCTTGACCGATGAAGATAACAAAACAGCATTTATGTGGGCTGCAGAAAAAGGCTATGTAAATGTAGTAGAAATGCTCCTGCAATACCAAGATAAAAAAGCCGTAGACATTAAAGGTAATACAGCGCTGCATTACGCGGTGATGAGTAAAAATGAATCGTTAATGATTTTACTGCTTAAAGCAGGGTATGATTTTAGAGCGCGTAATAACGACGGATTAAGTTGTTACCGTTTAGCTGTAAGCATCAAAGCCAGTAACTTAGTTAAATGCCTTGAACGTGATTTTGGTATTAAAGAATTATCGCCAGAAGGGCAGTTAGATCGAATTAAAAAAGTGCATGTATTACATGCGGTTGTGGCTTTATTGTTACCGCTACAGTTGTTTTTCTTTTTTGATGAAAATATCACTATAAAAAGTGAGCTCACTCTTTTTATGACCATGACGGCGGTGGTGTGTTTTTTCTTTGCAACAAATTTAAAGCGCTGTTCGTTGTATCCGCACGTAAAGCACCCTTGGGGGTTGTTTTTATTAAGAATGATGTCGGTTTTTAGTCTGGTAGCGCAGCTAGGTTTAGCGTGTATAGTGGGACTAGCAGCTTTAAGTGAGTTAGTTTAACCACTTACTTAATTATAAAAAAACGCGCTAATAAAGCGCGTTTTTTATGTTCTGAGCTGATAGCTATGAGTTGTTTTTATCGTGTTCATGCGCTGCTTTTTCTTCAGCAAGTTCATCTTTAAGCTTACGAATTTTAAGTCCAAGCTCTTGTCCTCTATGGCGTGCATAGTAAGTACAGCCAATAAACATAGATGAGGCAAATAGTAACTCTAGCAATACCCATACTAACTCATCTTGAGCAACCCATAGCAATGTAAAACCATGAATAAAATAAAACATAACAATGAAGTTAGCCCATGCATAGGTGTAGGTTTTATCTTGTAGTATGCCTTTTAAAGGTAATAACAGAGGTAGCACATAGACTAAAAATAGAAAGGCGTCACTGTGACCCTCTCTCGGTGCTAACACAAACATCCATAGTGGCATTAAAATAAGCAGGCCAAAATAACCAAATAGGGCTAGGCGCTGAAATTTTACGGTCACTGGCTTTTTAGCAGACTCGCTATTTTGGGTCATTTAAGTTTACTCGCTACTTGAGTCAAGCGTTTGCCTACGCTTTGACATATTTTAATTTCATCTTTACTTAGGGTAGAGCTGTTACTGCTGCCTGCTACGTGGGAAGCGCCGTAAGGTGTGCCTCCTGTCTCGGTGCCAAGTAACTCTGGTACATCGTAAGGTACCCCCATTAACATCATCCCGTGATGCAATAACGGCAGTGATAAGTTTAGTAGGGTTGCTTCATTGCCCCCATGCATACTACTCGATGATGAGAACACACAAGCAGGTTTATCGATAAGTTGACCTTTAAGCCAAAGATCGCTGGTGGTTTCCCAGAATGTCTTTGCTTGTGCGGCCATCATGCCAAAGCGGGTTGGCGTACCAAACGCAAGCCCATCACAGGCAACTAAATCGTCTTTACTGATCACAATGTCATGCGGGTTTTTAGCTACAAACGTACGCAGCAAGGCGGTTGCGCCTTGTTGTTCTATTGATTCTGCTATTTCATGCGCCATGGCTTCTACCGAGCCATGGCTTGAGTGGTACAGCACCACGATGGTTGTGCTCATTATAGAACGCTTAATACGTTTTCAGGCGGGCGACCTAGTGCTGCTTTATTGTTATTTACTACAATAGGGCGCTCAATTAGTTTTGGGTTTTCGACCATAGCGTCAATAAGCACCGACTCGCTATTTTCATCTTTTAAATTCAGTGCTTTATATTGTTCTTCTTTGGTGCGCATTAAATCTCGGGCCGAATTAAACCCCAGTTGAGAAACTAAGGTACTAATTTGCTCATGAGAAAGCGGTGTTTTTAAATATTCAACAACACTCGGTTCAATATTTTTACTTTGCAATAGGTTAAGTGTTTCACGCGATTTTGAACAACGCGGATTGTGGTAAATAGTAACTGACATAAAAGGTGCATCCAAAGTATAAATTGCGGCTATTTTAGGTGAACTCAGCAAAGACTTAAAGCCTTGCAAGCTCTTTTTGCAATAACCGATATTGTGTGAGTAACGCTTTTAAACGCTGTTGTTTTACATTTTCACTAGGCTCTACAAAATTAAGCGCTTTTTGTATTTCGTCAGCGGCTTTTAAATATGCGCCATATTGCGATAACACATCGGCGTTAGCTTCGTGATATGCGGCTAATTTTTCTTGTTTTTTATAGGCGTCGGTTAAAAGCTGTTTACCTAAACTGTGATCTGGTTTTTCTAATAAAAACGACTTTAGTGTGTTTTCAGCTAACTCATATTGCTCAGCTTCTAACGCGGCGTTTGCATAATTTAAAGTGATTACTTGGTTGTTTGGCCGATAGTTATTTAATTCACTTAAGTAACTAACTGCGTCAGCTGCTTTTTTTTGTGCAATTAGCAAGTCTGTTTTTGTATCAATATAAAATAAGTTTTTAGGATCGCTTGCCAATAACTTATCCAGGATAAGCTGTGCTTCATCCGTTTTCTTCTGATCAACTAAGCTAATCGCTAAACCATACTGTAGTGCTACGTTATTGTAGGTATTTTCGCGCATTAACTTTCTAAATAAGGCCTCTGCGTTTTCGGGTTTGTTATCGTAACGTGCCAATACACGGCTTTTTGCTAAGTTAAAATCCAGGCTTGAACCTATCTGGCGTTTTGGATATTGCTCGGCGCGTAAGCGTACATCCGACACGCGGCTTTCAGGAAGTGGGTGAGTCAGTAAAAATGCAGGGGGTTTATATTTATAACGAATTTGCGCTGCAAGTTTAGTTAAAAATTCACTGGAAGCTCGGGCATCAAATCCTGCATTATTAAGAGTTTGCATACCAATTCTATCGGCTTCTTGTTCGGCCGAACGGCTATGGGTGAGTTGGCTAAATGCCGACTGTGTTTGGCTGGCTGAAATTATCGCCATGCCTGCATCTGGGGCTACAACAGCTGCTAAAATACCGGCTATCATACCGGCAATAGTAAGACCGCTATTGTCTTGCTGTTGCTGAATGCGCCTTGCAAGGTGGCGCTGTGTAACGTGCGCAATTTCGTGACCAAGCACTGAGGCAAATTGACTCTCGTTATCGGCTTGAGCAATTAAGCCCGTGTGCACACCTACATGACCGCCATAAAATGCAAAGGCATTAATTTCGGGGTTATTTAACCAAAAAAATGAAAAACCAAAGCGCACATCATTGGCATTCGCAACTAACTTTCGGCCTAAAGTTGTTAGGTATTCATCAAGCACCGGATCGTTAATTAATGGCGAAGAGCCTCTGATCTGCATCATCATCACTTCACCAATTGCTTTTTCTTTTTCGAGCGGCAAAGCTTGCAGTGCAGACGTGCCTAAGTCGGGCAATTGAAGATTTGTTTGTGCCTTTAACGGCTCACTTATTAGTAGGCTAAATGTAAGCACTGCACTGCATAAAGTGATAAAGGCTGATTTTAGCTGCATTATATTCCTTGTTTATTTTTTATCAGGGGCACTAGCTGTATCATCTGTGTATAAACGGCTGTCCTTTTCACATAGTTGATAAAACGCCTTAATTGAGACCCCATCAACCTTAACAATGTTCAATTGAGTTTGTAAAAAAGCAATAATCTTATGAACCACTTTATGGGAATGTAATATAAGCGCTTTGTCTGCTTCATCGCCTTGGTCTAAGTAAAAGCCAATAAATTTATGTAACTGATTAATGCGAATAACGGTTTTCATGGTCAATGGATCCCACAGTATAAACTCCATTGACTCATCATGTCGTGCGTATCTATCGATGGCAGTATCATGAGAAAAAGGGAACGCTTGTAGTTCAAAGCCGCGCTCTGTAAATACCTGATGCAATGAAATTCGTGGCTTGTTATTGCTCTCTTTCTCAAAAAGCTCATTAGGGTCTATGCCTAACGCCTTGAGGTTCCAATTGCGCTTGTCGGTAATACGCTTTATGGCATTATCAAATCCATGATCAAAAATGCTTTCACACTCGCTTACTGACGAAGCTACTAAGTGATAAAAATGCGGCAGCTCCCCCCAATTAATTTGTTTTTTAAACCAATTAATTTCTTTGAGAGTTGGATTGCTAGGCAATTGCGCTTTATTATGCGAATTAGACATTAACGTATCCTTTTAGCTAACTATGCTATAAGGATAAACCATTGCAGAGGTTGTTTTAAGAAAAAGTTAAATTTAACTGCGGTTAATCTTAATTAGCCCAGGTATAGGACTTATTATTAATGTGAACAGGTAGCGAAACGAGTATGCTAGAGCTAGATTTGCGCGCTTATAAATGCCCACAGCAATTTATTCAGTTTAAATTAGGGCTGCGTGAGGCAATATCGTTAAGACAAGCAATTACCTTTAATATCTCAAGCGAGCAAAACACAGACGATATTGAACGATATTTGCAAAAAAAAATGTATTATTACAAGTTAAATAAACAACAATCGTTGTTATTAGTGGAGCCGTTGCGTGTTTGAATATGTAAAAGCATGGTATGAAAAAAAGTTTTCTGATCCTAATTCAGTTACTTTACTTTTTTTATTATTGGCACTGGTTGCCATGTTGTACTTTTTTGGCCCATTAATTGTGCCTGTGTTAGTGGCACTGATCATTGCTTATTTATTAGATTGGCCCGTGGTTCACTTGGAGCGGTTTGGCTTAAAGCGCTTTACCGCTTCTAGCATAGTGATGCTTATATTTATTGGTATTATGCTTACTTTAATACTAGTTATAGGCCCAGTGCTTTGGCAGCAAAGTAGTAACTTAGTACAAGAAACCCCGCATATGGTAGAGCAAGGTAAATCGTTTTTACTCGACCTACCAGCTAAATACCCCAGCCTTATTAGTGCGGAGCAAGTGCAGTCTATTGTGGTAACGGTAGAAACCAAAGTGTTGGAATTTGGCCAAGTGGTGCTGTCGGCATCGCTCAATTCATTAAAAGATGCTGTTGCGTGGTTGATTTATCTTATTTTAGTACCACTACTGGTGTTTTTTATGCTTAAAGACAAAGTAGAGCTCAGTGCCAGCATTGCTAAACTGATCCCGCGCCAACGACGCTTAATTTTGCAAGTGTGGCATGAAATGAATCAGCAAATAATGAATTATATTCGTGGCAAAGTTTTCGAAATTTTAATTATTGGCTCGGTGTCTTTTATTGCCTTTACTGTATTGGACTTACGTTATGCGGCTCTGTTAGGTGTATTAGTTGGCTTTTCAGTACTTATTCCGTTTGTTGGCGCCGCGCTGGTGACTATCCCTGTGGCGGCGGTGGCGCTGTTTCAATTTGGTTTAGAAACACAGTTTTGGACCATTTTAATTATTTACGGCATTATTCAAGCGCTTGATGGTAATGTGTTGGTTCCTTTGTTGTTCTCTGAAGCGGTTGATTTAAATCCGGTGTTTATTATTGTCGCCGTGTTATTTTTTGGTGGGCTGTGGGGCTTTTGGGGCGTGTTTTTTGCCATTCCGTTAGCATCATTAGTAAAAGCGCTGATCAAGGCGTGGTCATCCACACATGAAGAACTCGCACAAGAGCTCGATAACTAAAAAAGCATAGTAAACGCATCCTTAAAACTAAAGATTATTATTCATTCCTATTAAAACTATGTATTATTGGGAATAAGATATATTTTTTAGTAATAAGGTGCGTTTTTAATGTCAGATTTTTTATTGCCAGATAAACCCAATGATCAAGTTTATCTCGATGCGAATGCGACCACACCTGTATTGCCATGTATTGCAGAGGTGGTGTGCCATGCGATGCAAATTTGCTTTGGTAATCCCTCAAGCCCCCATATAACAGGCATTCAAGCGAAGCACTTATTAGAACAAACTAGGCAAAAAGCGCGCAGCGTTATTGGCGCGCAGCAAGGCGATATTTTATTCACCTCGGGTGCTACTGAAGGTATTCAAACTGCTATCGTATCAACGCTAATTAACGCCAAAAATCACATCAAATCTAAACCGGTTTTATTGTACGGAGCAACTGAGCACAAAGCGGTACCTAATACGCTAAAACATTGGAATACCGTACTTGAAATTAACGCTGACATTATTGCTATACCGGTTAACCGTAATGGTATTTTAGATTTAGACTTTATTGCTCAGCATATTGATAATGCCCTGATGATTTGCACTATGGCTGTTAATAACGAAACGGGTGTGTATCAAGATCTAAGTGCTATAGAGAAGGTGATTCGTAGTCGAAATAGCGATGTGACTTGGATGGTTGATTGCGTACAAGCACTGGGCAAGCAACAACTTAACCTAAGTGAAACAAGTATCGATTATGCGCCATTTTCAGGGCATAAACTCTATGCACCCAAAGGCATCGGCTTATTGTATATTCGTCAAGGTAGCCCATATACGCCGTTTATAGCTGGCGGTGGCCAAGAAAGTGGCATGCGCTCAGGTACAGAGAACCTGCCCGGTATTGCAGGGCTTAATAAGCTGTTTAGTTTGCTGCTTGATAAACAAGACGATACTTTTAAATCAACAGATGTACTTAATTTGTATCGCGATAAACTGCATAATGCCTTGGTTGATACCTTCGGCTCTATTACCTTTAACCATGATTTTGCTTGTTCTGTGCCTACAACGTTAAACTTTGCAGTTAATGATTTAACCAGTAAAGAAGTTATTGATTTATTTGATGCTGCCGGTATCAGGGTGAGCGGTGGCTCAGCTTGTAGCACGGGGGCAACCCAAAGTTTTGTACTTGATGCGATGGGAGCCTCAAAATGGCAAAGTGAAAACGCGATTCGTTTATCATTTGGACCTGCCGCCACTATGGCGCAAATAGACTATGCATGTGAGCAAATTCGCGCACTCAAAACGGTATTACAAGCAAATTGCTTGGTTATTTCTGATAGCAGCCTTGTGGCCCAAGAAGTGTGTGCTTTGGGTCTTACCCAATTTAGACATCAAGGTGCTTGCAGTTGGTTGTATGTAGCTGACGATCAACAGGCATTTATTATTGACCCGATTATTGAACTGATCCCTCGCTTTGAAAAAATAGTGAATACGCAAAATTTAACTATTACTGCTATTTTAAACACGCATGAGCACCAAGATCGTCACTGTGCACTTGATTTAATGCGCAGTGCACTAAAAGAAAATCTAGTTGCTGGCGAAGTTGATCAATTAGGTTGGCCTATTAACTGCGAACAGTTGCAACTAAACGAGCATGTACTTGAAAAATTAGCGACGCCTGGGCACAGCCAAGATAGCGTGAGTTATTTATTAAACGCTAATAATGGCGATGTGCAGTACTGCTTTTGTGGTGATTTAATTTTACCTGCAGGGCTTGGTAATACAGTACTTGATGGGGGAGATGCAATGCAAATGGCGCATTCCTTGACGATGTTAGCAGCAGAGCTTAATCCGCAAAGTGTGGTGTGTTCAGGGCATGATTACCAACAGTGTTTTGCCATGAATTGGGCTGTGCAACAGCAGCAAACACCTTTATTAAAAGCGCTTATTAAAGGTGATATCAGTCATGCTGAATTTGCCGTGCAAAAACAACAAGCCGATTCACAACAGGCCCGAGTAAATTCGCTTTGTGGCTATGTTAATGCAAAGCCTGCGGTAAACACTTCGCAGCTTAGCTTTAATCAAGCAAAAGACATGCTCTTACATGATAATGTGTATTTAATTGATACCCGAGAACCTTATGAGCATGGCGCAAACAATATAAGTGCATTGCTCAATGTTCCCGAGGCTAAAACTTTAAATATCCCCTTAAGTCGAATGGCCTATGCACTTACCCAAGACCAACTAGATAAAAAAAATCAATATATACTGGTGTGTCGAAGTGGGAACCGTTCAAAAATTGCGGCAGCAAATTTAATTGAACTTGGTTATAGCAGTGTTTTTAACTTATCAGGTGGTTTAGCATTGACAGGCTGATACTCTAATAAAGGAAAAAGGCCGACATGTGTCGGTCTTTTTTTTGTCTGCTTCAATTAGAAATTAATAAAATCTTCATTGTTCAGAGGGGTTGAACTGTTGTTAATTTCAATTTTTAATTTTATGATACCGGTGTCAAAAGCAAAAAATTGCGCTATCATCTGCATCAAAGCTTATAAAAATAACGCAATTTAGACTATTTAAGCTATAATATTGGGCTTTGCTTTTTACAAAAACCGCTTGTTTAGTGTCGTAAAAAATAAAATAAAACGCTTAAAATCAATAGATTAATTAATTAGGGGATATTTACATGGCGAGCCGTTCTGAGTTAGTAAGTTGGCAAGCACTAGAAAATAGTGCACAAAGGATGACACAAACGCATCTGAAAACTTTATTTGCACAAGACGATTCTCGTTTTTCTCAATTCTCTACTCAAATTCCAGGTGTATTGTTTGATTACTCAAAACAACGTATAGACGAAAGCGTATTTGCCCAATTAATTTCATTAGCGAAAGAATGCGACATTGAAGCCTGGCGTGAAAAAATGTTTGCCGGTGAGAAAATAAATATCACCGAAGACCGTGCCGTATTGCATACCGCACTTAGAAATCGCGCTCATACACCGCTTATTGTTGACGGCGAAAATATTACAGAAGCGGTCGATAGTGAACTTGCCAAAATTAAGACCTTTGTTGAAAAAGTGCGTAGTGGCCAATGGCTAGGTTATACCGGAAAAGCGGTAAAAGATGTGGTTAGCATTGGCGTTGGTGGTTCAAACTTAGGGCCACAAACGGCAACAGAAGCACTTAAAGCAGTGGTTGATAAGCCATTAAACGTTCACTATGTTTCAAATGCAGATGGCGTACAAATTGCGTCGGTACTAGATAAAGTAAACCCTGAAACCACGTTGTTTGTAATTTCGTCCAAAACATTTACTACCTCAGAAACCATGACTAACTCAAAAACAGCGGTTGATTGGTTTTTAGATAGTGCAAAAGATGACAGCGCTATAGCAAAGCATTTTGTTGCAGTAAGCACCAATTTAGAAAAAACCGCTGCATTTGGTATTAGTGACGAAAACGTATTTACCATGTGGGATTGGGTTGGCGGTCGTTTTTCTCTTTGGAGCGCCATTGGCTTACCTATTGCACTTTATGCTGGGTTTGAAGCGTTTGAGGACATTCTAGAGGGAGCATTTGAAGTTGATGAGCACTTTAAATCGGCGCCGCTTGAACAAAATGTTCCTTTGCTTATGGCGCTACTTAGCATCTGGAATACCAGCTTTTTAGGATTTGATTCGCAAGCTATTTTACCATACGACCAGGCACTGCATATGTTGCCAGCGTATTTACAACAAGGTGAAATGGAAAGTAACGGTAAACATGTAACCTTTGATGGTCAGGCAGTTAACTACACTACTGTACCAATTATTTGGGGTATGACAGGAATAAACGGTCAGCATGCGTTTTATCAATGCCTGCATCAGGGTAATGTGATTGTTCCTGCTGATTTTATTGGCTCTGTAAAGCCGCAGGTTAACGTCGATAAGCATCACGATATTTTATTATCGAACTTTTTTGCACAAACCGAAGCACTAATGAACGGGGTTGATGCACAGCAGATAACGGCTGATCTAACAGCTAAAGGCAAAACGCCTGCACAAATTGAAATGCTACTTAAGCATAAAATTCACCAAGGGAACCGCCCAACAACGTCTATATTATTAGACACGGTTGATGCAAAAGCGGTCGGTCGATTAATTGCACTTTATGAACATAAGATTTTTTGTCACGGTATTATTTTACAAATATGTTCATTTGATCAGTGGGGCGTGGAGCTTGGTAAAGGCTTAGCATCTAAAATTGAAGCTGAATTAACTGATGATAAAGTGGTTAATGATCATGACAGCTCAACACAGGGCTTAATGGCGTACTACAAACAACACCGTACGCAGTAACATTTTCACTTATTACACAATAAGTAACCAAATACCTTTGAACGGGTAGCGCTGGAGTCCTAGGGCCTGTATTTTTGTGAGAGGAATTACAGTGTCCCTAGACCCATTTTTTAATCGCGCAGATAACTAACAACATTAGCAGGCCTTGCGCTGAGGTCTGCATTATCCAGATAATAAACCGCTATAACTGATTACCAATACGGTAGTGGCAGGTAGCATAAACGTAGAGAGTAACTATGCTTAATCCTTTTGATATTATAATTTTTGGGGGCGGTGGTGATCTTGCGTTACGCAAATTACTTCCTGCAATGTATCGAGCATATCAAGAAGGTAACTTACCGCAAGGCTCACGTATTTTGCCTACCGTGCGCGAACAAAGTAAATGCGATGAATACATCGATACTGCACACAAAGCATTACAAGAATTTTTAAGCGAAGGCGAATATAACGCAAAAGATTGGAAATCGTTCTCAGGCTTTTTAGTACCTGTAGTGAGCAATGTCACCGAAGCGGATGATAACTGGGATGTATTGAAAAAAATTCTAGATGAAGACGACAGCGATAAATCGCGAGTATTTTACTTATCTCTTCCACCTGCTGTTTATGGCACCTGTTGTGAAATATTATCAACTAAAAAACTAATTACTGCTAACTCGCGCGTTGTAGTAGAAAAACCGATTGGTTACTGCGGTGAGTCAGCCGAAGTGATTAATGCGAAAATTGCACAGTACTTCAACGAAGAACAAATTTTCCGTATTGACCACTACTTAGGTAAAGAAACGGTTCAAAACTTAATGGCCTTGCGTTTTTCAAATTCATTATTTGAGAACATGTGGGATGCTAAATCGATTGATAATATTCAAATTAGCTTGTCAGAAACGGTAGGGCTTGAAAGCCGTGCTGGTTTTTATGACAAAGCGGGTGCCTTACGTGACATGGTGCAAAACCACTTGTTACAGCTACTTTGTTTAGTGGCTATGGAGTCACCACATAAGTTAAACGCTAACAGCATCCGTAACGAAAAATTAAAAGTATTAGAAGCATTACGTCCACTTGAAGACACAGATGTTGATAATAATATTATTCGTGGTCAGTACGTACCTGGTGATTTAAACGGTAAAATAGTCCCAGGTTACCTTGAAGAGCTAAACGAAGGGGCGAGTAAAACCGAAACTTTCGTTGCTATTCGTGCGCATATTGATAACTGGCGTTGGGCGGGCGTGCCTTTTTATCTGCGCACCGGTAAACGCATGGCGAAGCGCTGCGCTGAAATTGTAGTGCAATATAAAAAAGTATCGCATAACGTGTATGAAGACAGCGTAGGCAATATTGAACCAAACCGTTTGATTATTCGCTTACAGCCTCAAGAAAGCATTCAGTTAACACTGATGTCAAAGCGTCTTGATAACTTAGATATGCAACTTGAACCTGTAACGATGAATATTGAGTTGTCACAAGCGTATAGTAATGGTTTCCATTCTGATGCTTATAAACGTTTAATGCTTGATGCGGCCGCTAATAACCCTTCATTATTTATTCACCGCGACGAAGTACGCCAAGCGTGGAAATGGATTGATCCAATTATTGAGCGTTGGCAAGAGAAGGGTAAACCTTCATTGTACCGAGCGGGTAGTTGGGGTCCTGAAGACGCTGATGATTTATTAGCAGAGAATAACCATGTTTGGTTTAACACCGGTGATAAGGCATAAGTAATGGCAACAATAGTAGAAAAGTTTTTTGACGATAAAGCCGCTTTAACTGATGAATTATCTCAGTCATTAGAGCAGGCCTTACGTGATGGTATTGAAGCTGATGGCCGTGCAGTGCTAATGGTTTCAGGTGGCTCTTCACCTGAACCTGCATACAAGCATTTATCAACCCTTGATTTAAACTGGGCTCATGTTGATGTTGCTATGGTTGATGAACGTTGGGTAGAGGCAAGTCACGAAAAGAGTAATGAAGCATTCATCAAGCGTACTTTGCTACAAAACCATGGTGCGGCGGCTAATTTTATTAGCATGAAAAATGCAGCAGCCACTGCAGAGCAAGGTGTTGATGAGTGTGAGGTGCAGTTTCAAGCATTAAAGCGTCCGTTTGATGTCACTATTTTAGGTATGGGTCCAGATGGACATACTGCTTCGTTATTTCCACATGCTCAAGGGCTAGAAAATGGCTTAGATTCAAGCCAACTTGTGTGCGCCATTAATGCAATTGAGAGTGATGTAACAGGGAGTATTACCGAGCGCATGAGCTTAACCCTAAATGCAATTTCACAATCTAAAGTAGTTAAATTACTCATTAGTGGCGATGAAAAGCTGGCTGTGTATAAACAAGCCTTAGCGGGTGGTGATGTGAATGATATGCCGTTACGTGCAGTACTAAACTATCCTGAGATCAACATTGAAGTATATTGGGCACCTTAATTTAGTCTAAACTAGCTGCTTTAAAACCATGTCGAATTGATGGGTTAATGAAAGGTCAGTCGCTTTTGCTACCGGCCTTTTTTATTGATGAGTTGTTTTCACTCTTGATTAATTTATACAACAAAGTGTTGTAAAAAATTTTGAAGTTTAAATATTACCCTAAAACTAAGTACCTTTTAAATCCTCTTACAACTCCCTAAAATCACTGAATAAATCTTTATTTATCAATTAAAACAATTAGTTATCACATGGTTGAAATTGAGCAATATAGCGTTTTAATCGCATCTGCTATCCGCGCAGTCATCTACTTTAAATACATTAAGTATAAAAAACGTCATTATTTACATGCTTGGTATGAAGAGTAATTACCAGTCGAACTCTACTTTTTCATGAAATAATTAATCACTTTTAAATCAATGGTTTAATTGTAAATGAGTTAAATTTCATACAAAAAGCGCGGAAAAATGTAGCAAAATTGTAATTTAGCATGTATGGTTTGTTACTACTATGACAGCGCTGTCATGGCGGTTAGGCAAAATGATAAACAAAACCAATAAAATGATTCGAGGGGAATCCTGTGTTAGCTAAAAATTTTAAAAAAAGCTTATTAGCAGTAAATATCGGCTTAGTTGTGGGAGCTGGGTTTACTGGTGCTGCATTCGCAGCCGATGAAGTTAAAGTTCAAGATGATGTTGAAGTTATTGAAGTACGCGGTATTCGCGCTTCAAATAAAGAAAACTTAAACGGAAAACGTTTTTCTAATGCTGTTGTCGACGTAGTAACAGCGGAAGATGTTGGTAAGTTTCCTGATGGCGATGTAGGTGAGTCTCTTGGTCGTATTTCTGGTGTCAGTGTATCTCGTCAGTTTGGACAAGGTCAGCAAGTATCAATACGTGGTGCTTCAGCACAACTTACACGTACATTACTTGATGGCCATACTGTTGCGTCAACAAGTTGGTTTGACCAACAAGCAGTAGACCGCAGTTTCAACTACTCATTATTACCTTCAGAATTAGTCGGTGGCTTAGAAGTTTATAAGTCGTCACAGGCTAATCTAGTTGAAGGTGGTATTGGTGGTACGGTTATCGTTAAAACACGTAAACCACTAGATTTAGAAGCAAACACTGTGTTTGCAAGTGTAAAAGCTGATTATGGTACAGTTTCTGAAGAGACAGATCCTGAACTTTCTGGCTTATACAGCTGGAAAAACAATAACGAAACATTTGGTATCCTAGCGGCAGGCTCATTATCTGAAGTAGATTACCAACGTAACGGTATTGAATCATCAGGTGGCTGGAGTGGCGGTATGGCGCCAACAACATTCCAACAAGCGCGTGAACGTACGGCGTACAATGTTGCCATGCAATATCAGCCGTCAGATTCACTTGTATTAGGCTTGACTTACACTAGCTTAGAGTTAGATGCTAATAATGCTAACTCGCAAATCATTATCTTCCCAGGTGAGGGCTCATGTGAGCAAGTTAACGCATCTGGTAACTGTGTCTCTCGCAACATAGATGGCACTGGTACTGCTTTTTTCCAAACATGGGCGCGTAAAGCAAACATGAAGTCTGATACTGTTGATTTAGACTGGCAGTATGATGCAGAGTCATTCACATTTAAAGGCCGTGTAGGTAAAACCAGTGCTGATAGTGACGTAACAACTGCAAACTATGGTATGTTTGCTAATAATAATAGTGACCTAAATGGTTCTATGGATATGACTGGTGATGTGACTAAATTTAATTTAGCAAACCAATCTTACGATGCGAGCATTTTACCTGATACCATCAGTCCGCAAACATGGGCGCCTGAATATAACCCTGATTCAGATGAAGAAAGCTACTTAAACTTAGATTTCGAAATTCCACTTGATCTTGGTGTGGTTACTGCTATTAAAACTGGTTTAAGATATGCCGATCATAAAGTTGTTCAAGATGGTAATGCTGCTATTGTAAACCCAGATTTAGTGCCTGTGCGAAATGCATCTGCATACTACCCTGGTACAGTGACTGCGGGCGGTGGCTTTGTTATACCTGAACCTGATATGGATTTAATGATTGCTGATTCATTAGCAATGACTGAAGGTTATACTGCACGCCCACAAGCTTATGGCACCATTGAAGAAGAAAATTTAGCAATCTATGCGATGGCTGATTTTGACGCAGGTGGTATTCGCGGTAATTTAGGTGTGCGTTACATCTCAACTGATATTTCGTCAGATTACTATGACTTAAGCGATGAAGGTGTTTACGATTCTACCTTATCTACAGATAAAGCAGATTACAGTGAGTTCTTACCAAGCTTAAACGTCGTTATGGACTTAGCTGATAACGTCATTTTACGTACCTCGGCAGCACAAGTTATTTCTCGTCCTAATTACGCTGACTTATTTGCAACGCGTAATCTAGCTGGCTATACAGATAATCGCCCTTTAAATGAAGTTTTAAATACTGGTAACGTTGGTTTAAGCCCGTTTAAAGCATTCCAAGCTGATATCGGTGTTGAATGGTATTTTGATGACGATGCAATGTTAAGCGTCACTTACTTTACTAAAGAAGTAAGTTCGTTTATCTCTACACAACAACAAACGAATCAACAAATTGGTATTGATATCCCAGTTTATACAACCAACCCAGATGCAGGCGAACCACCATGTGGCGCGCAGCAATATGACTGTTGGACAGTGAGCTCTTCTACCAATGGTACAGGTGGTTCAATTGAAGGTATTGAGTTCCAAATTCAAGATTCGTTTGATAACGGCTTTGGTTATTCATTTAACTATACCTATTCAGATGCTGAGGCTCCAGCAGAGAACTACCCGGACCGTGTTGGTGTATTTTCTGATTCATCGAAAAATAGCTACAACGTAGTTGGTTTTTATGAAAATGATGATTTTTCTGCACGTTTAGCATATAACTGGCGTTCAGAGTTTATTATTCGTGAAGCACCAGGTTGGTATGGTAACCGTGAGCATCAAGCCTACGGACAGCTAGATTTCAGTGCAACGTACTCTGTCACTGACTACTTAGATGTTACTTTCGAAGGTATTAACTTAACAGAGGAAGACAGTATTCAGCTTGGTAATAATGATGCATCAACATCATTACCAAACCCTGATCTACTCAATGACTTCCCAGTGTGGAGCTTTGAAGGTGAAGCACGTTATAAACTTGGTGTAACAATGCGTTTCTAATACGCTGAGTTAATAAAAGTAATCTAGGCCCAGCATTGCTGGGCTTTTTTACGAGATTAAACATCATTGGTGATTTATGAATATAAAAAAAGTGGCAATTTTAGGTGGTGGAACAGCTGGTTGGTTAGCTGCAAACCACATTGGCAAAGAGCTGCTGAAGCGCAAAGGTGTTTCAGTGACTTTAATTGAGTCACCCGATATACCGCCAATTGGAGTAGGCGAAGGCACAGTACCCGACATAAGAAACACGCTAAAAACTTTTGGTATTCGTGAAGATGAATTTATTCGCCAATGTGATGCGACGTTTAAGCAGTCGATAAAATTTGTTAACTGGATGGACAAGAAAAAGCATGGGGAAGGTAACTTTTTTCATCACTTGTTTGATGTGCCAAACCCCTACGATACTAAACATTTAACTCAACATTGGTTAAACGATAAGCAAAAATCAAAAAGTCATGCGCAGTATTTATCTTCTGGGTATCCGGAATTTCTGGTTGATAAAATGCCAAAGATGTAAAGAAGAAAATCTTTCTCAGCGGATTATCTGATTGATCCTCTTCAGCCTACTCTACTG
>MDTB01131847.1_pt1 | contig 16924 bp, 19 predicted proteins | sample 811161 | NCBI WGS metagenome assembly MDTB01 (sample SAMN05326650, study PRJNA326480) | marine metagenome | isolation source: seawater | place: Mediterranean Sea | collected 2009
TAAGTGTAGCTGAACCCTTTAATACCTCCATCGACTCACTTTTATTAATGTGTTTATGAGGTCGGACGTAAGTTTTGTTTTTATGAATTATGATCATTTCATGAAGTTTCGAATTTTCATTTTTGTGCAAGCAGATTCTAAATTTTTTACTTTTTGTTTTATCAACTTTTTTTTTTAGGTAACTAAATAATTTTTTATCGAAAGCAATTATTTTTTGGGTGGGCAGATATGAAACTTCTTTGTTTAAATTTATCATTTTCATATTAATATAAATTATTACTTTTTTGTGTTACAGATTGCTAAAAAGTAGTTGCTCATTGGATAAAATCCTGTATGGACGACTTCATCATTCATCGAAAAAACGTAAACATCATTAAAAAAAATTTTTAAAAATTTTTTAAGATCTTGTTCAGTTTTGCAGTTTACATGTCCCAATTTTGACAGTTTGCTAGCAAATTTCTGTGAATTTTTAGAAGGCATTCCTATTATAACTTTCCCATTTTTTTTTAGACTTCTGCAAATATTTTTCATAAATTTTTTTTCTTTATTTTTGTCTATATGCTCAAGTACATCTAAAAGGTAAATACCATCATATTTTTTTTTTGTTGATCTAAAAATCATATTGTGAATTAAATATTCCATCTTCCACTTTTTCATATCACGACTTTTAGCTTCTGAAATTAAATCTGAATCATGATCAGATACATCTAGATTAGCAACCGTTTGTTTAACTATTCTTGAGGCAAAAGCATCTCCGCATCCGACTTCCAAAACATTTTTTAATCCTGAAAACATTTTTGAAACAAATTTATATCTCGCAAGAATAAATAGTAACATTTTGGGATCATCGTACCATGCTTGAGAAGTCATAAGTCCCAATTTTTGTAAACCAATTTTTTTATAAAGTTTAATCACACTATTATTTTCTTTACTTTTTAATGAGTTAATCAAATTTAAGTTTTTATTCATAATTAGTAATTAAATTTCCTAATTTAATACATTTAGTTGATCGATTAAAAAATCTTTCTTTTTTTTTGGAGTGTAAGCTAAAGCTTCACAAAAATTCAACCTACTCTTTTGTAATTTTTTATCATTCCACCATTCCTCGATATTATTCCATATTGAATTTAGATGATTTGAAGCATCAACTGGTTCGTGGTGGATAATTTTATGATTTGCCAATTCTTCATATAATTTTTTATACTCATTATTTATTTTAAATTTTTTAAAATTATGAATTATTATTGTTGGAAAATTTACTGACAAACTTTCAAGCATGCTTGTCGCGTGATAGGTGCAAATAACTATTCTTTTATTATTAATGGTCGTTAAAAAGGTTTTTTTATAATCGTCAATTTTTAATTCTTTAAACTTTGTTTTTATTTTGTGTTTTATTTCTAATGGATCTGAATAAATGTTACTAATTAGTCTTTTTTTAAATCTTAAATTTACCTTTTTCCTGATATCAGAATTCAAATTACTCAAAAAAATTAATTGGTCATCAATATAATTAGACCATTCTTTGTGGGAAGTATTAGTTAAAGTAAAAACATATTTGTATGGAGTAAATAAAATCATAGTAGCATCACCTTCAAAATTTATTTTAGGCAACTTTTCATTGAAAATTCTTACAAAGCCAATACTATTCATGTAGTCTGATTTTAAATTCTTAGCGAAGGTAAATAATCTGTCGGTGATCATTTTTAAATTATAATCTAATAGAGAGTAGCTTGGAGAAATTCTATTTCCACCATTTTGAATTGCAAATAATTGCGAGTTTTGATTTTTTTGTGATGCTAACCAAAGTTTGAAGTTCAAGTCATTACCAATAATTTCATCAGAATTAAAAATTGTATACTTGGACTTGAATGTTTTAATATTATCCGCAGGATTTTTCACAATTTCAAAAATATACTCGAAGTATTCGCAAGGCAAATGTTCAATCAAAAAAAATTTGAAAAATGTTTCGAATTTATTTTTTGGTTCAAAATTGAAAATTTTTAAAAATGACTCTCTCATATTTTTATCATATAATTTTTTTATAATCTTTTTTTTATTAAAATATTTTTTTACAAAAAAATTTTTTAAGAGAGCGCTCTCTACTGCTTTTTCAACTTTAGGACTAACTGATATAATTTCTTTGCCCAATATTTTATTTAAAATATTCTTATTTTTATTAAAAATTTTTCTTAAGAGATTAATTGATATAGAAAATAAATCTGGAATTTTAATTCTAAATGTCTTTTTTTCTTTACGATTATCTATCGGATTATTAGCATGATTTTTGGTTAGAAGATAAATTTTAAGATCTGATCTTAAATAAAATAAGATTTTTTTATATAGGTTAGAATTAAATTCATCAGAGCTCTCAATAAAATAATCGAATGAATTTAAATCTAAATTTTCTTTTAAAATTTCTGCTAAAAATGAAGCTGAAGTTATATTGTAATTTTTGATTATAAAATTTATTTTTATCCATTTTTCATAATTTATAACTATTAGTTTTGAAAAAATGTTAGTGTAAATTATACTCCAAAAACTTTGGCTTTTTTTTACATTCAAAAATTGATTCATTGACTCACCAAAAGAGTTAAGTAATTTTTCTTGCAAACTTATGATATACTGGTAATCTTCTTTTTCTTTACTGGAGTCGGTCCAAATTGAACTAATATATTTTACATTTTTTTTTGTTAAATTTTTACCAATAGTATCTGGTGACAATACTAAAATATTATCCTCCTCTATATTTGCATTATTAGGATACTCAAATGTTAGATGATATTTTTGATCGCTCATTTTTTAATATTTGTTATATTTTAGCATTAATAATTTTATTTATTTCCTTAGATCTATGGAAAAAAGTATGCTCTTTTAGAATTCTTTTCTTTCCGTTTAATGCAATTCTTTCTAGAACTTTATCATTTTTTAATAAATAATTAATTTTTTCTAAAGCTTCATCGGTAGATTTGTAAGTAACTATTTCCTCATCAGGTCTAAATAATTCTTGAATGTTTGAGGCGTGCTCCGTTAAAAGGCAAGAACCCATACCTGCGATTTCAAACATCTTCATATTATCTGCTGTATTTGAAGAGCAATCCGAATTAAGATTTATGCAAATTTTAGTTTTTTTTATTTGCTTATAGTATTCGACCCCATAAAGAGAATGTTTTGGCTTAAAATTATCTTTTGAGTTTTTGTTTTTAGAACTTAATAAAATAAAATCTTTTTTTGTTTTAGTGTTATGGTAATCAATTTTATTTATTATATGGAATATTCTTTTATTAGTTAAATATTTGTTAATTAAAATTAAAAAAAATCTAACAAAACTATTGAAAAAAATATTAATAATTAATTTTTTAAGTTTGGATTTTAATGTATTTTTTTTGATAGTTTGTCCAATTTCTTCAACGCTATCATCTGTCCACAATTTTAACTCTACATAATTTGATATTTCTTTTAGAAAAAAAAATCTTAATTCCGGAAACCTTAGGCTACCAAAAAAAGCTAAATTATCTTCTTTTTCCTCATTTTTGTCTACAATATCTAGGATTGTGGAATCAAAAGAATGATAAATTAGATACGGTTTTAAATAATTATATCTTTGTTTTAAAATTGGACTATTTACTATTAAAATATCTGCATCACTCAAGTCTCTTGTTTCACCGGGATATCCCTTTTGTATTAGAACTATTTTTATTGATGGTACTATTTTTTTTATTTGAAACCTAATATTTTCTTTTAGTGAAAAGATATCTTGAAAATAAATTACATCGGGTTTAAAGCTTTTCAATTGTCCCAATAATATTTCTTCCATCCAATTACTTTTATTAAATTTAAAATAATTTTCTTTCGCCCATATACTTTGGGAAAGGAAACTATCGTAAAAAATAATTTTAGCTGAACATCCAAAACTTTTAAAACTTTTTACAAATTCAAATGTTGGAAATCCAATATATTGTTTCGTTAGAATTTCATTAAACTCTTTGTAACTTTTTAATTTTGAAGTAGGATCATCAAAAATTTTATCTTGATTTAATATACTTTGAATTTTAATGATTTTATAGGTCATGAACCTAAACTATTAGATTTATTTTTAAATTCCACCAACCTGTTATTCCACACATAATACAATAATTATTTTAATTCTTTATTATTAGTTATTTTTATTTAAAAAAAATAAACTCTTTATCGCCTGTAAATTTTATTTTTTTAAAAATATATTTCCATTCAGGTGGGCTAAAGAATGATTTACAAGTTAAAGCCCAACATTGCAAATTAAAAAGTTCACTCTCATTTCTATAACTTTCAGCGACTATATATTTTTTTTTGCCTACTCTCTCAATTTCCCTTAAAGCTTTTTCTAGATCAAAATATTCAAGATTATGCAATGTATTTATAGAAATAACTAAATCAAAAAAATTTTTTTTAAATGGATATTTGTTTTGCGCTGACAATTTTACAAATTTTCCATCTATTTTTTTCGCATACTTGAGTGCATAGCTTGAAACATCGATGCCAAATATTTTTGCTGTAGGTATCAATTTTTTTATTTCTCTCAAAAGAAATCCTTTTCCGCATCCAACATCTAAAATTTTAGAATTTTTATTTAATTTGTAAGTTTTTATCAATTTTTTTGCAAAAGGCGCCCACCTACCAGGTAAGTATTTATAACCCCCGTAACCATATTTTCTTTTTCCATCCCAATAATCTTTTCCATACTTTTTCGAAATCTTCATACATTTTACCTTGGAGTCAATCATTCTTTGTAAATAATTTCTTTTTGTGGAATTGTGTAATTTTTGTAAAAAATATCTTTGCATAAATTATTAGTAATTTAATAATTCTGTTTTTTTTACTAACCAAATATTTTCTAGTCTATCTAGATCTTTTTTATTTTCAAGTTTGAGATTTTCAGATGCAAAAAAAAATTTTTTCTTTTTTTTTAAAATCTTTTTAAAAATTTTTATTCTTATTTTGTTATCTTCTGGCATTTGAAATAAACTATACGCAACTATTCCATAAAGTCCGGTAAGATTGTTCATCAAGTCTTTTAAAATAAAGAACGAATCTGGCATAGAATATTCGGTAACACTCATCAAAAAATTTAAATTCTTTCTTTTGCAGTAATCTTTAATTACTATGTTCTGAATGTGTTGAGGTACTCGTTCCTCCATGAATGATCTACTAAAATTATATCCTCTTACTTTTTTCATTTGGTGCTAGGTAAACTGTACTTAATCGCTAATTGAGAAATTTTTCTAAGAGATATTGGTTCAAAAAATTCACCGATTTTTTTGTCTTTATGTGGAGTAAAGACTCCCTTAAATCTACAGTTCAGTGACCATCTTGTTTCAGGTTCCTGGTTTACAACGTTTCCGTGTGGTAAACATTGATTAAAAAGAAGTACTTGCCCATATTTAATATCTATCCATTTCAAATCTCTTTTTATTTTATTAAATAAATTTTTTGCTGATTTATTCTTTTTATTTAAAAAAATTTTATTAACTTTTTTATATTTTGTAGGTGGAAGGATATACATTGTCTTCGTCTTGAAGCAATCTACGAGAGGTAGCCAAACAACAATTTCGAAGGGTGAATCGCCAGACCATACGTCTGAATGTAACGGAAGTAGTGAGCTTTTATCTTTTGGTAGCTGTATGCTTAAATTAATCCTCATTTGCATCGACACTTCGTTGCCAACTAATATATCGAGATATTCTCTAGACACTTTGTAATAAAGCTGTCTTAGATCTTTGTTTTGATTGACCGTGTTTATTAATTTCAGTCTAAAATTGTTTAAATTATTAGATTTTATTTTTTTGTGAATAAAATTTAATAAATCATCATCATTTTTAAATTGTTTTTTTAGTTTTGTTGTTTTTTTGATTGTTTCTATAAATATTTTTCTAATTTTTTTTAAGGATTCTTTATCCTTAATATCACTAATAACAAACCCTTTTTGTTCAAATTCTTTTGAAATTTTTTTTTCTTTTTTTGTTAAAAAACTATACATAAAATTTTATTACTTTTTCTATATTGAAATGTCTTTTTTTAAACTGATAAATGTAGGTCCATTTTCTTTATAACAATTATGTACGGCTGACTCTGTTTCCTCACTATTACTAGGAAAAAATGATTTAATATTTTTGAACAACGACATAAGTTTTTTTCCATCAATTTCTGCATGACTTGGTCCTAGCGTTGGATAGTCCGCAAAGCCAACAAGCTTTACATTTGCTTTTTGCTGGTTAATGTCTAATTTAATTTGTTCAAATGGTCTCTCAATTAAAAATGGAGTGATAGTATAAACCCAAGGTTTCATTCCTTCTAAAGCTGCTCCTGAAGCAAAGCTTATTAAACTTTGTTCGCAAATTCCCAAATTAAAAAATTTTTTTGGATGATTTTTTCTGAAATCATCAAAGATTCCATAACCAATGTCTCCAACAATTAATATTACCTTATCGTCCTTTTTGGCAATCTCATTAATCAATTTTCCAAATCTTCTTCTCATTTTATGCCCAGTTCCCTCTTTCCTATTTCAATATCCTTCCCTTCTAATTTTCTTGCGTGCCAAACTGGATCGTTTTCAAAATTTTTAACACCTTTCCCTTTAACAGTGTGAATTATCAATACATTAGGTTTTTTATTTTGTTTAATTTTTTTTAGATTTGTTAATAAAGATTTAAATGAGTGACCATTTTTTATATCTACTGAGTTGCAATTAAAAGATTTAATTTTTTTTGATAAATTTTCCAGAGGTAGTGCGTCCTTTAGTTTTGATAAAGCTTGAATTTTATTATAATCGATTAAAATAACTAAATTATCCAATTGATGTTTGGATGCAATCAGCAAAGACTCCCAGGTTGTTCCTTCTTGACATTCACCGTCACTAATCATTACATAAATTTTACCTGGGATTCCAATTTTTTTTCGCGCAAAGGCCATTCCTGTTGCTATAGGCAGACCGTGCCCCAAACTTCCCGTTGTACAGTGAATTCCATTATTTACATCAATTTCTAAGTGGGTTCCCATTTTAGGATTTAATCCTTTGTCACGTAATATGATTAGAAGAGGATGAGATGCGTGAGCTTTGCTTAAAATAAATTTATCATTTTTTTTTAAAATCTCCTCATATAAAGAAAGGATTGTTTCAATCATTGAAAAACTTCCTCCTAGATGTGCTTCCCCTTCTTTTATAAAAGTTTTAAATGTTTTCTGTCTAAGTTCTTTTGCTTTTTTTTTAAGATTAATAAGTTTTTTATTTTTCATGATTTTATTAAGCTATCTAAGATTAATATTATTCATTCTTTTAATATTAAAATATTTTTCATCAGTTAGCGAGTTCGGTAAAAGTCCTTGATCAAAAGCAACTTTTAAATCTTGAATGGCATTAGCAATTGTTTTTGTAGCCTCAAAGTTTAATACTCTTTTAATTTTTTTAGAAGAAATGTGGTATGAGCGATTATCATCAGAAGTTTGGGAACTAAGCGTAACATCGTCTCCAACGATTGTTTTTACTAGATTTGCAAGCTCTAAAACAGATTGATTTTCATAACCAGCATTAAACACTTCGCCTGATATTTTTTCTTTGGGGGCTTCTAACAAAGTCTCGTACGCTTTAACCATATCAAATATATGTATATTTGGTCTTAATTGTTTCCCTCCAAAAATTGTTATTTTTCTTTTGTTGTAGGCTAAATTAGTCAGTATATTGACAACAACATCCAACCTCTGTCTCGGAGAATAACCACAAACAGTAGCAGGTCTTATAGTGACTGGCGTAAAATCATCGGAAATGTATTTATTTAAAATTTTTTCGCACTCTACTTTATATTTTGAATAATCAGTAAGAGGTTCTAAAGATATGTCCTCTGTAACTTTTTTCTCGTATTTAATACCGTAAACTGAAGAAGAAGATGCATATATAAATCTTTTTACTTTAGAATTTTTTGAAATCGATACCAGTGGCTCAAAAGCATCTAGGTTGATAGATTTTCCTAATTTTGGATTTAATTCAAAGCTTGGATCATTTGATATACATGCCAGATGGATAACGCAATCGTGGCCAGGTATATTTTCTTTTAATAATTTCTGATCTCTGATATCTCCTTTGATTTTTTTTAAATTTTTATGTGGACTTAGAACATCTTCACCATAAATCATTAGATCAAAAACTGTTATTTTTAATCCTTTGGATAATAAAAAAGGCACTAAAACGGCTCCAACATATCCAGCGCCACCCGTTATAAAAATACTTTTCATTTTCATTTAAAAATATTTTCAATAGATTTAAGTAAATATGTTTTTGTAATTGCTTCTTTATTCGCTATCATTTCAGTAGATTTAGCAGCCGCAAGTGATGCTAATAATAAGGAGGTTTCTTCATTAAATTTTTCTTTGAGACATAATGAAATCATCCCAAGCATGACGTCACCTGCGCCTATCTTATCAATTGCAGAATGTGCATAAGCATCACAAAAATAAAATTTATTTTTTAAACTATTAAACAAAACTGCGCCCTGAGAACCTCTAGTAACAACTAACTTATTTATTTTTTGTTGTTTACAAAGTTTTTTCATAAGTGAATCAATTTTGTTAAATTTATCTCTAAGTTCATGTCTAATTTCCCTTTCGTTCACAACTATACAGTCAATGTTTTTATACTTACGTAAACTGTGAAAACCAATATTTGAAGAATTTATTTGTGCATTTAACACGATCATTTTAGAGTTTCTGCTTATAAAATTAGCGACTTTATTTGAAATTAAACCATGTCCGTAATCAAGGGCTACAACTAGGTCGGCTTTTTTTATTAAGATTTTTAGCTTATTAATGAAAAAAATTTCTTCTTTTCTGCTTAATTCTTGATCATTAATTTTATAAATTCCAAAAAGTTTATTAATTTTTCCATCAGTATTGTCAATGTATCTTTTTTTTATAATTGTTGGTGAATTTTTTTTAGACAGAAAAAAAGTTTTAATTTTCTTATTTAAATTCGATTTAATGAATTTTGAATATTCTCTTTTTTCACCAACTGAACTTAATAAAGTCACTCTATTTGAAAACTGAGACAAATTATTTGCTGTGGCGGCAGCACCACCTAAAAACTCCTCTATCTTTAAATCTCTCATTGTCATAATTGGTTCTTTTCCAGATTTGCCTAAAGCTTCGCAGTAATTATATTGATCAATTATTGTTTCGCCTATTATCAAAACATTTAAATTTTTCAAATTATTAATTTTTCTTTTAATTTTTTCAAAGCTGAACTTTTTTTTTATTTTATCTACTAAATTTTTTTGAGATTTCGATAATATATCACTATATTTATTTATTAAATTACTCGAACTAAATGTAATATCTTTAGAATAAACAACTTTTCCTCTTACTTTTTTAACTGCATCTACTTCTTGCCTAATCTTTCCTGTCAAATCATCTGAATGATTTTGATAATCAGATCCTTTACAGTAAACATTTGGTTTAATTTTTTTGATACTATCTACTGCGGAGGAAAGGTTGTTCAAAGATACGAAATCCACTACCTCAAGCGATGATATCGCTTGTAATCTTAATTTTTCAGTAAATGCTGGTCTACCAGGACCCTTGTTAACATATTTATCAGGAGATAATGTTACAACTAATATGTCGCCAAACTTCTTTGCTTGGATAAAATGTTTTATGTGGCCTATATGCAAAAGATCAAATACTCCGTGACAAAGCACAATCTTTTTGTTTTTAAATTTTTTTAATCTCAGTGTCTTTGATAATGTATCTAAGCTTTGGATCTTATCCATGTTTCTACTTTTTTAGTAATTCAAACCAAATTTTTGTTTCTTTTTTTATGCTTTTAGGAGTCCAAACAGGGGCATCGGACCATCTTTCAATGTTTCTTAATAACACTTTGACGCCTGCCTTTATTAAAATTTTAGGTTTCCAACCTAATTCCTTTTTTATTTTTCTAATATCGGCTTGAGATCGATTGGGTTCCCCTGGTCTATTGGGTATGTGTATTTTTTCTCCCCCTATAATTTTAGCAATCTCATTTACTGAAGTTTCTATACCACTACCAAGATTAAATATTTGTCCTCTTAAATTTTTTTTTTTCGCGGCCAAAACAATCGCCTCAACTAAATCGTTAACATAAATAAAATCTCTAGTTTGTTTCCCGCTACCCACAATAGTAAGAGGTTTATTTGCACATCTCTGGGCAAGAAAAACTCCGAATACCGCACCATATGCACCTGTTGTTCTTGATCTAAGTCCGTAAACATTAAAAAATCTAAAAGATAAATTTGGCATATTATAAATCTTTGCCCAATGCATAACCATTTGCTCTCCTAAAAGTTTTGTAAGTGCATAAGGATATTTTGGATCAATTTTTGAATTTTCATTGGTTGGGTATTTTTTTGGTATTCCGTAACAACTTGCTGAAGCAGCATAAATCAATTTTTTAATTTTCAAATCCTTGCATGCATTAAGGATATTTAAAGTTCCATTAACATTTGTATTAAAATAGGCTTTTGGATTTTCTATACTTGGCACAATATCGGCTAAACCTGCTAAGTGATATACATAAGAATTACCTTGGATTGCCTTTTTAAGATTTTTTGAATTAGAAATATCTAAATTAATAAATTTTACATCCCTTTTGGTGTGATGTGAAATATTACTAAACCTTCCTGTGCTTAAATTATCTATTACTGTTACAAACTGTCCTTCTTTAACTAATCTATCAACTAGATTGCTTCCTATAAAACCCGCACCTCCAGTTACAACAGATTTAATTCTAGACATTTAAGCAATGCTCCGCACTTTGTAAAAAGGTATATTTTACAATTCTAAATTTCATCATTTAAAATATTCAAATAGGAGTAAATAAAAAATTTTTTTCTCTAATTGTTGTTTTTATGTTTCCCATTAAAATCTTAATTTTATTCTTTTGTAGGTGAATAATTTGAAAAATTTTATCCGCAAAAGGTCCAGAAGAAAATTGAAATTTCCTTGATAAATCTAAATCAAAAAAATTTCTAGATAGAAAACCATCTTTATCCTCTAAGTTTTTACATTTTAAAATAAATTTTTCAATATCTCTTTGAGATTCCACAACACCTTCAAGGAAATATTTTAGGCCTCTAATAAATTTCAAAGAGTTTAAAGTATGTTTAAATTCTAGATTTTTGTGAAAACAAAATAAATAATCCCCAAGCAAGTTTATTTCTTTATTAATAAGTTTGTTATTTTTATATTTTTGTATTCGCAATTTAGGGATGTAAATCTTAAGATCCTGACCTAATTTTTTTTTAAGGTCCTGTTTAAGTAGCGCAGAATTTCTCTTATCAAATTTGAATATTACCCACATTTGATTATTTTTTGTCTCTTGTCAGTTCTTCTTTAAGTTCGTCGTATTCTTTCATTTTTCTTTTCATGAAGTTAATGGTAAGCGCAGTTCTCTCGGCTATGCCTCTTGGAGTTACTACATACTGAATTTGTCTAATCTTATCTGGTTTATTTTGGAAGTTCTTTATCTTAACTAAACCTTTTTTTTGAAGAGCTTTTAAGCAGTAATTAAGTTTGCCCAAGCTGAAACCTAGCTTTTTCGCCAGTTTTCTTTGAGAATTAGCTGGCTCATATTTCGTTTCTAGAGATCTCAAAATATTAAATAAATCGTTGTTCATAGTGTTCAATTGTTATACAATATCGTTCAAAAGTTGAACTGTAAAGTAAAATTTTAAAATTTATTTAAAAAAAATGCTTAAAAAAAAACAATTAGCTAAAAAACCAATAATTATTGCTGAAGTGGGGCAAAACCATCAAGGAAATATTAAGATTGCTGAGGAATATATTAAGCAATTTGCTAAATTTGGAGCTGATGTGATTAAATTCCAAACGAGAGACAATAAAACTCTATTCTCTAAAGGAGCTTATAATAAAACTTATAATAGTGAGAATGCTTTCGCAGACATTTACGGTAAACATAGAGAAAAACTTGAATTAAATAAAAAAAATTTAATTAAATTAAGAAAACTCTGCAAAAAAAATAAAGTAAAATTTATGTCAACTCCTTTCGATAAATTAAGCCTAAAACTTTTGCTTAATATTGGGGTTGATCTAATTAAAATTGCATCTTTTGACCTAGGGAATTTATCGTTTATTGAAAGTATTGCTAAAAGTAAAGCACCTACAGTTTTAAGCACAGGTGGAGGTAAAATTGAGCATATTAAAGAAAGTGTAAAAATTCTTTCAAAATATAACTCTAATATAGCAATTTTACATTGTGTATCTGAGTATCCTTGTGATGTTAAAAATTTAGGATTAGAAAAAATTAAAAAATTATGTAAAATTTTTCCAAGGTTTTCTATAGGTTTATCAGATCACTTTAACGGTATTCTTTCTGGCCCACTAGCATATATGATGGGGGCTAGGGTTTTTGAGAAACATGTAACTTTAAATCGTTCGTGGAAAGGAAGTGATCATAAGTTTGCTTTGGAGCCTAATGGTTTTAGATTATTTTCAAGAGATATCCAAAGGGTGCCGCTAATGATGAAAGAAAAAAAATTGAGTCTTATTGGCAAAGAACCAGTTTTTGATAAGTTAGGTAAATCTATCATTGCTGCAAAAAATTTAAAAAAAGGAAAAAAAATAAAGTTAAGTGATATTGACGGAATGATTTTTGAGAAACAATTCATACCTATTAGAGAGACACATAAAATTATAAATAAAAAATTGAAAAAAAATTTAAATAAAGGCGATCCATTCAATTTAGACCATTTCAAATAATTATGCTTCTACCTAAAAAAATATCCAAAATCAAAATTAAATCCCATTTTTCTAAAAAAAAAAGAAAGTGGGGAGACGAAATACTTCTTCATTTAATATCAAAGAGTCTTTCTCTCAAAATTTTAAAAATAAAAAAAGGAAAGAAAGGCGGGCTCCAATACCATAGAAAAAAAAATGAATGTGGAGTGCTAATTAAAGGTCTTCTTAGAGTAAATTACTCTAATGATGGAAAAAAAATTAGAACGAAAATTTTAAAGAAAGGAGATGTTTTTCATTTTCCTCCAAAATCAATTCATCAAGAACATGCCTTGACTAACTGTGAGATAATAGAGGCGTCAACACCGCATTTTAATGATAGAGTAAGAGTAGAAAAAGCATTTAATATTAGTGAAGCAGATGGCCTAAAAACAACATCTATAAGAAATATAATTTTTAAATAAAATTAAATGTTAAAAAAATATAATCTTATAGCACTTATTCCCGCTAGGAGTGGTTCCAAAAGACTTAAGAATAAAAATATTTTAAAGATAGGTGGTAAGCCATTATTAGCACACACCATAGATTACGCGAAAAAAACCAAAATTTTTAATAAAATAATTTTATCAACTGATAGCAAAAAATATGCTGAGTTAGGCAAAAGATATGGTGCGGAAGTCCCGTTTCTCAGACCATCAAAATTTGCTACCTCAAAATCTCCTGATTATGATTGGGTGAGCTTTACTATAAATAATTTAGAAAAATCAGGACTTAAGTTTTCTCATTTTTTTATTTTAAGACCCACAAATCCATTTAGAACTGAAAAAACTATTTTAAAAGCATGGAAGAAATTTAAGCAGAGTAGTGTTGAAAGTTTAAGAGCAGTATCTTTGTGTAAAGAACATCCGTTTAAAATGTGGGTAGTTAAAAAAAATAGAATATTACCGATTTTTAAAAAGAGAAAATTCAAACAGCCGTCTTACAATTGTCAATATCAATCTCTACCCAAAATATATTCACAAAACGCATCTTTAGAAATTTCAAAAATAGAAGTTTTAAAAAAGTATAAAACCATCACAGGTAAAAAAATTATGCCGTTCTATTCAACCGATAAGGAAAGTATAGATATTAATTACAAGGCAGATTTTATAAAAGCTAAAAAAAATTTTAATTGAAATGAGAAAAAAAATAAAATTTATAAACAACAACTCACTGGAAAAATATAGATTTAAAAGTCTATTTACCAAAGAGCCTGAAACTATTTTTTGGATTAAAAATTTTAAAAAAAACGAAGTTTTGATTGATGTTGGTTCTAATGTCGGGATCTATAGTTTATTTGCTGGTAAAAAAGAAATCAAAACATATAGTATAGAGCCATTTAAAAAAAATTATCAAAGCTTAAAAAAAAACATAAAATTAAATCGTTTGAAAAATATTATACCTTTAAATTATGCTATTTCAAATTTTAATGGTAAAGCATTTTTTCATAATGGTGGTGATAATAGGTTTGGAGCTACCGGTGGATTCTTGTCAAAAAAGAAACTTTCTAATACGGATAAATCAATAAGTGTAAAAACTTTAGACAGTTTAATTAAAAAATTTAAAATCAAAAATAATTTTCATGTTAAAATTGATATTGATGTAGGTCTTTTAAATTTACTTAAAGGATTTAAAAAATCTGTGAAAAATACATATCTTAAGTCTGTTCTAATTGAAGCAGATAATAGAGAAAAAACAAAGGTTTTAAAGTTTTTTAAACCCTACATGAAAGTTTTAAAATTAGAAAAAACTGTAAAAAATCATAGCACAATAAGAAGGAAGAAAAAAAATTCTTCTATAAGGAATATAGTATTTCTAAGAAAATGAAAGATTTAATAACTCATGTATTAAAACCTTAAAATTAATAATTCTTATCTCGCGCACTCTTTAAATCTTTAAGTGTTTCTGCCAAAGAAGTAAATTTTAAACTAGGATCGGCCCTCAATATCTTTGTCTTTAAAAAAATTTTATTTATTTTTGGAGTTGTTCTCTTTTTTCTAAAAATTACTGCTTTTTTATTTAAAAACTTTGAAATAACTTTTATAAGATTAATATAAGATGAATTAAAGCCTCCAACATTAAAATCTCCAAATTTGTTGTTAAAAATAAATTTTATTAAAATTCTTGTAAAATCTTTTACAAATAGAAAATTTCTTATTTCGCTTCCATCTCCCCAAATTTGAACTGTATCGTCTTTAAATATTAAATTAAAAAAACCTGAAGGGCTTCCAGCTATTAAATCTTCATTTGCACCATAAATTATAGAAGGTCTAAAAATAACTAATTTTTTGACATTATGTTTGTTTAATCCAAGTTTTAACATTTTCTCAGAAATAACTTTTGATAAACTATAATATGTATCTGGATCAACGGGGCTTTTTTCATCAATAGGTTTTTTAAATTTTTTATGAACACCATAAACAGCTTTGCTACTTACAAATATAATTTTTTTCAATTTTTTCTTTTCAATAGCCTTAATAATATTTTTTACCATATCTACATTTTTTTGCATTAGATGTAATGAACTTCCATAATTAGATTTTATTGCTGAACAAATTACTATTATTGAATTATGACCGATTTTTTTTTTTAAAAATTTTGACGATGTATTTTTGGTAAGATCTAATTGTTTTGTTGAAATACCATAAATTTTAATTTTATTTTGAAATTTTTTTAAACTTAATTCATTAAATAAATTTTTGCCAACATATCCTGTATGCCCGAAAATTATTACATTGGTTTTTCTCATATTAAATTATTTTAAGTTGAGGAGAAATAGTCAAGATTTTTATACCCTTGCTTTTAAAAAGCTCACCATAATCCAGGATTATTTTTTCATTATGTACCCAGGCAAAATTGATCACAAAATCAGGCTTGTCCTCATCTAACATGCTAATTGGTAAAACTGGTATTTTGTGATCTGGCAAAAACTTACCTACTTTAAGAGAATTTTGTTCAACAATATAATTTAAAAATTTACCAATGTTAAAGTAGGTTATAAATGTAAAACTTGATTTTGAGGCTCCAAAACCACATATTTTATTTTTATTTTCATGCAATTCCTTTATTTTGTTATGTATCAATATTTTATATTTATCAAATTTGCCCTGAATATTTAAAATTGAGTTTAAAGAGTTTAAGCCAACAGAGTTTTCTAAATCTATTAAGTCTTGAACAGATTTATTTATTTTAATTTTTTTGTTCGATTTTCTTTTTACATATCCAACTATCGATCCGCCTTGATTGGAATTTCTCTCAACATTAAAAATCTCCATGTCAAATTTACTAAAAAATCTCTTTAATGCGTAAATCTTATGATGATCTAAATGCTCGTGAAAAATTGTTCCTATTAAATTTTTTTCGTAAATATCTAAAAAATAAGAAGCTTCAAAAACAAAAATTCCTCCCTCTTCTAGGATTAAAGTAATTCCGCTTAAAATATCATTTAAATCATCGATATGAGCAAAAGTATTAAAACATGTAATGGCTTTCGCTTTTCCAAATTTATTAATAATTGACTCAGCCTTTTTGTAATTAAAATAAGAATTTAATGTTCTTCTACCCGCTGAATTAGCTAATTTCGAAGCGCTTAAGCTTGGATCTATACCTAAAATATTTTTATATCCAAGATCTATATAATTTTGTATTAATGAACCATCATTACTTCCAATATCAATAAAAAGATTATCTTTTGTCGAGTCGACAATCTTTATAATTTTTTTAACAACTTTATTAAAGTTTTTCACCAGATGTTTTGATAGGCGAGAATGGTAAAGATATTCTTTCCAAATATAATCAGGATCAACAGCCTTCAATAATTGCACGTGGGTACAATTCTCACAAAAATATAAATCAAGATCTGTCCATAAAACATCGTAGGAAGATTGATTTTTGTAATCTAAAAATTTATCGGCAACAGGACATTTTGGTATTGAAAGTATTTTTTTAAGTTTATTGCTTTCGCAAAGTCTACAGTTTGTTCTTACGATAAATTTTTCCTCCATCAAATCTTTTAAAATTAATTTGAATGAAACGCTATAAAAATTTTTTTCAGTGCATAAATCAAGCCAATTGAGCTATTAGTACTGGTCAGCTACACGCGTTACCGCGCTTCCACATCCAGCCTATCAACGTA
>MDTB01054286.1_pt1 | contig 16923 bp, 16 predicted proteins | sample 811161 | NCBI WGS metagenome assembly MDTB01 (sample SAMN05326650, study PRJNA326480) | marine metagenome | isolation source: seawater | place: Mediterranean Sea | collected 2009
GCTTTTATTTATATCAAAAAATACTATAATGTTCAATAATTGAACAAATTAATATATGAAGCAATTTTAAAATGTTAAAGGAGATTATAAAAAAAAATATTGAAGATCATTTCAATGTTATTGGTTCTCTCGATTCTATATCAAACAAAATAGAAGAAGTTTCTATTAAAGTGATTGAGACTTTAAAAAATAACGGAACCATATTTTGGTGCGGTAATGGTGGAAGCGCTTCTGATAGCCAGCATTTAGCTGCTGAATTAATTGGAAGGTTTGAAAAAGATAGAGCCCCTCTCAAATCAATATCTTTAAATACAGATACTTCAGTGATAACCGCTTTGTCTAATGATTATTCTTATGATCAAATTTTTCAAAGACAACTAGAAGCATTAGGTAATTCGAAAGATTTATTAATTGCGATATCAACTTCAGGTAATAGTAAAAATATAATTAATGTTTTAAAAGAAGCCAAGAAAAAGCAAATATTCACAATAGCTTTACTTGGTAAGGACGGGGGTGAGGCACAAAAATTTTCTAGTTTAAGCATTGTAGTGCCTAGTAACTCTACAGCAAGAATACAAGAAATGCATATTTTAATTGGACATATTATTTGTTCCTGCGTAGAAAAAAATATGTTTTGAAATAATTTATGAGTATATTTTTAATAGCAGAAATAGGAATAAATCATAATGGCGATTTATCTTTAGCTAAAAAATTAATAGATCATGCTTCAGAAGCTGGATTCGATGCTATAAAATTTCAAAAAAGAAATGTAAATAAAGTTTATACACAAGAATTTTTAGACTCACCTAGAGAAAGCCCATGGGGCAATACACAGCGAGATCAAAAATTAGGACTCGAATTTGAAGAAAAGGAATATCGACAAATTGATGATTATTGTAAATCAAAAAAAATACTTTGGTCGGCTTCTGCTTGGGACATAGATTCACAGAAGTTTTTGAGAAAATTTGATTTAAAATTTAATAAAGTTGCTTCTCCAATGATGGGAAACTTTCCTTTGTTAAAAGAAATTTCTTCTGAGAAAATAAAAACATTTATTTCAACGGGAATGTGCAAATTAGAGGAGATCGATGAAGTTGTAGAACTTTTTGTAAAAAACAATTGTGAATTTGAACTTATGCATTGTGTGAGCACTTATCCAATGAGAGATGAAGATGCAAATTTAAAGGTAATTGATACTTTAAAAAAAAGATACAATTGCAAAGTGGGTTATTCAGGTCACGAAAGCTCATTATTAAAGGTTGGGATAGTCGCTGCTGCTCTCGGCGTGACATCAATTGAAAGACATATAACTTTAGATAGAGCAATGTATGGATCTGATCAATCTGCCTCAATATCAGTTGAAACACTTAAAAATTTCGCTCAAACAGTGAGAGCTGTAGAAAAAATTATGGGTAATGGAAAAAAAGAAATTTTAGACTCTGAAATACCAATCAGAAAAAAATTAAGAATAGATAAAAAATAAGAATTAGAAAATGGCAGTTCAAAAATCAAAAGTAATAATTATAGCTGCTGGACTAGGGTCTAGACTAATGCCCCTTACGAAAAATAAACCTAAATGTTTACTCAAATTCAAAAAAAATAAATCTTTACTAAATCATCAAATAAAGGTTTTTGAAGAAAACAAATTAAAAAGTATAAATATTATTGTTGGGCATAAAAAAAAAGAATTACAAAAACTAAATTATAAGTGTTTTGAAAATAGAAATTATAAAAAAAATAACATATTAAATTCCTTATTTTGTGCCAAAAAAATAATTAAGGGAAACATTTTAATAAGCTACTCTGATATAATTTTTAAGAGTAGATTAATAAAAAAACTCTTATCATCAAAATCTGATATTACTGTTTTAGTTGATAAAGAATGGAAAAAAAATTACAAAAATAGAAAATTACATCCTATTTCAGAGGCAGAAAAAATTATATATGACAAAAATTTTAATGTAAAAAAAGCAGGGAAAATACTTACAAAAAGTGAGGCAAGTGGAGAAATGGTTGGTTTATTTAAATTAACATCTAAAGGTTCTAAAATATTCCAGTATTATTTTAAAAAAGCCAAAAGAGTATTTCAGGGTAAAAAATTTTACTCAGCAAAAAGGTTTGAAAAAGCATATATAACTGATTTTATAAATTATTTGATAAAAAATCACGTTGAAGTGAAATCGAGTGTTATCGCTGGAGGTTGGATGGAAATTGATACAATTGAGGATCTAAAAAGAGCTGCGAGGTTTTAATGAAAAAAAGATTTGAAATTTTCTCTTCAAAAAGATTAAGACAAATTTTAAATGATATAAAAAGAAATTCAGATATAGCTGGAAAAGAACTTAAGTTTCCTAAAAAGCAATTAAATCGATATTTAAAATCCGAAAAAACTCTAGATATAAATTTGGTTAAAAAAATTTGTGAAGTATATCCTATTCATCCTCAGGAATTAATTTCACCAAAGATTTTATATAATAAGCCATTTAAGTTTTTTTCGTCAAATTCAAGCAAGAAAACAAAAAGACTTATTAAAAGAGGTGGTAAAGATTATTATGAATACAGGGATACTGTAATTACAAACAACTCACCATTTAAACCAGAATGGATAAGAGAATTATGTTTTGTAAAAAATAATAATCCTTACAATAAAATTTTGGAATGGAATAAAGGACATTTACTTCATCAACTTACTTATTTTGTAGGTAAGGTAAACTTTTACTACATTGATGAGAATAATAAAAAAAAGGTAGCAGTAATGAATACAGGAGACTCAATGTACATATCTCCTTACACACCTCATACTTTTGCAACTAGAGATAAAAATCTTCAAGCGCATATAATAGCTATTACCTTTACAGGTAAAATTACGAACGAAGTTCAAAACCATCTTCAAGGATTTGAAAAAAATAATTTGAAATATTTTATATCGTTTAATTCACTAAAAAGCCTTATAGACCGAAAACTTAAAGATCATTGTCTAAATTATCAAACCTTTGAAAAAATAATTAAAGAAAAAAACTTAAGAAAAAAAATATTAAGTAAAAAACTATCTTCTAATTTAAAAAAAAAATTAAGTTATTATTTGGATATCAGTTTTAATTCTTTTGAGCATACAATTTCACGACATAAAACAATTATAAAAAAAAGAGCTGATTGTTTAGAATATAATTATCCATCAAATAAAAATGGTGTAAAGATAGTTGATTTGTTATCATTAAATTATCTGTCAGGTTGTAAAATGTTCCAAATTACAGTCAACAATAAATCAAAGACTAACTTTTATGATTCAAGCAAACATCAGTATATTTATATTTTAAAAGACAATATTTCATTTAAACACAATAAAAAAATTATTAATTTAAAAATAGGAGATTCCTTATACGTTAAACCATTTGAAAAATTTAAACTTTATGGAAATGGCGGAATAGCTTTAATAATAAGATTAGAGGGAAACTTGTCTGATCAAATAATTTTTGAATTATCAAAAATTAAGTCTAACAATATGGGAAGGGTTATTAATGAAAAAGAAAAATGGTACTAAAAATAAAAAAAAAAAAACGGTTTATTTAGCACTCTCTGTAGACTTTTTACACTCAGGCCATCTAAGAATAATCAAGCTTGCTAAAAAATATGGAAACTTAATTATTGGTCTGATGAGCGACAAGGCAATAATCGAATATAAAAGTTTGCCATTATTGAGTTTTAATGAAAGAAAAAAAATAATAGAAAATATTTCTGGTATATATAAAGTTATAAAACAAGACGATGCTGACTATTCAAAAACTTTAAATAAGTTGAAACCTGATTACTTTGTTCATGGAAGTGATTGGAAATTTGATAACAGAAAGCAAATAAGAAATAACGTAATTAAAATTTTAAAAAAGATAAGATGTAGACTTATTGAGCCTAAATACCAAAAAAAAATAGAAGATTATGATTTTAGGTCAAAATTAAGCGAATACTTTTCTCCAGATGTAAGAGTTTCGAATCTGAAAAGAGCTTTAGAAAGCAAAAAAATTATTAGAGTTTTAGAATCTCATAATTCTCTAACAGGACTTATTATTGATAATTTAAAAAATAATAAAAATGAGGAGTTTGATGCCATGTGGTCTTCGAGCTTAACTGATTCTCTTACAAGAGGAAAACCTGACAATCAGTCTGTTGATTTTTCCACTAGAATTAATGGCCTCAACGAGATGATGGATGTGACTACTAAGCCAGTAATTTTTGATGCTGATAATGGAGGAAGAATAGAGCATATGCATTTCACAGTCAAAACTCTGGAACGAATAGGAGTATCGGCAATGATTATAGAGGACAAAATTGGTTTAAAACAAAACTCGTTATTTTCAGATCAAAAAAAATCTTTGCAAGACAGTATTCAAGAATTCTCAAAAAAAATTCAAACAGTTTGCAAAGCTAGAAGGTCTAAAAATTTTATGGTAATAGCAAGAATTGAAAGTTTTATTCTTGGAAAAGGATTAAATGACTCGTTAAAAAGAGCTATTGCCTACTCAAAGGCCGGAGCTGATGCAATTTTAATACACAGCAAAGAAAAAACACCAAGGGAAATTTTTTCATTTTCGAAACAATTTGTCAAATCAAAATATTTTAAACCACTAGTTTGTGTACCTTCAACTTACTCATCAGTATCAGAGAAGGACTTAATTAAAAATAACTTTAAAATCGTTATTTATGCAAATCAAATGCTTAGATCTGCATACCCCGCGATGCTTGATACTGCAAAGATAATTTTAAAAAACAAAAGATCATATTCTCAAGAAAAAAAAATGACTCCCATAAAAGAAATCATAAATTTAGTCAATTGATGATTAATTCAAAAAAATTACTTAAATTTTTGGAAAAAAAAGGCGTTAAATTTTATACAGGTGTTCCAGATAGCGTTCTTAAAAATTTTACAAATCATTTGTCTCAAAAAAATTCTCACATATTAGCTTCTAATGAGGGTAGCGCAGTTTCGATAGGCATTGGTTATTATTTAGCAAATAAAAAAATGCCGTGTATTTATATGCAAAATTCTGGTTTAGCAAATGCAATTAATCCACTAGTATCTATTGCACATAAAGGTGTTTATTCTATTCCTCTTCTATTAATAATCGGCTGGAGAGGATCTCCAGGTTTTAAAGATGAACCCCAACATTTAATTAAAGGAAAAATTACAAAAAACTTACTTAAATTACTAGGCATCAGGTTTGCTGTGATTCAAAGAGATAGAGATTTTAATAAAATTTCTAAATTAATAAAATATTCTAAAATAAAAAAAATACCAGTGGCCTGTTTAATTAAAAATAATACCATTTTGCCCGTAAGTGAAAAAAATAAGACAAAAAATTTTATTTCAAAAGACTCAATTTTAAGAATTGATGTTTTAAGAGAAGTTTTAAAAAATATAAAGTCTAAAACTAAACTTATTTCAACTACGGGATATACATCAAGAGAGCTTTATCAATTAAGAAAAGAAGAAAATTTTAAAAAAGGAAAAGATTTTTATATGATTGGTGGTATGGGACATTCTTCTTCAGTAGCTTTTGGAGTATCGACAAATAAAAGTAATCAAGTTGTTTGTTTAGACGGGGATGGCTCAATGCTTATGCATTTAGGGTCGTTACACACTATTGGAAATATGAACAAGAATAATTTTAAGCATATCTTAATTAACAACCAAGCGCACGAGTCTGTAGGTGGTCAAAAAATAAATTTTATAAGAACTAATTTAGAAAAAATTACAAAAGGCTTGGGTTATTCGAAATATTTAAAGGTTAGAAATAAGAAAGATTTAAAAAGAAGTATATCTTATATGATGAGATATAAAGGAACAATTTTTCTTGAAATTTTGGTAAAAAAGGGATCAATAAAAAATTTAGGGAGGCCTAAAAATTTTATTAAAATAAAAGAAAATTTTTTAAAATAATAATTATTATTTCAATGAAAAACAATTTAGAAGTTTTAAAAAAGGTTATTTCGAGCTCGAAATTTAAAAAAATATTAGTAATTACTGGAAAAAAATCTTACACACTTTCAGGAGCAAAAAAATTAATCGAACCTATTTTAATAAAATCAAATTACAGTTTTTTTTATAAAAAAAATTATTTTCCTTCTATCAGTGAACTTAGAGAAATTATATTAGAAATAAAAAGATTTAAACCAAATTTAATTTTAGCTATTGGGGGAGGTTGTGTTTTAGACTATGCTAAAATTTCCAATTTTTTGACTTTTTCAAAAAATTTAGAAAATGAAATTAAAAAGGGAAGTTATTTATCTAATAATAAGTATTGTTATCTGATGGCCATACCTACAACTGCTGGTTCAGGGGCGGAGGTTACATCTAATGCTGTAATTTATATTAATAATCAAAAATATTCTGTAGAAGATCCAAAGATAAAACCAGATAATTTTTTTCTTTTGCCATCACTAATACTCAAAAATAACAAAAGATTGAAAAATTCCGCTGGATTTGATGCAGTTGCTCAAGCTGTCGAGTCTCTATTTTCTGTAAAGTCTAATTCAGCAAGTTTAGTTTTTGCAAAAAAATCATTAGAACTTTCTTTTAAAAATTTTATTCCTTATGTTAACAATCCTAATAAATATAATTCCATTAATATGTTGTTGGCATCTAATTTAGCAGGAAAAGCAATTAGTATATCTAAAACAACTCTTCCTCATGCTTTATCTTATCCATTTAGTAGTCATTTCAATTTAAGTCATGGACATGCTGTCTCAATAACTTTTAATAATTGTTTAAAATTTAATTATATAAATTTACATAAGTCTCATGCAAATTTTGACTTGTTCAAAAGATTTGAAATTCTTTTTAAACTGACAAATACAAATAATATTGAGGAATTGGATAATTTTTTTTTAACTCTTAAGAAAGGTTCAGGATTGATAACAAATTATAAAAAATTGAAGATAAATATAAAAAATGAATCAGATAGAATTTTATCCGAGGTCAATCAGCAAAGATTAAAAAATAATCCCGTTAAAATAAGCAATAAGAATCTAAAATCTATCTTGATTAATCAGTCAGAATAAAATAAATTAATGTTCAAATTTTGAACAATGATAGAAAAAACTATTAACAGTATAAATTTATTTGGAACAAAATTTAAAAAATTTATAATTTTTTTACTTTTTATTATTCTCCTCACAATGCTCATGGAAACTTTATCTATTGGCATGTTTCTTCCTCTAATTACTTCGGTACTTTCACCAGAGAAGCTTGAGAGGTTAAACATAATTCAGGGTATATATAATTATGAACTTTTCTCTGAAATATCGATTGAATTATTAGTAGTTTCTTTTTTTTTAATAGTATTTATTTTAAGATTCATAATACTTATATTTTGCAATTGGTATAATGCAGATTTTGAATATAAAATTCGAAATTTTATCACTCGGAAACTTTATTCTAATTATATTTTTGCACCTTACGAAAAATTTTATAAGTTTAACTCAGCTATATTAGTAAAAAATATTAATAATGAAGTAGCAGTTTATTCTGCTGCAATTGGAGCATTCATTACTTTAATTAACGAAATTTTTGTTTTTTCAGGAATTTTTTTATTGCTTATTTATTTTCAGCCGAAAGCAACTGTTATAATATTCTTGATATTATCCTTAATTGCTTTTTTAATAAATAAATTTACAAAAAAACAATTAAACATTTGGGGAAAAAATAGTCAAAAATATGAAGGACAGCGTACAAAGCATTTTTTTCAAACATTTAATGCTATAAAAGAAATTAAAATATTTAATAAAGAAAATTTTTTTTTAGAACAATCACAAAAATTTAATGATTATTTCTTTGACTCAAATAAAAAAGAAATTTTTGTGAGAACTTTGCCAAGAATTTTGTTAGAATTAACTTTAATATTAGGGTTAAGTTTATTTTTAATTTTTATTATTTCTAAGAAAAGTAACTTTCAGGAACTTTTACCTAGTATTGTACTTTTTGGTGCTGCTGGCTACAGAATGCTTCCTTCTATTAATAGAATTCTTACGTCGCTTCAAAAACTTAGATTTGCAGCACCAGTTATAGAAAATATTAATAATCAATTAAAAGAAAAATCGAAGACTATTAATCTTATTGAAAATCCTTCAAACTCAAACTTTCAATCAGAAATAAGATTTGAAAATGTTTGTTTCACTTACCCAGGCACAATTAAAAAAATATTTGATGACTTAAATATTTCCATTAAAAAGAAAGAGAGTATCGGGTTAATGGGCGAAAGTGGATCTGGAAAAAGTACTTTTGTAAATTTAATCTCTGGATTAATAAAATGTAACTCTGGAAATATCAAAATCGATAGAAAAAATTTTGAAGAAATAAATATAAACGATTTTCAGAAAAAAATAGGTTATGTGCCTCAACAAACATTTTTACTTGACGATAGTATTAGAAATAATATTGCTTTCGGTATAAACAAAGATAATTACAATGATGACGATATGTATAAAATCCTAAACATAGTTGAACTAAATCAATTTGTAATAAGTTTAAAAGATAAACTCGAGACTATTGTTGGAGAAAGAGGGACAAAATTATCTGGTGGGCAGATACAAAGAATTGGTATAGCTAGGGCTTTGTTTATAAATCCTGAATTATTAATACTAGATGAAGCAACTAATGCTTTAGATCTTGAAACTGAAAAAAAATTACTCAGAAATATTAAGCTAAATTTTAAGAGTCTTTCTAAAATTGTTGTAGCACACAGACAATCTTCTTTTCACGAATGTGAGAAAATTTATCAAATAATTAACGGTAAATTAAAAACGAGTAATGAAAAGTGAAAATATTTTAAAAATATTCAAAATCGTATTTTCCAAGAGCAAAAGGGAGATACCTAAAGACTTTTTTAACGTTATAAAAAATAAAAAATTTAAAATAATTGATACTCATAAAAATAATACTATGTTAATTTTTTTAAAAGATGAAAATATTTTTAGAAAATTTAGTGTTAAAAAAAGTGGAATTAAAAAAATTAGAGACGAGGCACTTGGACTTATTTGGTATCAAAAAAAATTACCGTTAAAATTGAAATTTTTTATAAAAGCATCTTTTGATAAAAAATATGGTTTTATCGACACAAAAATAATTAAGGGTGACAAAGTAAAATCCTGGAAAAGTCTTAGTGAAAACTACGATTACGTAATTAAAGGCTACGAGCATTATAAAAAAATATTTAAAAAAAGGAAAAAAACAAAAATACACGGAGATCTCACACTAGACAATATTTTCTTTTTAAAAAAAAAGGTTATTTTTTTTGACTGGGAATTTTTCGGATCTAAACCTAAATATTATGGTTATGATCTGGCTTACTTCTTCCTTTCAGCAATTACTTTACCTGCTATAGCAGGAAGAAGAATCACTAAAGATGATGAGGCATGTTTTGTAAAGTTATGGAAAAAGCTTTTAGCTGAAAAAATAAATTTAAAAATAATTAATTATCCTTTCAATTTTTTTATGTCTGCAATAAAAAACGATAGAATCTTAAGACAAAATTACATAATTTCAAAAAAAAAATTTTTTCCTTTTATAACACCTGTTAAATTAAAAAATAAAATTGAAAAATTAATTAAAATTTCTATTTCTTAAAAATGTTACTTAATTTTTTGTATATTTCTTCAGCTAATAAATGGTTTCCACGTTGAGTGTAATGAATTTTATCTTCTAAAAAATTTTGGTTTACTTCATCTCTATTAATAAATAATTCTATAGGATCAATTATTTCAACCTCATCATATTTTTCTTTGATTAAATCTAAATTTTTATTGAGAATAACATTTGAATAAATATTAAACTTTTCAAAATCATCTTTTTTTTTACCTCTCTCAAAATCTTTATACTCAATAAAATTATTTATTAACTCTTCAATACTTTTTTTTTTGAGTTCGTTATAAATTTCTGATTCAAAGTATCTTGGTTGTTTGATTAGTATTACTTTAATATTATTTTTTTTAGAAAAAAGAATAATATTTTTAATTTGCAATCTGTAATTTTTTCTAAAGTAATCAGGCAAGTGGTATACATTTTCTCTATTTGGGTTTCTTAATAATCCCTTTTTGTTAGATGAAAATATCCAAGTTACTCTCTTATAACTTAGGTCAAAGAATCTGTATGTCATTAAATTAGAAAACATAAAGTTATGGATTCTAAAAATTTTATAATTTAATTCATTTTCTAATAAATTTGGTTTTTTATGTCCTTTAGCAAAAGAGTCGTAATGAGCTGAATTATGATTGCTAAGTAAAATAATATAATTTGGTTTGTAAATTTTTACATTTGAATGAAAAATACTTTCAATATCATTTAAACTAGCACCAAGTAATCCAGCATTAATTACCTCACAATTTTTATTAAAATTATCTTGTAATTTTTTTTGTAAAATTTCAGTCCAAGGGTTTTGAGAGTTTATGTTTAAAGTTGTTGAACCTCCAAAGGCAATAAATCTACAATTATTCACATTATCTTTTTTTATTTCTTCACCTCTAAATCCCGCAGAATTTATTTTTATAAAATTTCCCTTATAAAAATGTTCTCCAGGAATCATTCGTCCTGTGGACTTATCATGGGGGATTTTAAATTCAATTATTTTACTCTGATCGTTTAACGTAAATTTTGCTAAAGGCCCATAATAATTTTGTCTATAAACAAAAAATAAGGTAAAAATTGTTTCTGCAATTAATACAAATAATAAAAAAGACAGGATGATAAAAAAAATTTTTTTTTTCACATTTCAAAAATTAATTTAAGTATTATATTAAATGAAAAAAGTTTCAATTTTAATTACATCATTTAATGCTGAAAAGACGATTGAACGCTCTTTGAAAAGTTCGTTAAATCAAGATTTTATAGACTACGAAATTGTAGTAGTCGATGATGGCTCTACAGACGGATCTCAAAAAATAATTAAAAAATTTAAAAACAAGAAAATAAAAAAATTTCTTCTCAAAAAAAATATTGGAAGAACAAAAGCTCTTAACTACGGATTAAATAGATGTAATTCCAAATACATTGCAATATTAGACTCTGATGATACATCAACTAAGAATAGATTAAATAAACAATTTATATTTTTAGAAAAAAATAAGAGTATTGATTTAGTTTGTTCCTTTTATAAGTTAAAAAGATTCAATACAAAATTACAAATAATATCATTTCCCAATTTAAATTTGTTTAAAGAAAAATTGAGATATACTAATTTAGTCGCACATTCTTCAGTGATGTATAGAAAAAACGCAGTAAAAAAAAATAAAATTTATAATAATAAATTTTTGTATGCACAAGATTATGAAATGATTTTAAAATTTTTGAAAAAAAACAAAATTGGTTTTATTCCACAGGTTTTAACCACAATAAATATTGATAATTCGAATATGTCAAATTCATTAAAATATAAAAAAATTGTAGTTTTTGAAAGAATGAAACTTCTTTATTTTTCCTTACAAAACTTTAATTTTAAATTTCTCGAAATTATTAATATTTGGTTAACAATAATTTATTTGATGATAAAGTATTACCTGATTTGATAAAAGGGCGTGTAGCTCAATGGTAGAGCGTTACGTTGACATCGTAAAGGTCATAAGTTCGATTCTTATCACGCCCACCATAAAAGATGCATTATAATTATAGAAAAGACATAGACGGATTGAGAGCTTTAGCAGTTCTGCCAGTAATTTTTTATCACGCAGGATTTGAATTATTTAGCGGAGGTTTCGTAGGAGTAGATGTTTTTTTTGTTATCAGTGGATACTTAATTACTAATATTATTTTGAAAGATTTGAGTGAAGATAAGTTTTCTATTATTAATTTTTACGAACGAAGAGCCAGGAGAATTTTACCAGCTCTTTTTACTGTAATTCTTATTACTTCTATACTTTCATACATATTCCTTACAAAAAGTGAACTTGGATTTTATTTTAAGAGCGTAATTGCTACTCTATTTTTCTTTTCAAACTTTTATTTTTGGAAAAACACTCCTTATTTTAATTCTGATTCTGAAGTTCAACCGTTACTTCATACCTGGAGTTTATCGATTGAGGAACAATTTTATATTGTTTTTCCCATAATAATGGTTTTACTTTTTAGATATTATAAAAGATTAATCGCGCATTTTATAACAATTTTTTTAATTTTAAGTTTTTCTTTGTGTTTTTGGGCTAGTAATTTTACAAGTGGAAATTTAAATTTTTATTTTACTCTCACTAGGGGCTGGGAACTTGCTTTGGGCTCAATACTGAGCATCTATTTACAAAAAAAAATAAATATCAAAAAAGATAAAATTTCAAGTTACTTAAGCTTAACTGGATTATTTTTAATTTTTTTTTCAGTTTTTTTTTTAAATAAAGAATCTAACTTTCCTGGCTTACTATCTTTAATACCAACTATTGGGACTGGTTTAATAATTATTTACGGTAATAAATCTGAATTCACAGAGAAAATACTTTCTAATAGAGTTTTAGTTTTTATTGGATTAATAAGTTTTAGTTTCTATTTATGGCATCAACCTTTGTTAGCTTTTGGAAATTTATATTTTGAAAATTTTGATATTATTCCAAAGATAACAGTAATTTTAATCTCTCTACTTTTATCTTATTTTTCATGGAAATATATTGAACAAATTTTTAGAAAAAAAAATAAAATTAGCTACAAGATATTTATTCGAAATATCGCGAGTTTCATAATATTTTTTTTATTTTTTTCATTTACTTCCATTATGATTTTTAATTCTAGATCTTTTAACAGCACCGAAGCTTTAATGGCTAAAAAGCTGTCGAAAGAGCCTTTTATTTTTTCTAACAGAATAGATGAAAGACAATTTATTAAAAATAGAATAATAATTGAAGACTATAAAACTAATGCTTTAATAATCGGATCATCTAGATTAATGCAAGTCTCAAATAAATTTTACGATAAGAAATTATTAAATTTGTCTGTTAGTGGAGCGAGCCTTGAAGATCAAATAACAATAACTGAAATGGCATTGGAAAAATTTAATCCAAAAAAATAATTTTAGGTGCTGATCCTTGGCTTTTTAATAATTTTAGTGGACAAAATAGATGGAAATCACTTTCTAATGAATACTATCAAACATTAAAAAATATTGAGGATTTTGAGAATAGGGAGCCGCTTATTAATGTAAATCTTAAATTAGAAAATAAAAACTCGTTTACAATCTTAGTTAATAAAGTTTATGAAAAAATAAATCTAAGAGATCTTAAACTAGTACCACTAAATGACACCAATCAAGAAAAACAAATTATAAGAAATGATGGAAGTAGAATTTATAGTAAAAAAAATATTTCAAAAAAAGTAATCCCCAAAGTTATTTATTATTCAATGGAAAAATATGATTTTTCAAAAGAAAAATTTAAGCTTTATGAAAAATTTATTAATTATCTTACGTCAAAACATAAAAAAGAAGTGATCTTAGTTTTATCTCCTTATCATTCTAAGAGCTATAAATTAACTTTAGAAAAAATTCCCTTTTACGAAAATATTGAAAAAGAGTTTTCAAGATTAGCTGAAAATCAATCAATCAAAATAATAGGTTCTTATAATATAAAGAAAACTGGCTGTGAGGATCACGAGTTTTACAATGGTGACCACCCCAAAGGTAGTTGTATGAAAAAAATTTTTCAAGAGATCGACTAAATTAATACTTAAGTTAAATTTAAGTATCTTAATTTTTTAAATGGAATTTTAAAAAATTTATTTTTTTTATGCAAAACAGTATAAACAATTTTATTTTCCTGAAGAGCTAAAAATAAAACACTTGATGTGGTACCGATTACTTTATTGTTATGATTTAAGTCGTATTTTAGTGAATTTTTTGAAACTTGAATAGGTAAATTTTTATGTTTTTTTAAAATTTTACTATATTTTCTCTTTTTTTCATTAGGGTGAATTCTGATTGTAATTGACAGGATATTTTTGAACAAGGATCTACAATTAGTTAAAAAGATATCTAAAATATTAATTTCATCATAATTAAAAAATTTTTTATATCCGTACATTTTTTTTGCCAGCTCTGATATTGGCTCAGTTAAGTAAAGTATATTTTTACTATATTTTTTTTTATTTAAATTTTCTTGTAAGTTTTTTTTAACGGATAATTTTTCATACTTTATCTTTGATTTACCTCTAAAAATTTTTTTTGCTAAATCAAATGCATATTTATCGAACGTCCAAATTTCATCTGGATAATAATACTTGTTTTTTAGACGAAACCTTCTCTTGTAATTAAACCAACTATCCAAAAAAGAAATTATTTTTATACCCTTTTTTTTTGCATTTTTAGATAAAAATTTTAATTCTAACTTCGACTTCCAACTTGTACTTAAAACAAATATTTTTGAAGAAGAAAAAAATTCCTTACTACTACCTTCCTCAAATTTGATAAATTTTTTACCAAGAATTTTTTTTGAAACTTTTGATAAAAACATTTTTCTAGGTAAAAATTTTTTTTTATTTAAAAAATTTTTAATAACAAAGGTTCCACCTGGATCACCACAAATTATTGAAAAATTACGATTTTTTAGCTCAGTAAACTGTGCCATGTTTTTTTTATTAATTTTGATATCTCCTTAATATCTTTTATTGAATAATCGTAACTACAAAGTAATATTCCCCAAAACTTTTTTTCATGCAATTGTTCTGCTATCGGACAAATTCCTTTTTTATAATTTACGTTCGATTTAAACACTGACCATGGAAAATGGTTTTTCCCATAAGCAATTTTTTTTTGATAAATAGGTTGTAAGTGTAAGTTTTGATAGCCTTCAATAATTCCAGGTATATTTTTACTTTTAAGTTTTTTTACTAACTTAGCTCTACTAACTTTACAATTGTTTTTTATTAAAAGGGGGTAAATGTAATAGTTGTGGGTGCAATTTTTCCTTATTTTTGGAACCTGAAGACCTGGTAACTGTTCAAGTTCCCTAGTAAGTATTTTGGCAAGTTTTACTTTGGAGTTAATTATTTTTTTCAGTTTTTTCATTTGCTCAATTCCTATAGCTGCTTCTATCTCTCCAAGTCTAAAATTATGTCCAATTACATTTACTAAATCATTATTATTTGTTTTTTTATTAACAACTGCTTCTCCATGATTTCTAATTAATCTTAATTTCTTTGCGATTTTAGGATTGTTAGTAATTGCAACTCCTCCTTCACCTGTATTGATATGTTTATGATGATTAAGGCTGAAACCCCCAACATCTGAGAGAGTACCAACTAATCTTTTATTTATTTTGGCGTATGGAGCATGAGCTGAATCAGAAATTACTTTTAAATTATGTTTTTTTGCTAATTTAATTATCTGATAAATATTTTCAGACTGGCCAAAAATATCTACTGCCATTATTGCTCTTGTTTTCTTTGTTATTTGTTTTTCCAAAATATTTAAGTTAATACCAAAAAAATCTGGCTCAATATCAACAAATACTGGTATTGCGTTCCAATGTAATATTGCAGTTGCTGAAGCAGTCATTGTCCAAGGAGTACATATTACTTCGTCGCCGGGCTCAATATTTATTGCCCCCAAAGCTGCAATAAGGCCGGATGTCCATGAGTTAAATGTTACCGCAAATTTTACGTTATAAAACTTTGAAAGTTTACTTTCAAATTTCTTTACATTATCGCCACCTAAAAAAAAATTACCTGGAGAACCGTAAAAACCAGATAATAACCCTTTTTTTAAAACCTTATTTACAGCTTTAACCTCTTTTGTGCTTATTGAATTATGTCTTAGAATTTTTCTCATATCTTTATATGACTCAATATTTTAATATAGTTGATAAATTTTTTTTTGTTTAGTTTCATTTTTTTTTTTTTAGATCGTATTTTTTCATATACGTTATTTTTTATTATTCCTAAATTAATTTTTTTCTCAATTTTAAGACTTTGTACACCATTATATAAACTACTTTTTTTTATAGAATAAATTTTAACCTTTTCTGGTGGCCCCTCAATCATTATTGTACCTTTTTCATAGTATAATTTTAAATTAAAAAAAAAATATTTAGCATTGATTTTTTTCAATGTTAAATTGAATTTTTTAAAGTCTATTTGAACTATATTTCTTAAAGATTTTATCTTAAATTTATAAGGAATTTCCTTAAGAAATAAAAATAGAAAATGCGAAAAATTGCTTACAACATTACCTGATGTAGAAAATTCAATAAATTTAATTTTTCCAAAACTTTTTTTTTTTACAAAATTATGAAGTTTTTCATAATCGAAATTAAATGATCTTGGAAAATTTATCAAAAAAGTTTTTCTGCTTTTTGCTAAAAATTTGTAAAATTTTTTTATTTCATAAAGTTTATAAAGAAATGGTTTTTCTACAATCATATATTTTATAGAGGGATAGGCTAAAATTTTTATAATCTTCTCAATTTTTTTCTCGTAGTAAGCTACAATAATTAGTTGTGGATTAATTCTTTTTAAACCTTCAAATACATCTTTATAAGCTGGCTTTTTATATTTAATTATGAATTTTTTTCGATTAAGTTTTTTTTTGTCTATCGCAGCACTTAATATTAAATTTTTACTTCTTTTAATATATTTACAATGAGTAATAATTTGGTTTGAATTATAATCATACATCATCCCAATATTTCCCAATCCTGCAATCAAAGTTTTAATAGGCATTTGTGTGAATTAATTTTTTATACTATTTTTGAAAACCTTAAAATCTTTATTAATATATATAGTGTTAAATATAGTTTAAATAATACTTTTAAATAATCTAATAATAGCGTCATCTTTATATTATAAGCTGTTTACAATTAATATTAAAAATACTATAAAACCTTGCCTGGTAATTATTGCGAAGGGGCAACACCCGATCCCATTCCGAACTCGGAAGTAAAGTCCTTCAGCGCCGATGGTACTTTGTCTTA
>MDTB01227043.1_pt1 | contig 16921 bp, 14 predicted proteins | sample 811161 | NCBI WGS metagenome assembly MDTB01 (sample SAMN05326650, study PRJNA326480) | marine metagenome | isolation source: seawater | place: Mediterranean Sea | collected 2009
CATAAAAGATCCACACGGTAATGTTTTAGAGCTTAAAACACTTAAAAATAGTCATTGACAGCAAATAAGCAATATTGATAAGATTATATAGCGCCGAGTTAAGGCAACTTGCGGGCGCTTAATAAATCCAGCTAAAGCGTAAAGTCTTTGACCACCGCTTTAGTCGGTGGTTTTTTTTTAGAACAAATAAAACCGGGCATTTGAGCTGTATTGTACGCCTGACATTTCGTCAAAGTACTAAAAAAGGAGAAAAAAAATGAGTGATAAAATTAAACATCCAGAAACAATAGGTTTGCATGGAGGTGAATACAGAAGTGATCCAGCAACAACAGCTGTGGCAGTTCCGATTTATCAAACTTCATCTTATCAATTTAAAAATGCTGAAACTGCAGCAAATTTATTTGGATTGAAAGAGTTTGGAAACATTTACACCAGAATTATGAATCCGACTTGTGACGTTCTTGAAAAGAGAGTTGCAGCATTAGAGGGAGGAATGGCAGCGGTTGCTGTAGGTTCAGGTCAAGCAGCTTCAGCTTTTTGTGTACAAAATGTTTGTCAAGCAGGTGACAATATCGTTTCTTCAACAGACTTATATGGTGGAACAGTAAATTTGTTTAAAAATACTTTAAGAATGCAAGGTATAGAAGTGAGATTTGCAGACCCTAAGGACCCGAAGAATTTTGAAAAATTAACTGATGAAAAAACAAGAGCTTATTATGGAGAGTCTTGTCCCAATCCATATCTAAGAGTCTTTCCAATTAAAGAAGTTGCAGATATTGGAAGAAAGCATGACATTCCATTAATAATTGATAATACTTCGGCTCCAGTAATATGTAAGCCTTTAGAGCATGGTGCTGCAGTAGTAATGCATTCGTTAACCAAATATATTGGAGGGCACGGTACTTCAATAGGAGGAATCATTGTTGACGGTGGAAATTTTGATTGGGTAAAGAATGCTAAGAGACAACCTTTATTTAACGAACCAGATCCAAGTTATAATGGGGCTGTTTGGGGAAGAGATGTTCCTAAATTAACTGGAGCAAACATTCCTTTCGCAGTAAGAGCTCGAGTAGTTTTGCTTAGAGATTTAGGGGCACCATTATCTCCTTTTAATGCTTTTCAAATCATTCAAGGTTTAGAAACAGTTGCTTTAAGAATGAAACAGCATTGCAGCAATGCAGAAAAGGTTGTTCAATTCTTGGAATCTCAAAAAAAAGTTAAGAATGTAATTTATCCCACTAACCATCAGGGTGAAATAAGAGATAGAGCTAAAAGATATATGAAGGGTGGATATGGTTCTTTAGTAGGTATGGATGTAGGAACTAGAGAGTCAGGAGCAAGGTTTATTGATAACTTAAAAATGCTTTATCATGTTGCTAATATAGGTGACGCTAGGAGTCTAGCGATACACCCGGGGTCTACTACTCACAGTCAACTTAATGATGAGGAATTATTAGCGGCTGGGGTAACTCCAGGATATGTAAGACTATCAATTGGAATTGAGCATCCAGACGACATCATTGCAGATATTAAGCAGGCTTTGGCAGCATAAACTTTTACTAATACCTCGAACGATCCATTCGAGGTATTAAATATAATTTTAAAATTAAAATGAAATTAATAAATTATTTTTTTGTAATATTTTTTTTATCAATAAATTTTTCTGAAGCAAAAATTATAAAACCAAATAAAACTATTAAGCCGATAAAGGTTGTGGAGATTCAACTAGATGGTTTAATGAAAAATGATGAGCCTAATAAAGATAATGGAATAATACAAACTTGGGAATTTGCTCATCCCAATAATAAAAAATTTACTGGACCGATAGAAAGATTTAAAGAAATGATAAAGGGTGAGTCTTATAAAATACTAATAAATCATTCAGGCCATGAGATAAAAGAAGTTTATTTAGATAACAAAAAGGCTATTTATGAGGTTTATATTTTAGGAAATGACAAAAAATATTTTAAATTTAAATGGCAGGTTGAAAAGTACTTAGATAAAGGGCCTCTTAAAAACTGTTGGTTAACAACAATAGTATCTCAACCAATGAGAATAACTGACACGGCTTGAGTATTTTAATTATTTAAATCTCTCTTAAAGTATCATATTCTTAAAGCTCAAAATATGAAATCTAAAACAAAAGTAGTAATTATAGGTGGTGGAGCTGTAGGAGTAAGCACATTGTACCATTTGGCAAAAAAAGGTTGGTCGGACGTTGTGTTGGTTGAAAGAAAAGAGCTAACATCAGGATCTACATGGCATGCAGCAGGACTTTTGCCGCTCTTTAACATGAGTTACTCGGTTGGGCAATTACATAGATACGCAGTTCAATTATATAAATCTTTAGAAAAAGAAACTGGAAAAAAAGTTGGCTTTAGCGTTGTTTCAAATATTCGTTTAGCTCAAACTAAAGATCGTATGGATGAGTACCATCAGTATGCTGGAGTGGCTAAGACCATTGGTGTTGATGTTAAATTTTTAAAACCTGAGCAGGTAAAAGAAATCTGGCCTCTGTGCAATATAGAAGGTTTGGTAGGAGCAATTCAACACCCAGAAGATGGTTACATTCAACCTGCCGACCTTACTCAGGCACTAGCGACAGGAGCAAGAAATTACGGTGCTGAAATTTATAGAAACACTACAGTTAGTGGAGTTAAGCAAAATAAAGATGGGTGGATTGTAGAAACTGATAAGGGAGCTATTTCTTGTGAACATGTAGTGTCATGTAGTGGAAACTTTGCAAGACAAACTGGTCACATGGTTGGAATTGAAATACCCGCGATACCAGTAGAGCACCAGTTTATTGTTACTGAGCCTCATCCAGAAATTCAGAAAAGAAAAAAAGAAGGTAAACCAGAAATGGGTGTCCTAAGAGATAGTGACAACTCTTGGTACATGAGGGAAGAAGCTGGTGGATTTCTTTTGGGGCCTTACGAAAAAGGAGCTCCATGTTGTTATGTAAATGGTCCCTCAAAAGATAGTGAGTATGAATTATTTCAGGAAGATTTAGATAGATTAGCTCCTCACATAGAAGGGGCAATCAAAAGAGTCCCCGCATTTGCAGAAGTTGGAGTAAAGAAAGTTTATAATGGAGCTATTTGTTACACACCAGATGGAAATCCTATAGTTGGTCCCGCTCCAGGACTTAAAAACTTTTGGATAAATGATGGACACAGTTTTGGAATTACAGCTGCTGGCGGTGCTGGTTGGCAATTAGCAGAATGGATAGTAGATGGAGAACCAACAATTGATATGCTTGGTGTAGATCCTAGAAGATACGGATCGTATGTAACAAAATCGTATTTAATGAAAAAAAATGAAGAAGCATACGCTAATGTATTTACAATTCATTATCCTGATGAAGAAAGAGAAGCAGGAAGACCGTTAAGGCAAGCTCCGTGTTATGACAGGCTTAAAAAACTAGGCGCTGTATTTGGTCAAAAATTTGGATGGGAAAGAGCAAATTTTTTTGCAACTGATGGAGAAAAGCAAGAAGATGATTGGTCTTTTAGAAGATCAGACTGGTTTAAGAGCGTAGAAAAAGAATGCAAAAATGTAAAAGAGAATGTTGGACTTTTAGATATGTCTGCTTTTGGTAAATGTAGAATCAAAGGACCAGGAGCTGAAGCGTTTTTAGACAAGTTGGTTGCAAACAAACTTCCTAAAAAAATAGGAAGAATTAATCTGTGTCATGCTTTAAACACTAAAGGTGGCGTGCACTCAGAGTTTACAATAATGAGAGAGGCGGAAGATAGTTTTTATTTAGTTTCAGCTGGAGCTTTTCAATGTTTAGATCATGACTGGATACATAAGTGGATGCCGAAAGATGGTTCAGTTCAATATGAAAACTTAACAAATAGTATGGGCGTTTTAGTTGTTTCAGGTCCAAAAGCTAGAAAACTCATGGAAAAAGTTTCAAAAACAGATTTTTCTAATGAAAAATTTAAATGGCTAAGTGCACAAAATATTAATATTGGATTAGCTCCTTGTAACGCAATGAGAGTAAACTTTGTTGGGGAATTAGGTTGGGAGTTACACCATCCAATTGAATACCAAAATCATATATTCGATAAACTTATGGAAGCAGGAAAGGAGTTTAGCCTTAAGCCTTACGGTATACGAGCAATGAACAGTTTGAGAGTAGAAAAATCGTATAAATTAATAGGTACGGAACTTTCTATTGAATATGCTCCATACGAATCAGGTTTAGATAGATTTGTTCATCCAAATAAGGGGGATTTCATAGGACGTGCGGCACTGGATCAATGGAGAGCTAAAGGTTTTTCTAATAAATTAGTAACAATGGAAATTCACGGAGTTTCAGATGCCGACGTTCTTGGAAACAACCCTATTTATGAAAATGGATCTGTGGTTGGCAGAGCAACAGGAGGAGATTTTGGTTTTAGATTAAATAAATCAATTGCTTTAGGAATGGTAAAACCAGAGTTCGCAAAAATTGGACAAAAACTCGAAATTGATATATTAGGAAAAATGCATAAAGTTTCTATTATTGAAGACTCACCGTATGATTCAGAAAATAAATTACTAAGAGCATAAATGAAAATTTTAGTCGCTGTCAAAAGAGTTGTAGATTATAATGTTCAAATCAGAGTCAAAGAAGACGGTTCTGGTGTTCACACAGAAAATGTTAAAATGTCAACTAATCCACCAGATGATAATGCTGTTGAGGAGTCCGTAAAACTTAAAGAGTCTGGAAAAGTAAAAGAAGTTGTTGCAATAACAATAGGTGAAGAAAAAGCACAAGAAACGGTTCGTAAAGCTTTGGCTATTGGTGCTGACAAAGGAATTCACATTAAAGCAGATAGTTATATAGAGCCGCTGGGTATTGCAAAAATTTTAAAAAAAATTGTAGAAAAAGAAAAACCTGACATGGTTTTTTTAGGAAAACAAGCGATAGATGATGACTGCAACCAAACGGGCCAAATGTTAGCAGCAATGCTCAACTGGCCACAAGCAACATTCAGTTCAAAGGTAAGTTTAAAAGATAAAAGCATCGAGATAGTTAGAGAAATTGATGAAGGTTTGGAAACTATAGAAGTAAATTTACCCGCTGTAGTCACTTGTGATCTAAGATTAAATGAACCTCGATACGCATCTTTGCCAAATATTATGAAAGCTAAAAAAAAACCAATGGAACAGATAGTTGCTAAAGATTTAGGGGTAGATATAGGAAATCGAATTCAACAATTAAAAGTTGAAGAACCACCCAAAAGAAAAGCTGGAATTAAAGTCGCAAATGTTGCGGAATTAGTGAGTAAACTTAAAAATGAGGCGAAAGTAATTTAATGTCAGTACTATTAATAGCAGAGCATAATAACAAAAATCTTAAACTATTTACTTTAAATGTAATAAGCGCAGCATCAAAAATAGATAGAGAAATCCACGTATTAGTTGCAGGTAGTGGATGTGAAAACGTAGCGAAAGAAGTTGCAGCAGTTCCGCTTGTAAAAAAAGTTTTACTTTGTGACTCACCTAATTATGAAAACTATTTACCTGAAAATTTAGCACCATTAGTTATAAAAAATTCAGAAAAATATGATTACATTGTTGCATCTGCCAATACATTTGGGAAAAACTTTATGCCAAGAGTTGCAGCTACCCTTGATACCTCTCAAATAAGCGATGTGATTAAAGTGAATGGACCTGATACTTTTGTAAGACCTATTTATGCAGGTAATGCTTTTGCCACAGTAAAAAGTAATGATAAAAAAAGATGTGTAACCATTAGACCAACTTCATTTGAACCGGCGCCAAAAACTGGGGGCTCTGCTCAAGTTGAAAAAATTGATGCAGTCGATATTCCTAATTTTTCCAAATTTATTAAAAGAGAAGAGACAACATCGGAAAGACCTGAGCTAGGAACTGCTAGAGTTGTTATTTCTGGAGGAAGAGGTTTGGAAAGCGGAGACAACTTTAAACTTATTACAGATATTGCCGATAAACTAAATGCAGCGGTTGGTGCATCACGTGCTGCAGTAGATGCGGGTTACATAAGTAATGATCACCAGGTGGGTCAAACAGGAAAAGTGGTTGTTCCAGATTTATATATCGCTGTTGGAATTTCTGGAGCTATTCAACACTTAGCTGGCATGAAAGAGAGTAAAATTATTGTCGCAATTAACAAAGATGGTGAGGCTCCAATTTTTAGTATAGCCGATTATGGTTTGGAAGCAGACTTATTCAAAGCTCTTCCTGAATTTTTATCTGAACTAAATAAACTGAATACTATCCAAAAATAATTATTTTGATATAGTCATTTCATGGCTAGAGAAGCAATGCAATATGACGTGGTTATTGTTGGTGCAGGACCAGCGGGACTATCGACTGCAATAAGATTAAAACAATTAGATCATAAATTAAACATTTGTATTTTAGAAAAAGGATCTGAAGTAGGTGCTCATATTTTAAGTGGAAATGTTTTGGAAACAAGAGCTTTAGATGAATTGCTACCAAAATGGAAAGAACAAGGAGCTCCAATTAAAACTAAAGTTACAAAAGAAAAATTTTTATTTTTAGGAAAAAATTCCTCTTTAAGTTGGCCAACTTGGCTTTTGCCATCTGTTCAAAAAAATCATAATAATTATATTATAAGTTTAGCTAGTCTATGTCGTTGGTTAGCAGAGCACGCTGAAAAATTAGGCGTTGAAATTTTTCCCGGATTTCCAGCTAGTGAGGTTCTTTATAACGAAGATGGTTCCATTAAAGGTGTTGCAACTTTAGATATGGGTCTAGACAAAGAAGGAAAAAAAAAAGATGGCTATCAAGAAGGTATGGAACTACATGCTAAAGTTACAGTTTTTTCAGAAGGCTGTAGAGGTCATTTAGGAAAAGAATTAATTAAAAAATTTAATCTTGACGAGGGAAAAAGTCCTCAGCAATACGGTATTGGATTAAAAGAAATTTGGGAAGTCAGTGATGAACAGCACCAAGAAGGTTTAGTTGTTCACACTGCTGGTTGGCCCTTAGATAGCAAAACATACGGAGGAAGTTTTATTTATCATGCCGAAAAAAAACAAATTTATATAGGATATGTAATAGGTCTAGATTATCAAAATCCATACCTTTCACCTTTTGATGAGTTTCAAAGATTCAAAACTCATAAATCTATTAGAAAAATGTTGGAAGGTGGAAAAAGAATTTCATTTGGAGCCAGGGCTTTAATTGAAGGTGGTCTTCAAAGTTTACCTAAAATGCATATGCCTGGAGCACTATTAGTTGGTTGTGATGCCGGAACTCTGAATATGCCAAAAATTAAAGGAACACATACAGCTATGAAAAGTGGAATGATTGCAGCAGAAACTATTAATGAACATATTAAAAATAAAAGAAAATTATCTCATTTCGAAGAGTTGTTCCAAAAAAGCTGGGTATACAAAGAACTGTATGCAGCAAGAAATGTTAAACCAAGTTTTAGCTGGGGTTTGATTTTGGGGATTATTTTTACTGGTATTGATCAAATATTATTTAAAGGTAAATTACCTTTTACTCTTAAACATAAACATGCTGATCATGAAGCTTTGAAGCCTGCAGATCAAATGCCTAAAATAGAGTATCCTAAACCAGATGGAAAACTTACTTTTGATAAAACTAGTTCAGTTTACCTAACAGGAACTAATCATACAGATAATCAACCTGTTCATTTAAAGTTAAAAGATCCTAATTTACCCGTCAATTATACATTAAAAAAATATGACGAACCTGCTCAACGATATTGTCCAGTGGGAGTCTACGAGATTCAGCAAGAAAAATTTGTTATTAATTCACAAAACTGCATTCACTGTAAAACTTGTGACATAAAAGAACCTTCACAAAACATAACTTGGGTAGCTCCAGAGGGTGGGGGTGGTCCTAAGTATGGAAATATGTAAAAAGTCTATTGCATTTATCTTAAAGAGAGAATAAGGGCTTTTAAATATGGGTAAAATAATTAAAAATTCTTGGGCTCTTTTTACAGGCTTTGGAATAATTATTATTTCACATGGTTTTCAAGGAAATCTTTTAGGTATCAGATCCGTAATAGAAAATTTTAATTTTATCGCTACAGGTACGATGATGTCAGGATATTTTGTTGGGTATTTTATCGGAGCAAATATGGTTCCAAATCTTGTGAGTAAAGTCGGTCACATAAGAGTATTTGCTGCTTTCGCTTCGATGGCTTCTCTTAGTTCATTAATTCATGTTGTTTTTGTAGATCCTATAGTTTGGACTTTAGCAAGGTTTTTAACAGGATTTAGTATGATAGGTATATTTATAATTGTTGAAAGTTGGTTAAATGATCGAGCTAACAATAGAACAAGAGGAAAAGTTTTATCTTTTTATATGTTTGTTACTTTTTTTGGTCTTGCTTTAGGAAATCTTTTACTAAATGTAAGTAGCCCAAAAAATTATGAGCCTTTTATATTAATTTCCTTACTTTTTTCTATAGCCCTAATTCCTATACTTCTTACAAAACGTAAACCCCCAAAATTTAAGAAAATTAGTTTTATTAATGTTAGAGAGCTTTTCAAAATATCTCCCATGGGTAGTTTCTCTATGTTTTGCTCTGGCTTTATTTTTTCAGCTTTATTAACTATGCTTTCTGTTTATGCGATCACAATGAACTTGTCAGTCTTTGAGATTTCATTATTACTAGTTGGGGTTACTCTTTCTGGTGCCTTTTTTCAGTGGCCAATAGGTTATCTGTCAGATAGTTACGATCGAAGAATCATCATCATTGGATGCTCTGTTGCTGCATCTATCTTTTCGATCTTATCTATTGCAGTTTCAGGAACTTCTTTTGAAAATCTTTTTATAGAAACAGCTGTAAGATTTAATTATTTTTCAACTAATATTGACAAGACAAAGCTTTTTATTTTTATAATACTTCTTTCTGGTATGACTCTTCCTTTGTTTTCTTTAAACCTTGCGCTGGTAAATGATCATATTCCAAAAGAAAAATTTGTAGCTGCAGGTGGTGGTTTAAATATTATATTTGGTTTAGGAGCGATGGCTGGTCCAATTATTTGTTCAATATTAATGAATTGGTATGGACCTAACGGATTTTTTATACATCTTCTTTTTTTTCTTTTATCTATTATTTTGTTTGGAATTTTTAGAATAAGTAAAAGAAAATACGAAGACAATCCAGAGTCAACTTTTACACCATTGCCTAGGGATATTACTCCTTTGGGAATTGAGCTTGATCCAACTACTGGGGTTGATTTATCTAATTCAGACAGTGAAAAAAAATAATTAATTTAAAATTAAGAAATATCTACTGCAAATTTTTTTAGAATTTCAATAGGAATTAACTCAAGGGTTTTTTTATGTGTTCTTTTTAAGTATATTGGACAGGCTTTACCTGCTTCAAGAGATCTTGCATACCAACTCGCGCAGACACACCATTTGTCACCATTTTTAAGTCCTGGAAAACCAAATTCTGGGTGTGGTGTAATTAAATCATTTCCTCCTTCTTTGCACCATTCTAAAAATTCATCACTAACTTTTACACATACTGTGTGAAGTCCGTTGTCATTTTCATCAGTATTACAACATCCGTCTCTAAGCCAACCAGTCATCGGGTCAGTTGAGCAGCTTTCTAAATCCTCTCCTAAAACATTTTTTTGTTTATTCATTGTAAATCTACTAAGTCCTTCAAACGATCTTTAAAATATTCTTCAAAAGATTTGTTGCACGTAATAAGATAGCTATCCTCTAAGTGATAAATTGAACAATCTATTCTAGCAATTAAAGTTTGAGCCATTGAAAATTTTGGAAATTTTTTTAACCTTAAATCAAAATGTGTCAATTTGTTTAAAAAATTATTTTTATTTTTACCAGAGATTTCAAAATAAACTTGACCATAAGAATAGTCAGAAGCAAGGATTTCATCATTAAAATTAATATTTGAAATAAATTTTAAAATCTCTTTGTGATCTTGATGTTTTAAATATAGTAAACTCCATTGATCAAATGAATTTTTTGCAAAAATAAATTTATCGTTAATCTTTGTCTCAAGATTTTTAGATGGAGGAATTATAGAAATCTCTTTATCTATTTTTTGATTAAATTCTTCTTTTCCGTCACCTCTAATGATTATCTGTTGAAAGTTTTTTTGAGAAATATTTAAATCTTTTAATGAAAATAAACTTATCATGATACCAGCCTTTTATTTTCTGGGTCGATGAAAACAGAACTAACTACCTCAACTGGAATATTTTTCCTTCCATTAGATGTCGAAACAAACAACTTGTTGCCCATTAGCTTATTACCTCCTTTAATCATTGCCATTGAAATACAATGATTAAGATTAGGGCTATGATAACTTGAGGTAATGTGTCCAAGATATTCCACGGGATTTTTTATTTTTTTTGGTAAGGATTCGCACTCAACAACATGTTGACCTTCTTCAATAAATTGAGATTTATCTAAAGGAACTATACCAACCAACTGTTTTCTATCTTTTCTTGAAGTATCGCTCCTCGCTAAGGACCTTTTTCCAATAAAATCTTTTTTCTTTTTGCCTATCATCCAATGAAAATTAATATCTATAGGCGTGACTGTTCCGTCTGTTTCTTGGCCAATTACAACGTACCCCTTCTCTGCTCTAAGCAGATGCATAGTTTCAGTCCCATAAGGAACAAGATTAAAATCTTTACCATAATAAAATATTTTTTCCCAAAGTTCCAAAGCCAGATTTGGAGCTATATATATTTCATATCCAAGTTCACCTGTAAAACTTGCTCTCATTATTCTTGCTTGTGAGTTATTATAATTAAATGTTTTAAAAGTCATAAAAGGAAAGTTTTCATTGCTGAAATCTATTTCGGTAAAAACTCTACTTATAATTTCTCTCGATCTTGGTCCACTTATGTTAAATGTTGTAAATTGTTCAGTTATAGAATTAAGGTAAACTTGTAGATGAGGCCACTCTGTTTGAAGATATTCCTCCATGTCAGCTAAAACTTTGGGGGCACCGCTAGAAGTTGTTGTTGATATAAAGTGTTTGTCGTTTATTTTACATATAATTCCATCGTCTTTTATCATGCCGTCTTCACCAAGCATTAAAGCATATCTTGATGTCATTGGTTTCATTTTGGTTAGTGCATTTGTATACATTAAGTTCATAAATTCTAATGCATCCTTCCCTTTAATCTCTATTTTTCCAAGCGTACTTCCGTCTAAGATTCCTGCTGATTGTCTGGTTTGTTTTGACTCTCTTTGAACAGCCTGATGCATAGTTTCAGTTTTACTGTTTTTAAAATACCAAGGTCTTTTCCATTGACCTACATCTTCAAAGACAGCATTATTTTTTATGTGCCAATTATGTATTGGAGTTTTTCTTTCCGGATCATAATAATCATAAGTACTTCTTCCAGCAATAGCCCCGAAGCTTAATGGTGCGTAAGGCGGTCTATAAGTTGTTGTTCCTACTTCTGAAATTTTTTTATTTAAAATTTTGGACACTATACCTAACGAATTAATACTACTGATTTTTCCTTGATCGGTTCCCATGCTATTTGTTGTGTATCTTTTCAGATGCTCTATTCGATCATATCCCTCTTTAATTGCTTGTCTTAAATCTTTGGTTGTAACGTCATTATGAAGATCAATAAAAGATTTAGACCAATTTGATTTTTTTTCGATTTTAGTCTCCCATAACTCTTTGATAGAAAAATTTTCTGAAACATTTGTTTCAATTTTAAGACTTAAATTATTAATTTTTAAAAAAGACATTTTGCCTTCAATCTCATCACAAAGTTTTTTAAAATTATAATTTCCACTCACAGAACCTAAAGTAATTGTATTTTGAAATGCGATATCTGGTTTAAACGAAATTATATCATTGTCCCATTTTACTAGTCCTTTAGATTGTGTAAATAAATGTATATCAGGATTAAAACCTCCAGAAATACACAGCATGGATGTTTTAATACTTAACAATTTACTATTTTGTCTAATATAAATTTTTTCAACACTTTTATTTCCATGACACCCTTCGACTTCAGACTCAGGATAAAAAGGAATATGATTTGTTTTTAAATAATTTTTAATATCATCTTTTATGTCTTCTTCATTTCTAAAGTCTATGTATGCACTAGGTTTACAATCTAAATTAATTAAAGACTTAACAAGACTTATCGTTGAAGAATTGTTTGTAAAGATAGCAGGTTTTTCCTCAGGTATTACTCCATATCTATGAATATATTTTTCGAATGATGATGCTAACATAACTCCCGGTAAGTCGTTATTTCTAAAAGAAATAAATCTTTCTATGTGTCCATTAGCTAAAATTGTATTTGTAGTTCTAATTTTGTGTAGTGTAAGTTCTGATTTTTTAGTATCAATTTTTTTTCCAGTAAATTTGTCTTCTAGTGCTATTAAATGATTTGTAAAATTATATGTAGTAACTAGAGTATTTTTTAATATCTTAATATTTTTAGATTTATGAATTAATTCTTCTGTTTCATTAATCCAATCAATTGTTTTCTTTCCTTCAATACTTTTAACTTTATTAGAGTTTTTTAAAATACCCCCTAAAAAGCTATCTTGTTCAATTAACAAAACTTCATAATTAGTATCAATTAGTTTTCTGGCTGCAATTAAACCACTTAATCCTCCCCCTACTATCACAATATCGACATTATGATTTTGATGAATGCTTTTTGATCTAAAATCTTTTGGAGGTTTGCCTAATCCAGCTGTTCTTCTTATTATTGGTTCATAAATTTTTTTCCAAAAACCTTTTGGGCCCATAAAAGTTTTATAATAAAATCCAGCTGAGAAAATTGGAGATAAAATATTATTTATTGATCCAATATCAAATGACAGAGAGGGCCATCGATTTTGGCTGCTAATTTTAATTCCATCATAAACCCTTTTGACAGTTGCTCTTGTATTTGGTTCGTTATGCTCATTTAAAATTTGAACAAGCGCGTTCGGCTCCTCAATTCCACAAGTATATATGCCTCTGGGTCTATGATATTTAAAACTTCTTCCAATTAATTTAATATCATTTCTTATCAATGCTGAAGCAATAGTATCGCCTTCTAAAGCACGACAAGATTTCCCATCAAAAGTTATCTTGATTTCATTGTTTGAAATATACTGACAGTGTTTGTTTTTAAGAGCTGGCATATTCTATTTCTTTACTGAAAAATTTCCTGAACCGACAGTTGGTTCTCCTGATGGTGATTTTAGAGTGCTTTCAAATTCTCTTCTATCAGGTCTGTTATCAGTTAATTTGTAAATTTTTAAGATTGTATCAGTGGAAGTATCGCGAACAGCATTGAACCATTTTCTACATCCATGAGAATGAACCCATCTTTCATAAAAAATTCCTTTAGGGTTTGATCGGTAAAAAACATATTCCCCCCAATCTTTATCACTCAAAACCTCTGGATCTTTAGGCCTTGCTAGGTGTGCTTCACCACCGTTAGAAAATTCTGATTGTTCCCTTTCACCACAATATGGACAATTAATTAAAATCATAATTAATGGGCAACAGCTGCTGCGCCATGTTCATCAATTAATCTTCCGCTAGAAAATCTATCTAAATTAAATGCTGCATTAATTTTATGTGGTTCATCCTTTGCAACAGTATGTGCAAAAACATTAGCACTACCAGGTGTCGCCTTAAAACCGCCTGTTCCCCATCCACAATTAAAATACAAACCTTTTACTTCACATTTACTAATTATAGGACTTGCGTCTGGGCAAATATCAACTATGCCTCCCCACTGACGAAGCATTTTCATTTTTCCAAATATTGGATAAAGCTCTACTATAGCACGCACTGTTTCTTCTATAGTGTCATAACCTCCTCTTTGGGTAAATGAATTGTATCCATCTGTTCCAGCGCCAATAACAAGTTCGCCTTTATCTGACTGACTTACATAAGCATGAACAGCATTGGACATAACAACCGTATTAATTACAGGCTTGATAGGTTCAGACACTAAAGCTTGTAGTGGTCTACTTTGTAACGGAAGCCTAATTCCGGCTGTTTGAGCTAATACGCTAGTATGACCTGAAGCTACTACAGCTATTTTATCAGCTTTAATAAAACCCTTTGAAGTTTCAACTCCTTCAACTTTATGATTGTCAGCTTTTATATTTTTAACCTCACAATTTTGAATTATATCAACTCCAAGCTCATCTGCTCTCATGGCATAACCCCAAGCAATAGCATCATGTCTGGCAACTCCTCCCCTGGGCTGGTAAGCTGCACCTAATACAGGATATCTTAAATTATCTGTATTCATTATAGGAACTAATTCTTTAATTTGTTTTGTGTCTAACCACTGAGTATCAAGAGCATTAAGTCTGTTAGCGCTTACTCTTCTTTTTATCTCTTTAATATCATGTTCGTTGTGAGCTAAATTCATTACACCTCTTTGACTAAACATCATGTTAAAATTTAATTCTTCAGATAAATTTTCCCATAGTTTTATTGAATGATCGTACAGATAAGCGCTTTCATTCCATAGATAGTTGGATCTGATAATGGTAGTATTTCTTCCTGTATTACCACCTCCTAGCCAACCTTTTTCGATAACTGCAATATTTTTTATCCCATGTTCTTTAGCTAAATAATAAGCAGTTCCTAATCCATGGCCGCCGCCACCAACTATAATTACATCATAACCTTTTTTTGGCTCTGGACTTTCCCACATCTTAGGCCAATTTTCATTATTAGTAATTGAATTCTTAATAAGACTAAAAATTGAATATTTTTTTTTCACACTGAAAGCTACCAAAAATAAGTGATGTCAGCTAGTAGTTTTAATTAAGATTATTAATTTTTGATAATTTTGAGATTTTGTTTTTAATAACACTGCACATATCTGTGCTAACTGGCTCTAAAAATGGAACACAATTAGTTAATTTTACTGGTTTTTTTTCAATTGCTGTTTTTTTTGAATTATTCTTTTCTGCATAATTCAAAGCATGTTCTATCGGAGATTTTCCTGTTTGCATCTTTACTCCATAACTTAAGCTGGCATTAATAGAAGATTGTAAAACTTTATTATTTGCTGCTCCAGTAGTAGCCTGACCAAGTAATGCCACTTCCGCACACCCAGCCAATAAAAATAATAGCGATACTGATAGCAATATTTTTTTCATACTAATAATTCCCCTTAAACCCTGTATAGCTTACAATGAATAATTGTAAACATAATTCTATAACAAAATTCTGATGGGCTTATTATCGATACAGGCTTTAAGATTTTCGATCATTTGGTTGTAAAATTTAAAGTAATTTTCTGCTGTAACATACCCAATGTGTGGAAATAGCAAGGCGTTAGAAATAAATCTAAGTTTGTTGTCTTGAGGAAGAGGCTCTGTGTCATAAACGTCAAGACCGACTCCGGCTATTATTTCGTCTTCTAAGGCTTTAATTAAGTCTTTTTCATTAATGATGCCTCCTCTAGAAGTGTTGATTAAAAAAGAACTGTTTTTCATTACTTGAAACTCTTTTGTAGTAAAAAGATTTTTATAACGGTCAGCTAAAACTACGTGTATCGATATAATATCAGATGATTTAATCAGATCTTCTTTGGACATTGGTATAACACCAAGTTCATTAGCTTTAGAAAGATTTAAATTTTCGCTCCATGCACAAACTTCCATTCCAAAAGCTTTACCAATTTTTGCAACTTGAGAGCCAATTTTTCCAAGCCCGATTAAACCAAGCATTTTACCTTTTAGCTCTAAACCTATAGTTGTTTGCCAATATCCTTGAAACATATTGTCTACTTCTTGTTTTACATTTCTTAAAAGCCCTAAAATTAGAGCCCATGTAATTTCAGCCGCCGGATTAGAATTAATTTCGGTTCCACATACTATAATATTTTTTTCTTTTGTAGATTTAAGATCAATTGATTTATTTCTCATACCGCTTGTCATTATATACTTAAGCTTGGGCAAACCGTTAATTAAAGCTTTAGTAATTGGTGTTCTTTCTCTCATTATGAAAAGAGCTTCAAAATCTTCTAGAGCAATAATTGCTTCATCTTCACTTTGAAAAGGTTCGTTAAAAATCTTGATGTCATACTTCTCTTTGTAAGAATCAATATCAATTACTTGTTCAAAGGCATTTTGATAATCATCTAAAACTGCTACTTTAACCATTGATTTTTCTATTTGATAAATAAATACCAGTTAATATAAAAGTTGCTCCAATAAAATGGTACAATTCAAATTTTTCTTTAAAAATGATGATTGCCATGACTGCACTGAATAAAGGCATCAATTGAATAAACATGGTAGATCTATTTGGACCAATTATCTCAATACCTTTTTGCCAGCAATAATAAGCGGCTATTGCTGGAAAAACTACTACATAAAAGAGAATTAAAAAAAATGCTTTGTTAAAATTAATTTCTAGACCAATAGATTTTTCATAAAAAAATTGAGGTATCAAAAAAAGTATTCCAACAGAAACCATTAGTTGTATTAAAGTAAACTGCGAAAATTTAAATTTATGTTTTTTAAGTAAAGTAGAATAAAGAGACCACGTAATTACGCAAACTAGCATCCACAAGTCACCCTTATTAAAATTTAAAGAAATAATTTTTTGGATATCACCGTTGGAAATTATTGATCCAATTCCTATAATTGACAAAAACAGTCCAAGTATTTGAAAAATATGTGTTTTTTCAATTTTCATTAAGGATGAAAGAACAATTGTAGCCGCTGGAATAGCCGCAAGCATTAGAACAGCATTTATAACTTGTGTATAGTTAAGCGCAAAATATACGACAGAGTTAAACGTACTTATTGTAATTACTCCCATAAAGCTAATAACAAGCCAATTCTTTTTTATATAAGGTAAATTGTTGTAAATTTCTTTATAAGTAAAAGGTATTAGTATAAACCAAACCGAAATCCATCTAAAAACATTTAAAGTTAGTGG
>MDTB01020633.1_pt1 | contig 16920 bp, 19 predicted proteins | sample 811161 | NCBI WGS metagenome assembly MDTB01 (sample SAMN05326650, study PRJNA326480) | marine metagenome | isolation source: seawater | place: Mediterranean Sea | collected 2009
CATATTCAAGGTAGGAGACACATTCACCTTGACTGGAGCCAATGACTTCGTCCGAGACGGAGCACGATCAGACACAGACACAGATTACTGGGTGTTAACAGAGAGTGGAGTGATGATACAATTGCAAATCTTGTCCGGGTCTTCAGAAATTGGTACTGTGTTATCCATCGCTAGATCAGAATGGATGTTCCGAGACAACGCTGGTGATTATTACAGAAGAGACTGGCGATTGTTAGGAGGTAACACCAGTATTGCTCCAGTTGAAGTGAAAGACATTGTGTTCAAGGACAATAACAATTTACTGGCTGAAGACAGTTTCCCAGAGATACAATTCAATGTGAAAATCTTTGGAACTCGTGATCCACGGTTGCGGCGGATCGTACTAGGAGGTCATGAGAAAGAATTTTTTCAATATCAAATTGCCAGCATGCCCTGGAGAGATTACGACAAAGATTTAGGAGTGCGTATTGTGAGTGATGATAGTTGGGTTGATGGGTCTGAAATCCCGGTGAAAATAAGATTCATAACTAGTGAAACGCAAACACACAAGCTCAGAGACACAACAATACACATTCAATCGAATTATGAGGACAGACCGTTTCATGATTTCAATTTGCGTTTGTATTATGATGGTAAATATGACACTGCAGATGAGACAGATCTCAACATTTACAAATCTCCGTTCGAGTACAACAACGCCGGGCAAGACCTAGGTCTTGGAAACATACGCATGAACACTTTGAAAATCAAGTACAATACCACCGACCCGGACAACATACTGTTGGCTGATGCAGCTTTGATAGACAGCTCGTTCAATGGAAGCTGGAGAGAGATATCAGATGCATCTTTTCAAAACTCTTTAAACACAATCGATAGAGCGGATGGAACCGCATTACCAGATGCAGTTTGGATGGCAGGTGACAACGGCTCGTTATATCATGTGGTGAATGGTACAGTTGTGGACAGTGTGATGTCTCATAGAAAATGGAACGGTAGTAACAGATTCACCAGTGCTTCTACAGGTGGAGCAATTCACCTGACCGGGGATACGACAATATATGATATAAATGATTCAGGGTTGTGCAATTTACCACAAACCGCAGACAAATTACCGTATAGTTACAACAATTTCGCGACTGTTCAAGTCTCCAGCGGCTCACCCATGCAATCACTCACGATCAAGACAGAGAATGATGCTGATTCTGTACCAGCTGGAACCATCGACATGTTACGCTCCACTGACGAGACTCAATGGAACACGATCATGAATCAACCCATGGATATTGGAGATTTTTTCGTGCATGAAAATGACCCTGTCAAGCTAGAAGAAACTAAAAAGAAACCAACACACAATTACACTATCACGTTCAGGAAAATCCCTGGGTATTTGTTTGACGTTGCATACCCAGCTGAACAGAATAGAAATTTAAAACTAACTGTAAGCTCCACCAGCAGAATTTATGATCTCAATCAAAACGATATAATCGATGCTGGTACTAGTAAAACTTTAAATCTTAATATATCAAGAACTAATTCTAGATGGGGTCTAGATGAGATTCCAAACGACCCTAAATATAGCGCGCAAGCAAGTAATTTCACTGCACAAGCTGGTGAGAATGGAATGGCACAATTGCTCGCCAGAAGAATCACACGCACTGAAACCCTGGGTGTGCTTCACCCCAACATAGTTGAAGAGGATTGGGCTATAGGTGCAGGTCTTGTGAGTGGTAGTCTGTTAGATTGCAAGCATGAATTTACAGACAAATTTAGAGTGACGTGCACGAACGCGGGCTCGACCGCTGGGGCGGATGCAGTGGAAGTCAAGATGATAACTGACGGGCCATACAACCAAACGTGTAAAGTCATGGAGTGTACAAATGGAGCACCAACAACAAACAATGATGGTAATGCTGACGGGGGTTGGCGAGTACAACACCTGGTTGATCCGTATTGGAATTACGCGTCAGTTGTGTTTGTTCGAGTGACCTCGAACACCAAAAATGGTAGATTTCATCACGGTCCAGGTAATTGGGGAGGTCACCCAGATACTAAAAAACTAGATGGTACTCCACAAACTAATGTATATTATGGACATTATGCCGCATCCAATATGACCCAAGATGAATGGTACGTGAGTGTTGGTATTTTACGTTACGTTAATGCAAGTAATGACACGAATCATTATGGTGGAATGTGGAAATTGAGCGATGGTTCAAAAGTCGCCACTTGGATGGATCTGAAGCATGGTGATGCTCGGCTAGGCCCAAACATAAACAGAAATAACCATCGTGTGTACATGCATGATGGTCAAGGAGGCATGACTTTTCAATTGACCAATCCAATGCTTGTCAGAATCAAATGGTCGGACATGTATGATTTTTACAAAGGATTCTTGCATGGTTTCAATCCACGACAACTTACTCAAGACAACCCACAATTGCGTGGAGCATATAAATTTTCCGGGAGTGTAGATGGCGCAGATGATCTACCTTACACGGAAATTGTGAACGGTCAGCGTAGCGTCACTAATCACCCATACACGGCAGGTGTGTTGATTGAGAGCAAAGAACTAGATGCTCGTTCAAACCTGATTGTTGTGAATCAATCTGCTAACCCGGGTCCATTCCACTTCCCGGAAGCGACTCTAGGTGGTGGTCGATCTGTTGGAGATCTTCCTGATGTAGCTGGTGGATCACCAGGATCTGCTGTGACTGGTGTAAATGCAAATACCGTGGTCAACAATCAAGGCACAATACAAGGCGATGTCACTTTGACTTGATTGATTTTCAATCTTATTTCCGTAAATATTGGTAGTGAAGTTTAGCTTACCATACACGTCAGATATTAAAGAATATCTGGATGGTTTATCCTCGGAAAATTTATCACAAATCAACGATTTGTATTTTTCTGATCCTAATTTTAATCCATCAGCTAGATACTTTCCAGATGTAGATATAGATAAGACGTGGGAAGAATTAATATCGATTCGTGAAAGTCATGGTGTGCACATGCAATATGTCATGAATTCCAGTGTATGGAAAAATGATGTATACACAACCGGTAAATCACAGATAATTGACAACGTGAATGAAATATACAACAGAGGTTGTACCATGTTAACTATAAACAACATGTTTTTACTCCGGGATGTTGAGTTCCGGAAGAACATTCCCGAAGATTTGATACTCAAAGTGAGTATCAACAACAAGGTGTCTACACTAGAAGAAGTTGAGTTTCTATACAGGTATTCTGCGGTTACTCATTTTATTCTTGATCGGTCAGTAAATAGAAATTTGGACGAAATAAAAAGAATTCACAACTGGAGGAAGGATAAGAACATAACACTAACACTACTTGGTCAGGAAGGTTGTCTTACAAAATGCCCATGGAAGAGCACATGTGATAACATGATAGCCACTTTTGCTGATTATGATATACATGAGGTCAACGACTTAAAAGCACATCACAGTTCACATTTCTGCACAGTACATTATAATAATCACCCAGCGGATCAATTGAAAAGCCCGTGGATTTCTCCAACAGCAGTAGGTATATATGATGAGTTTGTAGATTATATAAAATTAGCTGGTAGAATGAATCCAATATCAACACTATCCAAATCCATTGATGGTTATTTGAACAGATCTGGTGAAGTGAATATAAGTGATGTATTGACTATGTCTGGAGAGACCGCCCTGTCGAGATGTACTGTGAGTGATCTTGAAATACATGGTTTCTCTTCACAAGTGAGTAACTGCCGTAATAGATGCTCGGATTGTGATTTTTGTGACCGGTTGTATGTCAAAATTAATAATGAAAATTGATACATTACATCAACAACAAATTTCATACGAAGAGGATTATAATGCGAATAATGATCATTGGGTGCGAGTAGATGAATCAAACCGGATACAGTTAATATTTACAATACCAGCGAGGATTGAGAATTTTTCATATGACGATTTACCTTTAAAAAACATAGGGTATGTCAATGAACAGGCCTTCAGTACAATTAAAAAATGTATATTGAGCAAAGGAGCTGCTTGTTTTATAGATATACCAGAGCAAGAGATACACTATCACCGATTAGTATTGTTAACTGATTTCGAAAATTTAGAAAATGTACCGGAGAAATTTTCACTCAGTGTAAAGTGTATTGATGACAATAATAATGAAGTGTGTGTAGAACATATTAAAATCGAAAAATCGAAGAAGTTCAAACGGAAATTGAGATTCAAAGCCACAGAAATGTATACTGGTGTGTATGATGTTGTGTTGAGAGATCCTGGTAGTTACGATTTTAAGATATCTGGAGAAGTGAGAGGAGCTAGACTTAAATGTTATCTGAACTGTCACCGTATGTAGAATCACAGCAATTCACATTAGTATTGTTTATTATTTACATAATATGTGTGATTTATAGACAACACAATGTAATATCGGCAATTATGAGCTGTATTAAAAGTGATAAAATAGCCGGGGTGGGTACGATTTTAATTTCTGGTGTTATGCCAATTCCTGGGAGGATTGTGCTCTGCAGTTCTATCCTAAAATCCATAAACATTAAAAAAGACACAAACACTGCAATCGCGTCATACATTGGTACACATCATTATTATTTGTGGAGTCCAATTGAGAAGAGCGTGGTTATAACAATCGCTGGTCTTGGTATAACGTATATACAATTTATACAAGCGATTTGGGTACCTTTGTGTGTGTATATAATCGCAATGGTTGTATTTTTAAGCAAAGTGAACATAACTAGACCTCGCGGAAATTACACTACAATTTTAAAATCTTCATGGTTGGATGTTAGTCTGTTGATTGTTAGTCTGTTGATCAGCTGTATATATCCTGTTATCGTACAATCACTTGCAATTTACGTGATATATCTAACGTTTAAATATCGTGTTAAATTGAATATATTACGAGAAGTGGATTGGAAAACAATCTGTTTGGTTTTTGTGGTGTTGATAGCTGGTACATTTGTCAAGCAAAATCATGACATACTGAATAATATTATCATGTCTACAGATTTGTTATTTACCGCTCTGTTCTTTTCATTTATAGCGTCATATTGCTTAGGATCAAGCAGTAAATTCGCTGGTGTGTGTTTGTTGACAACAAGCATGTTCGGTTTACAATATTTAAGTCTTTTTTATATTGTAGATTTCTGTGGTTATATGCTGAGTCCATGTCATAAGTGTAGAACCATAACACAATCGTCTCATGGGTTGAGTAGTTCTGAATTTCGGAAGAAGATTGGTTTCTTGAGTGTTGTAATGGTGTTATCGACTTGTTTATATACCTGGTCTATGTTATAAATAATAATATATAAGTGAATCAAGAAGAGATAATAGGAGGAGTCGTAACAAATGTCGGTCAAATAACCGATAACGTGGTTACAGGTGTCACTGGAGTCACTGGTGGTGTTATATCTGGAGTAACCGGTGGAGTTGGAAGCGGTATAACTCAAATATCCGGAGGTATTGGTGGTGCGATTGGAGGACCTATTGGTACAGTGATTGGAGGAGTTGGAGGAGTTGCTGGTGGTGTGATTGGAGGAGTTGGTGGTTTGGCGGGAGATTTAGTCGGTGGGGTTGGTGGTTTGGCGGGAGATGCAATAAGTGGTGTGACAGGAGCTATTGGTAGTGGTATTGACTCGATCACATCCGGATTAGCTGGCGCGCCTCCTGTTCCAGAGCTTCCACCTCTACCTGGATCTGGTGGAGAAAATGATCCTTGTAATCGTTTGGACTATCTCAAAGAAAGACTAGGAATGGCACCACTTATCGGGAATTTATCACTCAAAGATATAGGCATCAGTTTGGATAACATAGCCATGCCTTCAATCCCAGAAATCAAAATACCTTCACCTGGAGACATCATTAAGGACATTGGTGATGGTATCACCGGAGGTATCAGTGATCTTGCTGGGGATCTAAAAGCTGGTATTGGTGGTGCATTAGATGAATTATCACCAGGTAATCTGATGGACAAGGCGAAATCAGCGATTGGTTCTGCCGGTCGAGAGGCTCTAGCGGGTGCGATTGAGGATGGGATAACAGACATGCTAGGCCCGGTCAAAGCAGGTCTTGGTAATCAACTCAAAAGAAGTTTCAAGCAAAACATGCTCATGTTAGGAGTTGAAGAAGTCGCTAACATAATCTCTGGAGAGCCAAACATATTAGATCCTTGCGCTGGTCGAGGTAAAGAAAAAATCAAAGGAATAACAGGAGACGCGGTGGCTGCAGCCAAAGGTGGATCAGCATTAGCTGGGTTGAAAGGAAAGCTCGATTCTGCAATGTCTCCAGAAAACATGTCGTTAAAAGAGCTAGCGCATGCGCAGACTCCTGTGTTGGGTGACATGTCACTTCCAAACGCCAGTGCGTTGTTTGATGCACAAACAGTCGCTAATGACACGCTGACTGCTGCGAAAACGGATCAAGTTATCGACGATTTCGCGAAAGAAACAGCAACCAAAGCAGTAGTAGAAGATGCTGCAGCAGAAGAAACAATCACAGTAGAAGAACTCTTCCCGGAACCAGAACCAGCTGCAGAAGGATTTTATGACATGTACTGGAGGAGTGATGGTGTTTCAATGAATGACGCTGGTCCGATGACAGGTGATGTTTTCATAGACAAAATGAATGAAAATAGAGAAGCCATGAAAGAGTTGTTCAAATCTAAAAAATCCTCACCACCACACGAATGGTGGATGTTGAATGAAACTGTTATAACTGTCAACTTATATATTAAGCAATTACGTACACTCCCAGGCCTTGGTAACTTACCACAAGGAGATCTGTTCATTGGCGGTTTGAGTGTCCGGACCGAGTGTAGAGGAGCAAATGGACAAGTTAATCTTGGCCGACCGGTTGAATCTAGTGATGTCGCTAGTGATTATACAGATGGAAGTTACATAAACAGAGTGTATGAGGTAGGTGGAGATTCTGGACCTTATGGAGATGTGTACCCTGGCCGTTATTACGGTCAAAACATCAACGCGACTCTTCCAGTCGGTACATTAGGCTTTATGACTGATAATGTATGGAAGCAGCAACTGAACACCGATTCGAGAATTATACTGAAACATATAAATCGGGTGTTGAGTAAGAAAGAAGCAGGTGAGCGTGAGTATCTCAGAGACACGTTGGTTTGGACAAGTCTTGACTCATGTGTGGAAGAACTGGTCGATTGGTTCATGGATTATCCTTTGACCATACCTAAATCCCGGAAAGATTTCGGATATCAAGGTGGAGATTTTAGGCCAGTTGACGGTGAATATCAAATACCGGATGAGTACTGCGCCAAGGCATCGCTCATGGATTTGATGGCACATGAAATGATCGCAAGAGTCCGCGGAAATGAAGTTGACAAAGTTTACAAGCCTACAAAAAAGCGATCTGAAGAATTGAAAGCAGTAGAAGAAATGTACAAAACAGCAGAAGGAAACAACCCATATGAAGAAATATAACGGAATGTATTTAGGAATCGTTGTTCAAAACAACGACCCAGACAAACGAGGAAGAGTTAAGATCTACATTCCTCATATATCTGTAAATGTGTATGAATCGTGGTACAAGAACAATGTGGACAAGAGCTTCACATTTCCAGGTGGTAACGTAGATTCAGATTTGAGTAAAATAATTGAACCACTCAAATTAGTGTTACCGTGGAGCACACCAGCATTACCTTTAGTTGGAGCCACTGGTACTGGCCGGTACAATTCTCACTTGGATCATGGCTCTATATCTGATTCTTCAAATTTAAAAACAACACAAGAGAATGAAGACGTTGTGGATGTAGATAGTAAATACAATTTGAATACATCAGGAGTCGGAGAATCACCTGGAAGGAAATACGAGACAGAAAACATGCGAATTGGTGATGCTTTTACCACTTCACTAAGCGGTAGTAAAAACGCCCCAAACATGATCAACCCTAACAGTTATGATTACAAACCTGCTACATACAGCAACACCGCCAAGGGTTCGTATTCAATACCCAATGTTGGCAGTCATTTGTGGGTGTTCTTTCAAGACGGTGATGTCATGTCACCTGTTTATTTCGCAGCTAGTTCCGGTACTGAAGACTGGAACAGCATATACAAATATAATGATGATAATGACTACCCAGCCACTTATGAGAATCATAGTGAGGTGGATGATCCATACTACGATACAGACACAGAAACATACAGAAACAAGTTCGTGATCAATCAAAAAGGTGGGTCTTTAGAATTCGTAAACACTGACAATCGCGAAATATTAAAAATGACACATTACAGTGGCTCGTTCAAAGAGTTTAACAACAAAGTCAACACTGAATTAGCTACTAAAAATGATCAAAAACTAGTGGTAGAAAATCAATTTTTAACTGTTCAAGGCTTCAGAAGCTCTTCTGTTGGTAGAGATCTAGACAGCATAATTAAAGGAGACAATTATAAAAAGGTAGGAAACTTGGACAGGTCTACACACCAGCGTTGGAAAACTGTAGCTAGCACATTACATGATGTTAAAAAAATGTTTGACATCAGGAGATTGGATCAAGTACCCGCAGATGGTACTCCTGGATTCGCTCCTTGCCCATGTTGTAAAAATGGAGAAGTGATGGATAAATTGCATTCGATCGCGTCAGAAATGAAGAGGTACAATCATAGCAAGTGGCCGGGGGACAGTGGTGGAGGTATTGACAATTTTCCAGTGAGAGTTAACAGTAAGAATGAAATTACTGAAAGTTTAAAAGCTAGCTACGAGCAACCTCCAATTGTCACTCGAAAAGTTCTCGAAAATCAATGGGTGCAAAATGACGATCCGGATAATAAGATATTCGGGTTGGATTGTCCTGTATGTAATGGTTCTGGATTGAGCCCGAGCACAATGCACGGTACATGGGCTGTGACACCGGAGAAGACCAAAAAGGATTTTGATGAATTGTATATACCCACAGTAGAACAACTGTTTGAGATTGAGAAAGATTTAGGACATGGTGGTAGTGAATTTATAGATATCGCTAAACACAAGTCTGAAACCATAGGATTAGTCATGAATGATTTTGATAGCGTGAGGGTAGATGATGTTGGTAAGATTTACAGGGATAGTGTAGTTGTACATCCACTAGGAACATTCAACTCACAAGCTCCGAGCCCGTTGGTTGAGTATGTACATGTTGATGATTTACCAGGTGGTAGCTATGCATTGAATGTGTGTAACAAATGGAACGTGACCGTGGGTAGTGGTGGTATCAACATGAGAACCACCGGTCCAGTTGATGTTAGTGGTTCTATTGTTAATGTCGCTGGTGATCAAGTCAATGTTGGTAGTGCCAATGAGGTTAATATTGATGGTGGTAAGAGATTGTCGTTAGAAGCAGATATTGTTTCAATCAAACAACGCGAAAGGAAACAAGTGCTTGTGGATAGCAATTTAGGAGTGTCTCAAAACATAGTGATAGGAGGAGGGGCTCATGTGGAAGGTGAGTTGACTGTTAATCATGTCACCGCACCAGCTGAGATACAAGAAACTGATCCGGTGGTTATATTTGGTCAATTGTTAGCTGGTTTGACATTCAAATGTAATCTTGCAGGTGGGTCTCATGTTGATGCTGCACACTCTAGTGACAATCATCCTAATTGGTCTAACTGTACAATAACAGTGATACCGGGACCTACATCAGAAGGTAGTAATCATGATAAAGTTAGAATGTACCCACATACACATCACTTCAAGAACTTACCACTCAATTTGAAAGAAAATAATGATGAGGTTCGAAAAGACGGTATGGATTGTAATGCTCCGGTCAGAAGAGATGCAAAGCCGGTAGAATCTAAATCATGGGATGAAAAAGTTTATAATAAGAATATAACCAACATGAAATCAGTCGCGCATGATGATATAAAACAACCAGACTCATATATTGATAAATCCTGTGAGGATGACAATTGGTGCACACCTGAATAATATTCATGGAAGATAAAATACCTGACAATGTAGTTCCTAATGCGAACATATTACCATATGGTAGTAATTTAAGCGCTCCAGCAATCAAGACAGATTTGCATAAAGTCGCTGGTTGGAAGCTAGCTGCAGTACATAACACCAACAAGTATTACGATGATAAATTTAATGATATTAAGAAGCAATTAGAACTACTCGCAGAATCGTATAAATGGAATGAGATTATATTTAATGCTGAGTTTCGGTTTAAACCAGTTATAGGTAAATCTTACTATTTATACAAAAAACCAAACAACACGTTTTACCTTACATTATTTGCTCCAGGTGAACGAGCTGGAAATAGAGATGAAGGTTACCAGGGTGAGTTTCGCTTGAACTACGATAATCGGTGGGAGCAAGTCATCGGCAGCGATTGAGGAAATATTTAAGCATGTTGAACATCTTCTTTGCTCGGATGACTTGTTCGTATGTTTCAGAATCCTTGTATTTATAAGCATGGAATTCTAGTGTCGCTATTTTATTCTCAAACATTTCTCTATATTCATCCACATACTCACACATTTCACTTATATGTTCCTCATATTCAGTTTTCTTATCTCGGCAGAATTTTAACTGAGCCTCTAAATCGAGGCGTTGTAACATTTCAATGTCTCTATTGTTACTTGAGTTCAAGTTCAAATTTAGAAGATTCTTCGTAAATCAGCTCTTTAAGCTTAGGACCACGATCGTTCTTAATAATGCGTATTCTGAATGGAAATTCTTCATCAGTATATGACTTAACATCTTTCTTTTCAACCTTGTCTCCCGTGGTCTCCACCGGGAGCTTCTTGATCTCTTTGATGGTGGGTGCTTTTATTGTAGGATCTAAAGCCCATAATATATCATGTTCTTTTGCCCATCTTTCCATTCTTCTGACTGGTACCATTAGATTGAATCCTTCCCCAGCTCCACGAACGATCATTCCTACGTATTCTCCAGATTGAAGATACACACCACCACCAGAACTACCAGGGAAAGCAGTAACTGTTGTTTGATCATATTCCACTTTACCTAGGATACGACCTACTTGTGACACAATACCAGCGGTCATGCTGTTTGAACCACGTTGACCTAATAAACTACCTACATGAAACAATTCAGTTCCGATTGGTACAATACCGTAATTTTTTTCTGTTAAATGAAAGTTTGCGGAATCCTTCGCATAATCTTTGGCTCTAACCATCAAGAGTGCGAGATCTTCGCCATTGTCAGCGTCACTGTATTTAACTACTGTAGCATCCATTTTTATTTCTCCGACACGACGACCTTCTTCTACTAATTCTTTGATTATTTGCACGTCGCCAAATTCAACTAATTTTGTAGGAACACCACCTCTGATCACGGTGCGAATTTTTCTCATGTTGTCAACAACATGACCACACGTCCATACAAATGTTACTTTTTCTCCTTCAATCTCTCTTGAAATAAGAACACCACTTCCTTCAGATTTACTATAATCTGACTGCGACCGGATGGTAACTGAAATTTCTTGTAAATAATCTGCTACTTTTTGCCTTTCTAATGTGTTTGTTTTTGTTGAAGCTAGACCTGTTGCTAACACCAGGACCGATAGGCATGTAGTGATTATTAATTTGTTCATATAATTATTTATTCTTGTCTCTGACCATCTTTTCTATTTTTTTCGCAACCTTAGGGTATGTGTTCTTGAACAGCTTGAGTATTATACGGTTAACGGTTGAGGTTATGATAGCTTCTTTGGTTTCTGTGTCTTCCCAGTTTATTTTATACTTGTTCATATGATTTTCTTTAAATAACTATTTATTCTCCCATGGAAAAGATTAAATATTAATATGCAAACGTTCAGTAATTATTTTAGGAAATTATCAGAAGACCATCCAGACGAAACTCCCAGACAGCCAATGGGAGCTTTGTCCAAGCAACAAGCTGGTGATAAAGTACAGCAATTGATTGCTTTGGTTGATGGTATTAATGCTAGAGTTGACCGAGTTCAAAGTGAAATTGAAAGTCATGATTTCACACCGGAAGAAGCAGAAGCCTTGAAAGAACGAATCGCGGCACTTGCGCGGGATCTGGAAGGTACCAGATTACCTCCGGAAGCGGAGAAGCTTGCTGGAACCACAACCACAACGTTATCTGGTTTGAATTACCCGGAAAGTGTGCAGCATATAATGAAGGAAGCAGTAGGAATTCTTAAAAATATACTTAAAGGTTAATTGATGTACTTGCTAATCGATGGTAGGTTAGCTTTACCACCGACTAAACCTTCATGTTTCAGGGACATAACCATGTACGCTAAAACGTTTAGCAATTTAACGACTTTAATCGAATGCCAGAGAGATCAGAGAGATACGATTTGGCATTGGTTAAAATCAAAATCTAGTTTTGATTTTGTAGAAGATCTAGTGAGGCGTGATACAGAATCTGGAGTTTCGTTAGGTTACAGGAAAAAATGTAACATATGCGTGACTAGAATTGGTTATAATAATTTAAGCTTTATTATCAGTCGTTTAAAACAATCCGGGAATCATGATGATCCGATTCATTCTTCGATCGCCGATTGGCTCGAAAATAATTGATTATATTAGGCAATACACATAATACACATAGTGATATTATTACTAATATAAAATAAATAAATACTTCATTAACTGGCGTGATTGTTACTTGTTGTTGGTTTGGTACTAAATCTCCTGTAATTGGCTCTATCATTTGATCGACTTGTGTATTTTGCGTGTTTATAACAGGTGGGGTTTGTGATTGCACTCGGGGTATTTTACTAGAAATACATCCAGTGAAAAGGAACACTAAGGTTGATAGTATTAACAGTATTAAAAATGTTTCAAATAATGCTCTCATCTTCTTTTGCTAGGGATGGCGTAAAAACCAACTACCATGAAACACAAATCCATGAAAGATGTGAGTAATAAGCCACCAGTCATTCGAACTACATCATAATCTCGGGACGATCCGATAATCCAAGTAAACAATCCACCTGTCGAACCATCCGCATTTTTAGGAACAATTATATCGTATGTTATTGTCGGATTCAAAGCGTAGAATACCATTAAGTAACATAGTGTCAGTGTTATGCTCAAGAACAAGATTCTCCTGGTCATTTTTACGAACGGATCGCTAGCTTGAGCCAATTGATTTTTCAATAGTGCGTTTACAATTTCACTATCCCTCGCCGCTAATAATAACTGATCTTGTCTTTTTTGCTCTAGCCAATTGTTTATTACATTACACAGTAGTTTAATACCGGCGCCAATAATTGTGTTTAATACTGGTCCCATGTAATTATTTATGGAATTTTTCTGTTTTTGGTATATAATAATAGTATGGCAAGATTGATTAATAAGACTAACACTAGAAAATTTATTCTAGCAATCGCGAATGAACATGCAGAGAATTCTTTACCGGATGAGTATATTGATGGATCTGGGAGGAAATGGAATTACTCTAGATGTGGTAAAACTTTAAAGCAGTTCACATCTGTGAGTGGAGAATTTATAGAAGATTTGGACCGAGCGTTTAGAGTGTTGATCGAAAAGAAAATTAAATCAATGCCATTGAGAGGTAAGACTGTTAAGTAATATAAATGACATTTAGAGAACTTATCAATCATGTGATGGATAGAGGTGCATCACTACATGTGTATGCAGTGATTTCAGACACGCATTACAAAGGAGAACATTTACAAGAAGTTTGTAACAAATTTACTGGTGTTATCAGAGAGTTGTTAAGTCTTCCTGCAGGACCGGTCACGGACAATATAACCAAAGATTTCTACATCCGGGTGAAGAGCACGACATTTATAGACGGTACTGAAGGACCGGATGTTGTTTTGTATGACTCTGCAGAAGATGTAGAGTATGCATGTGATTTTACAGAATGGGGTGATATGATCGATCTACCAGTAGAAGATGTAGTTGGTCTATCTGTAGATAGTATGTTAGCACATGTGCTATATGAAATTACTTTCTGGGGATGGAACGTGGATCAGATTAATGTTGAGAAGAAAAAGCTAGTTTTGTCTGCTGATGATGAACGTGAATCATTGACGGTTGAGAGTTTAAGCGGATTTTTAGATTCAATCTAAATCTAACAAGCTATCCTTGTTCAAAACCTTCTTAAGATGCTCGAAACATTTGACAACATCATTGTATTCACTCTCAATTCGTTTCATTCTCTTTTTAGAATAATCCCCTTTGTTCGCGCTTTTCAGTAATTCTGCTGCTAATTCGCAGCACTCTTCTGCGGTTTTGCGCATCACATAGCTCGAATTTCTCGGGATGGTCATGTTATTGCCTTTTCACTAGGATTATTTTAGTAGCTACAATCATTAAAACACCTACAACGGTCCATAATAACAGGTTTGGTTGGTGAGTAGCATGCTCACATGTTCCAGCAGCACAATCTAAGTACCCTGGATCCACTTTATCAAATATAGTTTTCATTGTTTTAAATCTCTCACGAAGTCGTAAAACTCCTGTCTAGTATTTATGTCTTCCTTGTCTAGGAACGCTCCACTCATCCGAGCGGTCTTCATTGTACTATCGTGCTTGATACCTCTCAACCCGGCACATGTATGGTTTGCAGATACTAATACTGCCACTCCTTTATTATCCACACACACTTCATCGATGTATTTGTGTATTTGCATGGTCAGGTTTTCCTGTACTTGTGGTCTTCTAGCGTACCACTCAACAATTCTATTTAGCTTGCTTAAACCAATTACCTGACCTTCTTTTCCAGGAATGTATGCCACGTGTGTTTGACCTATAAATGGTAAATGGTGGTGTGAGCAAAAAGAATTGGTTTTAATATTACCTTGAAACACTAGACCGTCATATTGATCAACATTATCAAATGTAGTTATATTTGGTGGTTCGTTGTAACAACCAGCTGCTAAATCATTTACAAAAGCCTTAGCAACCCTTCGTGGTGTGTCTGCACTGTTAGGGTCAGATCTCCAATCAAATCCTAATGCATCCATGTACTTCTCATACGCGGCTGCTGCGTTTTCAATTATCTGTTCTTTTTCCTCTGCTGTTCTTGGGTGGTTACCGTTTGCGTATGGAAGTTTCACATTAAGTCTTTGTAGAATATCTTCTGGCATATGTACTATTATATATCAATATAGTGAGTATTCAACTATAAAAATTTATATAATACTGCTAAATCTCGCGAGCCAATGTATTTTGCAAAATAACCACAAAACTCAACAATTTTCTTTGCTGGCCAAGTAGTGATATGTTCACCTACAGTGTTATACTCACCATCTCTCCATAGTTCAGACATGGCGAGATAATCAACAGACCATCTGTCACTTGTTTCTGTATTCACTAACTACTTGTTTCGCAGATTTCCTCTTGTAATACTCTGGTTCGTTCTCCATCCATTCTTCTAATGGTATTCGAGGTACTTGTATATACTCGTTGAAATAAAACTTGTAAGCATCTTGATCATCATTATCTTGCGCTATTGCTATCTCACGCAAATATTCTTCTTCAAGTAGTTTGTATTCACGATCTTGCTCTAACACCTGAGTTATTTCAGCTTGATATTCAGCTGATCTAGTGACTGTTGTGTCAGTTGGAGTTGTTTGATGAGAGCAACATGTTAGTGTTAAAATTAGTACAGGTATTAAAACTCTCATGCGATGATTTCTTGAATTGGTTGTGCTCCGTGAGATACCTGAAACGGTCTACCACTGGGTGAGAATATAGTTTTGTTAATACGTATCCCCATGGCATGAGCGATGGTGGCGTTTAACTCTTCCATACCTACACCATTCTCTTCAACATAATGAGCGCGTTCATCAGATTGCCCATGGACGAACCCTTGCTTCATACCGCCACCTGCTAATAAAGCACTGAATGCAGATGGGTGATGATCACGACCAATTCTACCAGGTTTAACTTCTGGGCTTCTTCCGAACTCACTAGCTAATACGACCAGTGTGCTACTCAGCAAACCTCTTCTGTCTAGATCCATTAACAGTGTAGATAAACCACTATCTAATGTTGCACCTCGAGTTTCCATCGCGTCAAACACTTGGTTGTGCATGTCCCAACCACCTAGTTGGACTTCTACAAACCGGACTCCACTCTCAACCAACCGACGAGCCAACAAACATCCTTGACCGAAATTGTTATCTCCATAGTCGTCTCGGATCTCTTGTGGTTCTAACGTCAAATCAAAAGCTTTTAAATCGTCACTTTTCATCAACCTCGTGGCGTCATCATACAGGTCAGTGTAAGCTCTTATTTGTTTTTGAGGGTATGTGCCTAAGAAACTTTTGTTAAATTTACTAGCAATGTCTAAGCGCTTGTTGTACATATTATCATCTAAATATCCAGACTTTGTAACGTTTTGAATACCAGCACTCGGATTTCCAAGAGGTAGCGGGCCATGTTTTTTCTCAAAATAACCAGCACCTAGCACATCACTACCGCCATTGATCTTCACATTGGACGGTAGTGTGTTGTTGAGCTTTGTAGTGAATCTACTCACCCACGCACCCATTGTCGGGTGGACAATTGTACCGCGTCGTTGATAACTGGTGTGTAGTAAATAATTTGCTTGTGCGTGAGCTCCTTGATTTGTGTTCAATGATCTAATCAAACTCGCTCGGTGCATCTGTTTAGCAGTCTTGGGCAACCAGTGTCCTAGCTGTATACCATCTGCGGAAGTGTCAATCGCGGTTGTTTCCCCCATCACCTCGCTGTTCTCAGGTTTAGGATCGAGTGTATCTACATGTGTCATTCCTCCTCCCATGTATAAAAATATAACACTACGAGCAGTGGCCATTTTTGTTGGTAGGTCTAATCCTAGTAAATCTTGTGACGTTACAATAGCACTAACACCCAAGCAACTTGAGGCAACACTGCTTAGAAACTGCCTTCTGCTTAAATCGTTCATACCAGTATTTATTCTA
>MDTB01195740.1_pt1 | contig 16920 bp, 14 predicted proteins | sample 811161 | NCBI WGS metagenome assembly MDTB01 (sample SAMN05326650, study PRJNA326480) | marine metagenome | isolation source: seawater | place: Mediterranean Sea | collected 2009
ATGTAACTTGCGCCTCGATGTTTGCGCACCTATTGGTGCCCATGCGGACATTTGCCAATCGTTCAATTCGCAGCGGATAGGCAATGCGAACCGAATCCCACCTATCTAAATAAACTAACAAAGAATTCCGGTTGGCGGAACGCGTATTTTTAGTTTGCTTGCAGATGATTGGCCGTTTAGCTGCGTGCCGGCAGACAAGAGGCGGCGCTAACCCCCTGAATTTTGTGGGTTAGGTTAACTCATCCAGTCATGCAAAGCGGCGCAGTAAGTCTTACCGCGCCGCCCAATAATACTTAGTTTTTGGCTTTATCAACCAATGCATTCTCTTGAATCCACGGCATCATTGCCCGCAGCTTGCTGCCGACTTCTTCGATCTCATGGCTGGCCACACGCCGGCGCATGGCTTTGAAGCTGGTTTGGTTGACTTTGTTTTCAAGCATCCAATCGCGTGAGAATTTACCGGTTTGGATGTCCGCCAAAACCCGTTTCATTTCAGCTTTGGTTTCATCGGTGACAATGCGTGGCCCGGTCACATACTCGCCATATTCAGCGGTATTGGAGATCGAGTAGTTCATGTTGGCAATGCCGCCTTCATAGATCAAATCAACAATCAATTTGACCTCGTGCAAGCACTCGAAATAAGCCATTTCAGGTGCGTAACCAGCTTCCACCAAGGTTTCATAGCCAGCTTTGATCAATTCGCACAGGCCGCCACAAAGCACCACTTGTTCGCCGAACAGATCTGTTTCGCACTCTTCTTTAAACGTGGTCTCGATGACCCCGGCGCGGCCACCGCCAATTGCCGAGGCGTAAGAAAGGCCGATCTCTTTTGCGTTGCCGGAGGAGTCTTGCTCAACCGCGATCAAGCAGGGCACGCCGCCGCCGCGAACATATTCGGACCGCACCGTATGGCCAGGGCCTTTGGGAGCAACCATGAAGACATCAATGTCTTTGCGTGGCTCGATCAGGTTGAAATGCACATTCAAGCCATGGGCAAAGGCAATGGCGGCACCTTCACGAATATTTGGTGCAATATCATCGACATAGATATCACCTTGTAATTCGTCCGGCGTTAACATCATCAACACGTCGCCCCAAGCGGCAGCTTCGGCGACGGTCATGACCTTCAAGCCAGCAGCCTCGGCTTTGGCGCGGCTTGAACTATCGGCGCGCAAGGCGACGGCAACATCGGCGACGCCACTGTCTTTAAGGTTGTTGGCATGGGCGTGGCCCTGGCTTCCATAACCGACGATCACAACTTTTTTGGTCTTGATCAAGTTAACGTCGGCATCGCGATCGTAATAAACCCTCATGATGATGTCTTTCCTTTTTTGGTTAACTGCGAGCTTGCATAGCGTTCAAAAATTGCCCTGGACACTGATCGAGCGTGACAACCAAAGCCTGGCCGCCGGTGAGGTTTAGCGGCGCAACCCGCATAGGTCCAGTGCTGTTTGCCTGTCTTATTTGGTGACCCGCTTGCCGCGTTTTTGGCGTTGGGTCGGGGTAATATTGGTAACTTCCATGTCAACTTTTTCGCCGCGGGCAATGGCCGCCACGCCCGTGCGGGACACTTCCACCCGGCCAAGTGCTAGCATGAGGCCGATAAAAGCATCAATCTTCGGCGTATCACCAGTCAGCTCAAAAACAAAACTTTGCAATGTGCTGTCAAGGGCGCGGGCACGAAAGGTATCGGCGATCCGCAACGCCTCGATGCGCTCTTCACCGCTGTTGACGATCTTCACCAAGGCCAACTCACGCTCCAGATGATTGCCCTCATTGGTCAGGTCGTGCACTTCATAAATCGGCACTAAGCGGTCCAACTGGGCTTTGATTTGTTCGATCACCATCGGCGTGCCACTGGTGACGATGGTAATCCGTGACAAGCTGTTTTCACCGTCAACTTCGGACACCGTCAGGCTGCTAATGTTATAGCCACGGCCCGAGAACAAACCGATCACCCGTGCCAGAACGCCGGGCTCATTGGCAACCAAAACGGCGATTGTATGCTGTTCAACTACGTCAGGACTGCTGGTCACGTGTGTGTACTCCGTTTGCTGTCATCGCGCTGTGCTGGGCATGACTTGCGGCATAAAAGGGTTTCTTAGACCAGAGCTTTACCCTGTTCCGATGTCTTCTTCGAAGCTTGATCTTCGGGCCCAAGCAGCATGTCATTATGCGCCGCACCTGACGGGATCATGGGAAAGCAATTCTCGTCACGCTTGACGCAGACATCAACAATCACGGGGCCGTCGATGGCGATCATTTGGTCGATGGTGTCATCAAGTTGGCTTGGATCACTGACGCGCAGGCCATGGGCACCAAAAGATTCCGCCAGTTTGACGAAATCAGGCAAAGCTTCCGAATAGCTTTGCGAATAGCGTGCCCCATGGTTCAGTTCCTGCCACTGCCGGACCATGCCCATCCACTGATTGTTAATCACGAAGACTTTCACCGGCAAACGGTATTGGGCGATGGTGGAAAGCTCTTGGATATTCATCAAAATTGATGCTTCACCGGCGATATCGATGACCAGGCTGTCCGGAAAAGCGATTTGTGCGCCAACTGCCGCAGGCAGCCCATAGCCCATGGTTCCAAGTCCACCCGAGGTTAACCAGCGATTGGGTTGATCAAAGCCGTAATATTGCGCCGCCCACATTTGATGCTGACCGACTTCGGTGCTGATGTAGCAGTCGTGGTCTTGGGTTTTTTCGAACAAACGACGGATGGCATGTTGCGGCAAAATTTCCGTGCCGGCCTGTTTATAGGCCAAGCAGTCTCGCCCCCGCCAGGTGTTGATTTGCTGCCACCAGCCGTCAAGGGCAGTCTTATCAAGCTTGTATCGCTTCGCTTTCCAGACTTTCACCATTTCTGCCAGCACCCGCGCCGCATCACCAATGATCGGGATATCGACGGTGACATTTTTGTTGATCGATGACGGATCGATATCGACGTGAATTCGCTTGGAGTTTGGTGAAAAGGCGCTCAGCAAGCCGGTTACCCGGTCATCAAATCGGGCACCGATATTGATCATCACGTCGCAATCATGCATCGCCAGATTGGCTTGATAGGTGCCATGCATACCGAGCATACCAAGGAACTGCGGGTCCGATGACGGGAAAGCCCCAAGCCCCATCAAAGTTAAGGTACAGGGTGCGCCGGTTAAATGCACCAATTCTTGCAGTAATTTACTGGCTTCTGGACCGGCGTTGATCAGCCCGCCGCCACCATAAAAGATTGGCCGTTTGGCATTCGCGATCAGTTCCATCGCGGCAGCGATAGACTCTTTTTTACCGTCCACCTGCGGCCGGTAGCTGCGATGGTTAACCTGTGTTGGCGGGGTATATTCACCATCGGTCATAAGGATATCTTTGGGCAGGTCGATGACCACCGGTCCGGGACGCCCGTGTGAGGCAACATAAAACGCCTCATGCATCACCTTACCCAACTGATTGACATCTTTCACCAGATAGTTGTGCTTTGTTGCCGGGCGCGTAATGCCGGTGGTGTCGGCTTCCTGAAAGGCATCATTACCGATCAAATGAGTTGGCACTTGTCCGGTCAGGCAGACCAGCGGAATGCTGTCCATCAACGCATCGGTCAAGCCGGTCACGGCATTTGTTGCACCAGGGCCGGAGGTGACAAGTACGCAGCCAACCTTGCCGGTTGCTCGGGCATATCCTTCGGCGGCATGAACGGCGGCTTGCTCATGGCGAACCAAAATGTGGCGGATCGCATTGCGTTTAAACAGCTCATCATAAATCGGCAGTACCGCACCACCTGGATAACCAAAGACAATCTCAACGCCCAAATCTTGCAGCGCTTCCAGAATAATTCCGGCACCGGTCATGGTTTTTGTGGCAGGGGCGGCGTTATCGGCCGCGCTGTCATCTAATACGATACTCATCTTCTCAATGTCCTCGAACAACCATTTGCCTGGCAAAATAGCCCTGACGGCCCGATTTCGGGCAGGAAAGCGGCGAAACTAATCGTTCAATCGGGTGCGGTCAATAGAAACTGACGAATTTTCGGAAAGATATCGTTAAAAATATTTTCTGAATATTGCGTTTTTATAGGGTGAAATTGTTTGATTTGGTTTGTGAACCACGTTAACTGCCGCTTGGCATAGCGTCGGGTATTGCGCTGCGCAATTTCAATAGCAAGATCTATCGTCGTGGTTTTATTAATATAATCAATTAGTTGCGGAACGCCAACAGCTTTCAGGGCGGGCAGGTCAGCGGCAAGCTTCAAGCTGTTTAGCTGCGCCACTTCGGCAACGGCGCCGGCCTCGATCATCGCAATAAAGCGCTCGTCGCAGCGCTGGTAAAGGATCTCGCGCGGTGGCGATAGAACAAAAATCAGCGGCTCGATATCCGCCGCGCCGACGTTACCGCCCTGATGCCATTGCGACAATGGCGTACCTGTCGCGACAGCCACTTCCATTGCGCGGATCAAGCGTTGCTGGTCGCCGTCGTGCAGACGGGCGGCGGTGATCGGGTCCAGTGCCGCAAGCTGTTGCCGAAATGCCGGGCCGCCGAGGTCAGCATGATCGGCGCGGATCTGGGTCCGGATGGCGGCGGGGATTTCCGGGATCGGCGACAGACCCTCGAGGAGCGCTTTTAGATAAAAGCCGGTGCCGCCGCATAAGATCGGCAGCTGGCCTGCGGCGGCTGTTTCGGTGATGGCCGTGATTGCCTGCGCCTGCCATAACGCTGCCGAATACGGCTCAGCGGCAGGCTGGAAGCCATAGAGGCAATGCGGTACGCGGGCTAAGTCAGCATCGCTTGGACGGGCCGTCATGATTTTTAATTCGCGGTAGACCTGCATCGCATCAAGGTTAATGATCACACCATTCAAACGCTGCGCCAGGTCAACAGCCAATGCTGATTTGCCGCTCGCGGTTGGTCCAACGATGACCAGGGTTTTAATCGGTGGGTCTCTTAGCTGTTGATCTGCCATGCGACGTTCGTCCACTTCCCGGTGCAATTGTCTAGTTTAACATAGTGACTGCGGCTTGACGCCGACGGATGCCTGAGCCGATGATTGAGCCGGCCCCAAAACCAGCAAGCGAAAGGACGCCACAATGAGTACACCGTTTGAAACATGGCAGATTGCGAAACCGGTCGTTCACGGTGCCCGCGGCGTCGTTGCGGCGCAGAATATCGAAGCTGCCGAGGTCGGGGCAAATATTTTGCACGCCGGCGGTAATGCGATTGATGCGGCCATTGCGACCGCCTTTGCCCTGACGGTTTCTGAACCTTGGATGAGCGGCCTTGGCGGTGGCGGTTTCATGGTCGTTCATTCGGCCCACGAGGGGGTCACCCGGGTGATTGATTTTGCGATGCAGTCATCGCGGCATTTAGATCCGGCGGCCTATCCGTTGGCCGGCGGCTCAGGGGCCGATTTATTTGGTTGGCCGGCGGTTGTTGACGATCGTAACATCTTTGGGCCCCTGGCAATCGCAATTCCGGGATCGGTTGCAGGCTATGCGCATGCGGCGGCGCGATTTGGCAAACTGCCGCTTTCCGCATTGATCGAACCTGCCGCAGAGCTGGCCGCGCGCGGCCATCGCCTGACCTGGTGGACGACGTTGAATACCGCCGCCGATGCCACATTTCTAACGCAAGATGATGAAAGTCGGCGGATTTGGCTGCCGAACGGTTTTCCGCCAAGTGTCGATATTGCGGCGGCACCAAGCTATCTTCAACTTGGCAATTTGGCGGCAAGTTTGCAGCAATTGATGACGGCAGGTGCAGCTGATTTTTACCGTGGTGATTTGGCACAGATGCTGGTCAAAGATTTGCACGCTGCCGGCAGCCCGATTGATCATGATGACCTGGCGGATTATGCGGTTCAGGAAGTTGAGCCGCTGCGCGTCTCACCCGTTCCCGGCGTCACCTATTGTGTGCCGCCAGGAATGAGCGCCGGGCCGACATTGGCCGACACCATGGGGCATTTGACGACGCGGCCCAGCGGCCAAGCTCCAAGCGCCGCCGAGTTAGCGGATTGGGCGCAAGCGATGATTGCCGCCTACCAGTACCGATTTGCGCATCTCGGCCATAGCGGCGATGTGGGTGACCGCGCTTGCACCACCCATCTCTCCGCGGCCGACCAAGACGGCAATATGGTGGCGATCACAACCACATTGCTGTCGCGCTTCGGCTCGCGGGTGGTGTTACCGTCAACCGGCATATTGATGAACAATGGGGTGAATTGGTTTGACCCACGGCCGGCTCAGCCCAATTCGCTGGCCGCCGGTGTTCGGCCGCTGTCAAATATGGTGCCGTTGCTGGCGCTGAAAGATGCTGCGCCATGGTTCGCGGTCGGCGCTTCGGGCGGCCGGCGGATCATGCCATGCGTGTTCCAGATTGCTCAATTACTGGCGGCCCATGGCTGTAGCTTAGAGGAAGCGATGGCCTATCCACGCTTTGACATGAGCACGTTATCAGAGATCACGGTTGATGATCGCATGTCGACCGAACAGCAAGCCGCGCTGGCCGCCGTTGCGCCGGTCAGTGCCTGTGCGCCGGTGGCCTTCCCAAGCCGTTTTGCGGTCCCGCAAGCGGTGCTCAGGACGGCAACCGGTGTGTTTGGCGCGGCACATGTCAACAGCCCGCTTAATGGTGTTGCCGCTGTCTAATTTCGGCGCATATCACGGCAGGTTTGCGGCCACCAAACGGGCGGTTTTCGAGTGCGACCGTCGATGCGCACTTGATTGCGGCGGCGAGGACGGCAACACTGCATGGGCGGGCGGTCCTTTTGCCCCAATTCTGAGCATCACATCCAGCTATCGAGGAACCGGCTATGTTGTCGAATGAAGAGCGTTTTCAATGTCTGCATGAAATTATTGATGCAGCGCGTGAAACGTTGAACGCGGATATTTGGGACTATTTACAAGGCGGTACGGACAGCGAGACCACTCTGAAACGCAATCGCTTAGCACTTGATTCATTGGCCCTGCGGCCACGGGTTTTGGTTGATGTGGGCGAGGTATCATGCGCCACCAATTTCCTGGGGCGCCAGGTGCGCCTACCTGTCATGTTAGCGCCCGTTGGCTCACTTGAGAGTTTCACCCCGGAAGGTGGTGTGACGGCCTGCGCCGGGGCCTCGATGTTTGGGGCCGGCATGTGTTTAAGCTCGGTCTCCAAAGTGTCGCTTGAACAGGTCGCCGCCGCAGGCAGTGGGTTGAAAATGTTCCAACTGTATAAGCGCGGCGATGACGCCTGGACCGATGACATCATCAAGCGGGTGATTGCGGCCGGATATGACGCATTTTGCTTCACCGTCGACAGTGCGTATTACAGCCGCCGCGAACGCGATATCGCCAAGCGTTTCGTCAAGTCTTGGGTGGCTTCGAGTACCGGCCGAAATTGGCAAGCACAGTTAAACTGGGACGACGTGAAACGCTATAAAGACACCTATGATATGCCGCTTGCCTTGAAGGGCATCCAGCACCCAGCCGATGCCGCCTTGGCGGTCGAACATGGCGCCGAGATTATCTGGGTTTCCAATCATGGTGGCCGGCAGATCGACCAAGGCGAAGGTTCAATGGCGTTGCTGCCGGAAGTTGTCGCGGCGGTTGACGGTAAGGCGAAAATCATCGTCGATGGCTGTATCCAACGCGGCACGGACATTGCCAAAGCGATTGCTTTGGGGGCGGACATGGTCGGGATTGGACGGCTGATGTGTTGCGCCTTGGCGGCCGGTGGCAGCAGCGGTGTGGTGCGACTTCTGGAGCTTTTGGAAACCGAGCTGTCGATTACCCTTGGCCTGATGGGGGTGACCTCCTTGGATCAACTGTCGCCGCATTATGTGAAAGCCGCGCCATCGGCCTCGGCACCGTCAGTTTTCAGCGCATTTCCACATTTGGATGAACTTGTGTACAATCCACGGGTGCAGTGATTAACAACCGTGCGGCCAGGCGATGCGCCTGGATGACGCCGGATTGAAACCTATATGTAGGAGTCTTGGAGCTGCGCCGAACATTCGGCTTCCAAGGCCAGCCAGGCATTAACAGGTCGTGCTGAAACGGCTGCAGTTTAAAAACGAAGGAATGAGATCATGGATGAAGTTGTGATTGCCGGTGCCGCCCGCACACCGATCGGCGCGTTCAATGGTGGATTACGGTCTGTGCCTGCGCATTATCTAGGCGAAGTTGCCATTCGTGAGGCGCTACGCCGCGCCAATACCGAACCTGGTGATGTTGATGAGGTTATCTTAGGTCAAATTTTGACAGCTGCGGCGGGTCAAAACCCGGCCCGGCAAGCGGCCGTTAATGCCGGTATCCCGGTCGAACGTACAGCTTTAGGAATTAACCAATTATGTGGTTCAGGATTGCGCGCGGTCGCTATGGGCGCACAAGCAATCCAGCTTGGTGACGCTGATGTGATGGTTGTTGGCGGTCAAGAAAGCATGAGCCAGGCACCGCATGCAATGCACCTGCGCGATGGCACCAAAATGGGTGATCCAGCGATGATTGATACGATGATCCGCGATGGTCTATGGGATGCATTCAACGGTTATCACATGGGCAATACGGCTGAGAATGTTGCCGAGAAATGGCAGCTCAGCCGGGACGAGCAAGACCAGTTTGCCGCCGCCTCACAAAATAAAGCGGAAGCGGCGCAGAAAGCCGGTCGTTTTACCGATGAGATCGTGCCGGTAACAGTCAAGGGCCGCAAAGGTGATGTGATTGTGTCGGAAGATGAACATCCAAAGCACGGCACCTCGGTTGACACGCTGGCGAAACTTCGCCCGGCTTTTGCCAAAGACGGCACTGTCACGGCAGGCAACGCATCGGGGATCAATGATGGCGCTGCGGCGCTTGTTTTGATGCGCGCGTCCGCTGCCGAAGCACGGGGGGTGGTGCCGATGGCGCGGATCGTTTCCTGGGCCACCCGCGGCGTTGATCCTGCGATTATGGGCACCGGTCCGATCCCGGCGTCTCGCGCCGCTTTGGAAAAAGCAGGATGGACCGTTGATGACCTTGATCTGATCGAAGCAAATGAAGCATTCGCTGCCCAAGCCTGCGCCGTGACCAAGGATTTGGCCTGGAATACCGATAAGCTGAATGTCAACGGCGGGGCCATCGCGCTTGGTCATCCAATCGGTGCGTCTGGCGCGCGGGTTTTGATCACGTTGTTGTTTGAAATGCAAAAGCGCGATGCCAAAAAAGGCTTGGCGACCTTATGCATTGGCGGCGGAATGGGTATCGCAATGTGTGTCGAGCGCGACTAAAGCCAGGATTTCTATTACAGCCAGGGTTTCTATTGCCAACTGATAGCGGGAAAAGGATCTAAACATGAGCAAAATAGCTATTGTGACTGGCGGCACCCGGGGGATTGGCGCGGCAATTTCAAGCAGATTGCAGGAAGCCGGTTTCACGGTCGCTGCCGTTTATGCCGGCGATCAGGAACGTGCCGCTGCTTTCACCGCTGAAACAGGGATTGCGGCGTATCGCTGGGATGTCTCTGACTTTGAAGCCTGTCAAGCCGGCGTGGCACAGGTGACGGAGGAGCTTGGACCTGTTGATGTGTTGGTTAATAACGCCGGCATTACCCGCGATGGAACCATGCACAAGATGGACCATCAAATGTGGCAAGCCGTGATCGATACCAATTTGGGCTCCTGTTTTAATATGTGCCGTGCGGTGATTGACGGCATGCGCCAGCGGCGATTTGGGCGGGTTGTTAACATTGGCTCGATTAACGGTCAGGCCGGGCAATATGGGCAAGTCAATTATGCCGCAGCGAAATCCGGGATTCACGGCTTCACCAAGGCATTGGCACAAGAAGGCGCAGGGCATGGGATTACCGTTAATGCCATCGCACCAGGCTATATCGACACCGATATGGTTGCTGCCGTGCCGCCGAACGTGCTCGAGAAAATTGTCGCACGGGTGCCTGTGAAACGACTTGGCTATGCCTCAGAAATTGCCCGTGGGGTTCTATTTTTGGTGGAAGATGAGGCAGGCTTCATTACCGGGTCGACCCTATCGATCAATGGTGGCCAACATATGTATTAAACCGCTGTGACGATGCGGTTTTAAGATCGCCGGCTGATGGCCTGCGGCGCATTTTCGATTGCCTATGCCGGCATTTGAGCGTTTGATAGCAATTGGCTACAATTAAACGCGCTGCGGGTTTCGATGAACGACATTCCGATGGTGATTGACGGTTTGCAATATAGCCGTTGGTCGGAAAAGATTTTCCGACAGATGAACCGCGCCGGCCTCGCCGCCGTGCACGTCACGATCTGCTATCATGAAGACTTTCGAGAAACGGTTGAAAAAATCATTGCCTGGAACCGCCGCTTTGAACGGCACAGTGATTTAATTGTGCCGGGGCGCGATGCCGCCGATGTCAGCGCTGCCCATGCAGCAGGTAAAACCGCCATCATTTTCGGTTTGCAAAATTGCTCGGCAATTGAAGACGACATTGGTTTGGTTGAAATCTGCCATGATCTTGGCATCCGCTTCATGCAATTGTCCTATAACAATCAAAGTTTGCTGGCGACCGGCTGTTATGAGAGCGATGATGCCGGCATCACCCGCATGGGCCGGCAAGTGATCCGCGAAATGAACCGCGTCGGCTTGGTTGTAGACATGAGCCATTCGGCCGAACGCTCGACCTTGGAAGCGATTGAAATTTCGGACCGGCCGATTGCAATTACCCATGCAAACCCTGCCTTCTGGCATGACGCTTTGCGCAATAAGTCCGATACTGTTTTGAAAGCGCTTGCTGCCAGCGGCGGCATGTTGGGTTTTTCATTATATCCGCATCACTTGGCCGGAAAGTCTGATTGCAGCCTCCAGGATTTCTGCGAGATGGTTGCCAAAACCGCCGACTTAATGGGCATTGATCATATTGGTTTCGGAAGTGATTTATGTCAGGACCAGCCCGATAGTGTCGTTGCCTGGATGCGTAACGGCACCTGGACCCGCGATGTTGATTTTGGTGAGGGCAGTGCCAATGCGGCAGGCTTTCCCCCGCAACCAGAGTGGTTCAAGGACAGCACCGGCTTTGATAATATTCGCCAAGGTCTGCATGCGGTTGGTTTTTCGGCAGAAGAAGTTGCCAAAATCGCCAGCCAGAATTGGTTAAATTTCTTTGCCGCCGGGTTCGGCGCGAAACAGGTCTAGGCCATGGAACCGCGCCGCAATCCGCGTCTCCATCAGCCAATGCGGCCGCCGCGGCAGGTTATGCGACTGGCGCGTATGGGCGCGTCCTTTGCCACCCGGTTAAGTTTTATGCGCGTTTTGCTGCGCCGGTTGGCCAGCGAGGCATGGACTTTTGAGCGTCAGCTCGACCTGGATGACAATGGTTTTGGGCAAGCGCTGATCACCGCGAAGGCTCCAGGGCGCACCTATACACTGGTGATTTTCAGCCATTATTTAGATCCCGAGCAGCGCAGTGACCGCGTCATTGCCGAGGCCTGGGATTCGACCTTCAGCTTGTTTGATGGGGTGCCGACCGCAGCAGATATTGCCCGCTTAGCAGCCAATGCACCGCGCCAAGAAGCAGGCCGGTTTCGTGATAGTGAATTGGTTTTGGCGCGGGCCAATAAAAGTGTCCGGCTATTTGACTATGTCGCCGACTGTCTTGCATCCGGTCATCAACCAAGTGTCGCCGAGGTCGCAAACGTTGGCTACCTGATGCGGACCACGGCTGTTTACGGCAGCGGCAAATTTGGCTGCGCCGACCGTGAGCGGATCGCCGGCCGGCCCGAAACCCATGGTGCGTTTCAAGTTGAGATGCTGGCGGTTTACATGTTTCGCTGGTTTACCCTTGGGTTGGTGGAACATATCGCCAAAGTTAAGGGCGGCAAGAAAGCTGTCAAACTGAATGAAACTTTAGCCCAATATTTGGGTGTTGGTAATGCCACCGGGCTTGGCATGGCACCATTTTTGGTGCGCCATCCACTGCTGATTGACCACTGGGTGCAGGCCCGCGAGCAGGCCTTGGCGCGGGTTCGGGGTTTAGGGTCGGTGACACCGGAGGCATGGTCAAAATTTCTCGCAACCCTGGCCAGTGCCGAGCAACAGATCATCGATTGGCGGGTAGATGATGCCATTCAGGCGGACAGGATTGCGATTCTGTGCACCGAATGCGCCGATTTTCGCAGCCGTGTTGACGATCTGGTCAAACAGGCACGCTATCCGTGGGACGCCTTGTATCGTTATGCCGAGCAACATTATGGTCTTGAGACACAGGAGTTGATTGCCGCGCTCTTGCTTGAGCCGCAGGGTGCTTTAATTGATGATTTAGCCGACCAAATGGCGGCACCGCCGCCGCCGCCGATTGACCCGGCGATGACGATCAGCGGCGTGCAAGCCATCCTTGACGATCGCTATGCCTGGGTTTGGGATTTTGATTTTACCGACCCTGCGGCGCAGGCACGATTTTGGTATTATTCGGAAGAAAAGCTTGAGCCCCGCTTTGGCTTTCGGCACCGCGAGCCGGGCGGTGATCTGGAAATGCCTTTGGCCATTGCCCGGGATGTTCAGGCTTTGAGCCGTGACTTGGCCCATTGGCCGGAAGCGACAAAATTAGCAGCCTTTTTGCTGCGCTTTCCGCAACATCGTCAGACCATTCGGCGGGTGCAATTATCGGCTCATGCGCCCTATAGTGAGGTGCAAGATAATCTGATCGCCGAGGGTACCCGGCCGATTGATTTGCTGCGTTTCAAATTGGCCTTTTTTGGGGCCAGTAAGTTTGATCCCAAATCTGATTTGTGGACCCGCATCACCCTTTACCAAGGTGCCCCGCAGCCGTCTGAGTTGACCCCGCAATCAGCCGATGATTGGACGTTTACGGCACGACCGTCATGAGCGGCGGTTGCGGAGATCAAATTGGTCCGCTCTCCGCGAACGAAACGGTCTTTATCGTGAGCCGTGCGGTCAAAGGTGCCGGAGCTCCTTTTGGCCTTGGCGAGGATATTGCCGGTGGCGTGGTCTGGTTGGCACGGCGTGGTGAGCCGGCGGCAGCGGCGCTTGCCGATGCGTTAGAGCGTTTTGCCGCCGCCAAAAGCAGCGCCGCGTTAGCATTTGAAACCGGTGCCGAGGGCGGCCAGCTCGTGACCACCGATGGAAAACCTGCATCGGCCCTGTTTGCCGGCTCGGCTGCCGCCGATTGGTTACAGATCGGATGCGGGCGGCGGGCATTAGATGTGTCGCAGGTTGACCAACCCCTGCTTGCAGCTGCCGTCGCCGCAGCCATTCTGCAGCGTCTTGGGGGATTATTGCAGTTTCACGGTCATGATCGGATCACCTATGACGGTGCCGATCGGCGATCGGCGGTAACCGATGATCAGGCCATTATGATGGACCGGCCCGCCTGGCAAGTTGTGCAAAGTTTCTTTGCCCAAGCTTTGGTGCCGGCAACCACAGAATCCCGCACCCATGGTGCCGGTGCCGGACTGGTTGATCGTGATTAAGATGGCCTTTAAGCGCGGGCGGCAGGCTGCTCGTATGGGATATTCTTTGTCATTGACCAGGCCCGGGCATGGGCGGAAACTAACCGGTAAAAGCGCTAAAGGGAGAGTTTGATGCTAAGTGCCGCTGAAATCGCGCAATACCACGAACAGGGCTATGTTTTTCCGGATTTTAAGCTGCCGGCTGAAACCTTGCAGCAGATCCGCGATGATCACACGGCATTGCTGGCCAAACACCCTGAATTTCGGGACAATTGCCCAGATCTTTTGAGTTTTGATCTAGGCTTCTTAGAATACGCGCGCAACCCGGCCATTTTGGATATGGTGGCGCAATTAATCGGCCCTGATATTGCGCTTTGGAATATGAGCTTTTTCGCCAAACCAGCGGTCAACGGTAAAAAAACCCCTTGGCACCAAGATGGTGCGTACTGGCCGATCCGGCCGTTAGCGACCTGCACGGTGTGGATTGCGATTGATGACGCCACCCCTGAAAATGGCTGTATGCGATTCATTCCTGGGTCACATAAAGCCAAGCGCCTGGCCGATCACGCCGTTAACAATGATCCAAACTATACCTTAAACCAAGAGCTGACGGCCGGAGCCTTTGATGAGGCCGATGCTGTTGATGTGGCCTTAGAGGCCGGTCAAATTTCGCTCCATGATGTCTACCTTTATCATGGCTCAGAGGTGAATGTTTCGCGCCACCCGCGGCGCGGCATGACCTTGCGGTTAATGCCAACCAGTTCACATTATGACCGGGCGTTGGCATCGCAGTTTCACCGTGAAAAAGGCGGCTATGATCAATCCGTGCGCAGCCTATTTTTACTGCGCGGTGCGGATACCGCCGGTTTGAATGATTTTCAAGTGCAGCCGGCGGCCGCTCATCGGGGTTGATCGGCGACAATCATATCGGCGGCTTTTTCAGCAATCATAATTGTCGGCGCATTGGTGTTGCCACTGGTCAAGCGCGGCATGACGGCGGCGTCGACAACCCGTAAGCCGTCTATGCCGTGCACTTTCAAGCGCGAGTCAACGACCGCCATTGCGTCCTCCCCCATCTTGCAAGTGCCGACCGGGTGATACAGTGTGGCGCCGGTTTCCCGGCAAAATTGAGCAAACGCGGCATCATCGCTGAGATCATCCTCCGGTTGCCGCATGCCGGCGCTGACTTTGGTTAAAGCAGGGGCGGCGAAAATCTGTTTGGTTTGCTCAAAACCGGCCCGTAGCACCCGCAAATCATCGGCATCCGACAGGTAATTTGGTTTGATCAAGGGGGCCGCCAAGGGGTCGGCGGAGGCTGCCATGATCGTGCCGCGACTGGCCGGCCTTACCGGGCAGATAGCAATCGTCATACCGTCTTCGTGCTCAAGCCCGAGGACACGATTGATGTGATAGCTGGCCGGCGTAAACAGCAATTGAATGTCAGGCGCAGCAAGACCTTCCCGGCTGTGGCTGAAGACCATCGCGCTGGTGACGCCAAAGGCAAGCGCGCCGCGTCCGGTGGTTGCAAAGCGGACAGCTTCACGGGCTAATCGCCAGCCGCGGGCCAGTGAGTTGATAGAGGTTGCGCCGGCGACCCGATGCATCACCCGGATCACATAATGGTCTTGCAAGTTTTGACCGACACCGGGCAAATCGTGGACCACGGCAAGGCCAAGACTGCGCAGATGATCGCCGGCCCCAATGCCGGAAATCTGCAACAAATGCGGCGAATTGACAGCGCCACCGGCAAGAATCACCTCGGCCCGTGCGTGCACCTGCCGTTCTTGACCCTGTTGTTGAAAGCGCACACCGGTACAGCGTTTGCCATCCATCACCAAGCCGGTTGCCTGGGCGTTGGTTTCAACACGCAAATTTGCTGATTTTGCAACGCTGCGCAGATAGGTCCGGGCGGTTGACCCACGAAACCGACCCCGACGGGTCATTTGTGAATAGGCGACACCTTCTTGATGGGCCGCATTGGGGTCAGGGTTGAAGGCAAAGCCTGCTTCTTGAGCGGCCTCAACAAAATGGTGGGTAAGCGGCAAAATGCTGCGATAGTCTTCGACCTTCAAAGGCCCGGAACGACCGCGATAGGCGTCGTCACCGCCGCGCACGGCTTCGGATTTTTTGAAATATGGCAGGACCTGATCATAGCTCCAGCCGCGGCAGCCAAGCTGTGCCCAGTTATCGTAATCGCTGGCGTTGCCGCGGACATACAACATGCCATTGATGGAACTGGAACCACCCAAGGTTTTGCCGCGCGGCCAATGGATCGCGCGACCGGCGGTGCCGGCCTCCGGCTCGGAAGCGTAATTCCAATTCAAGGTCGGATGGTTGAGCAGGTATCGCAAACCTGCAGGAATGTGGATGAAAGGATGCCGATCAGCTGGTCCTGCTTCCAACAAGACAACCTGCGCACCACTTTCAACCAAGCGGGCGGCGACAGTGCAGCCGCCTGAACCGGCACCAATGACAACGTAATCGGTTTCCATAACCATTCCTGCAACCTCGCTAATTTAGGCGAAACTGGTTTCGTTATCCCAGACTTGATTTGGCATAGGCAGGCCATCGAATGTTTCGGCTGGAAGCGCTTGGTCCGGGGTCAGATTAAGTTTCGACGATAAGGTCATCATCAACTGCCGGGTGTGTTGCCCGGAATGCCAAGCCGTGCGTTCCAGCACTTCATGCATTGACACCTCGCCGTAGTAAACGTCGCCTGGCTGCGAAAAATCTGTGGTCTGACCGGTGTTTTGCCACCACGCCAACAGCCGCAACCGGATCATCTCGCCAAAGTCCAGAAGCTGTTGCTGGGTTTCCAATTCCGCCGGCAAATTACTGAGCAACGCCTCGTAGGTATAGGGTGCGCCATTTTCAAAATGCTCAAGAAACACTTCGGGAATGTTGAAAATATGATAGGCTAATTGGCGATAGCTTCGCGGCCGTCCCGGCAGAATTTCATCCAGACTGGCGGCGGGAAGTTGCGCTGTGAACCGATGGGCCGCCGACAAAATTATATCAAGGCGCTGAACCAAGTGTTCCGGTGACAGCATCTCATGAGCTGCGTATTCAAAACCTGCGACTCGAGCCACATCCCGGAAAACCGCGCCATTTGCCCAATCGGCACCTCGCCGCACGATGGGCACCAAACGCACGCCGATTTCCATCAACTCGCGATAGCCGTTTTCGTCGGCATTCACATTGATGCTTTCAAAAGCAATATTGTGCCGCAGCAAAAATTCTTTGGTGTTGAGGCAGCTGGAACATCCTGGTTGCCAATAAACCTTCAGCGGCGGCGGTGTGTTCGTTGTTGTTGTGGTCATGTTTCCCTCCCTGGCAATCCCAGCACCATCATTGACGCAGTGCATCTTGGACCGCTTTCGAATTGTTCCTCGGAGTGCGCTGGAGCGCAAGCCTGCCGAGGTGAGGACGCAAAAAAAATCGTCGCGGCAAGCCTGTTTACCTGCCGCTTTGGCGGCAAAAACCGACCGATATATGAGTGTATCGCTATCC
>MDTB01202584.1_pt1 | contig 16919 bp, 14 predicted proteins | sample 811161 | NCBI WGS metagenome assembly MDTB01 (sample SAMN05326650, study PRJNA326480) | marine metagenome | isolation source: seawater | place: Mediterranean Sea | collected 2009
TAAAATTAAAGATTTTAGGAAGAACACTTGAATTATTGCTCATATCGTATGTAGAACCATTAGCTCCACTATCATCAACTAAAGTAGCGTCACGTGTATATGCACTGGTAAATGATCCACCAAACTTCAAAGTATCACCCGATGCTCCAACTACAAAATCAGAGATTGTATCTTTACCCTCAGTAAAGTCTTGAAAATAAAATACGTCCTGGCCTCCATTACCTGTTAGAGTATCGTTTCCAATTGCTCCCCAAAAAACATCATTTCCGGAACCACCTATGAATGTATCTGCACCACTATAACCCTCAAATTGCCAAGCATCGCTTTCAGCCGATTTATCCTCACTATCATCACTTGAAGTGCCAACAAAAGTTGTAGAACTTCCGCTACTACCGGTTCCACCACTTTCACTACTCTCTTCAAAGTATTCTTCATATTCCTCCACTTCATATACGGAAGCATCATCATAATAATCTTCAGAATAATAGCTGCTTCCCATGTAAACTCCATAAAAACTATCGAATCCACCTAGAGCAAATCCACCTGAAACTCCTGGTCCAAATCCTACTGCACCGCTTGTTCCAAATCCACTTAGACCAAATTCGCCAGCACCAAAGAAGTTTCCTGATCCGCCTGGACCAAAGTCTCCGGGTCCGCCTGGACCAAAGTCTCCTGGACCACCAGGACCAAAATCTCCAGGACCTCCAGAGACTCCACCTGGATCAAAACCTATGGGTCCACCTGGTGGACCTCCATGAAAACCACCTCCATCATTTCCAGTAAAACCCGAGCCAATTACAGGTGCAGTTGTAACAGGTGCAATTGGGGCAAAACCTACTTGAGCTGGAATATATGCTCCTGGCTGTTGAACATTACCAGGTGGTAAAAAAGAACCAGGTGGTAAAAATGTACCAACTGATCCTGGATCAATAGGGCCATCTGGACCACCAGGGTCAAAATCTCCAGGACCGCCGCCAGGGCCAAAATCTACAGGACCGCCAAGACCAAAATCTCCTGGACCGTCGGGCCCAAAATCTACAGGCCCACCAGGACCAAAATCTCCTGGACCGCCGGGGCCAAAATCTACAGGCCCACCAGGACCAAAATCTCCTGGACCGCCAGGGCCAAAATCACTAGGACTGAAATCTCCAGGACCACCAGCAAAATCTTCTCCACCTGTAGTTAAAGATAACGGATCTGCTCCAAAACCTCCTGGTGGTGGTGGAATTCCAGCAGCAGCAGCAGCTTCTGCCATAGCTTCGTCGGGAGACAATCCAGCAGCTAGTGCAGTTTCAAAAGCCTCTCGTGCTGCCGCGTCTTGTTCTGGTGTAGGATCACCTGAACCGAATTCTCCAGGAGGTAGCGGCTCTCCGTCAGGACCAATCGGTGGACCATCAACCAATGGTTCTCCATCGGGACCAATAGATGAACCACCAGGTCCTAAATCACCCGGCGGTAATGGCTCTCCATCAGGACCAATCGGTGGACCATCAACCAATGGTTCTCCATCGGGTCCAATAGGTGGGCCGCCTTCTTCTTCTGCTAATGGTTCTCCATCAGGATCAATCGGCGGACCCTCTCCTTCGAGAGCTCCTTCTTCAGCTAGTGGTTCTCCATCAGGACCAATCGGCGGGCCTTCCTCTCCTTCAGGTGGAACTTCTCCTTCCTCACCCTCTGGAGGACCATCAACCACCTCTTCTTGCAATCCTTCTTCAACAACCTCCTCTTCATCTGCATCCTGTTCTTCCTCTTGAGACTCCTCTTCCTGACTTTGCTCCTGCTGTTGTTCTTGAGGAGGCGGAGGCGGTTGAGGGGTTGGTGCAATAACAGGTGTTGGTGGAAGAACATTTAAAGCAGTTCCATAGTTAGCCTGAATTTGAGCAGCAGTTAAAATTATTGGCGGTGGCGGTGGTGCAGTGAAACTTGTAATGCTCGTAGTAGCTCCAACTTGAGCCAAGACTTGAGTACCTCCATCATTACTTACTGAAATTTGACCAACACCACCGTCAGCATCTTGAAGAAGGGTAAAGGAGTTTTCATTTCCCTCAACTGCTGCTTTACCAGCAACCGTTGTACCTCTTATTCCAATAGTTGCGACTGGGGTAGATACTTTCATCGCATCAGGACCGGTTTTCGCTATTTCACCACTAACAAAACTAAAGGCTCCTTCTACCATATCAATGGCCATACTTCCAGTGCCTGAAGAAGGATCATATATTAGTTCATCAAGAACCATTTTTCCACCCTCTGAGAGAGAGAGTGTCGTTTTATCAAGAAATACTAAACCTACCGCACCTGAACTTGAAACCTCAATTTGATCTCCTTGGAATATAGGATCGCCATTTGATAAACTAAAAGTCGTTCCATCAATCCTGGTTGCCTGTGCAGATCCACTTACACTTGATACTTCTCCTATGGAAAGATTTTGCTGACCTGCAGCTTGAGCAAATTTTCCTTTAACTAAGGGACCAACTAAAGCCTCAATTAAAGAACCTTTAAAAAATAAACCGTTTTCGGTATAAATAGATGGAAGATCAAAGTTAGTAAAGTAATCAATGAATTCTATTTGTTTGCCATCTGGGGACGTGGCAATTAGATCCTTTGATGTTTTAGTTAAAGATGCTTTAGGAAACCAAGATGGAACACTTTTTATATCTAATGAGTTTCCTGAGAAAATCTTCTCAGATAATTGATTTTGTTGGTTTTTATTGCTAAAAGCTTCAGATCTCATAATTTACTAATAATACTATAAATTATAAATTATATTTTTACTTTTACAAAGTTAAAAACCTACTCGCTTTCTACAAGTTCTATGGAGTCCAAAGATAACCCACCCATTAAACTTAGAAGTGTATAGCTATTGATAAGGACTTCTATTTTTGCCGCAATCGCATCTGATTGAGCATTAATCAAAGCAGTTTCTCCGCCAAGAACATCTAATAAAGTCCTGTTTCCTGCTTGTCTTTCAGTTCTAGCTAATTCAAGGAACTCAGCGGAAATTCTTGCTTGATTTGAAAGAAACTGTGAATTTTGCTGAGCTGTATTAAGTCCATCCCAAGTCGTTCTTAACATCTGCGTTATCATATCCTCTTGATCTCTAATTCTTGTTGAAGTTGCAATATATGACTCTACTGCAGCGTCCTTTCCAGCATATTCAGATAGACTTAAATTTAATGGATATGCGAAATCTAATTTGGCTGATGTTTCTCTTTTAAAGCCAACAATACCTCCGAAGTCTTGTTTCTCCGAATGGCTTACAATCCCTTTGAGAGTTGGGTATAAAGTTGATTTTGCTGTATTTATAGCTTCTTTTCCAATATCTTCAGTGATTCTGGCTGCGATTAATGATGGATTACTTTTTATTGCCGATTCTTCTGCCTCTTGAAGAGTTTTAGGAAGTTTATCATAAACAGATTTTAAAAGAAGTAATGAACTTAAGTCATCTGGGAATGAACCGAATACATATTCAAATTCATGTTTTGCAGATGCCAAAACTCCTTGAAATTGAATCAATCTAGCCTGTGCGCCCGCCAATTGAGTTTTAGCTTGAAGAACGTCCGAAGTGAGACCCCCACCTGCTGAAACTGCAGCGTCTTCAAGTTCCGTTTGTTTTTTAATATTTGATACAGATTGAACAGCATATCTTACGCTTTCTCTTGACTGAATAACCCTTAGATAAGCTGAAATTGCTCTGAGAAGTATATCGTTTTTAATCTGTCTTTCACTTGCTTCAGTTTGTTTCAATGACAATTTTGATGTTTTGACAGTAGATTTTGTCAAACCAAAGTCACTTATAGTTTGAGTAATTTTAGCAGTTGCATCTCTTGCAGTTAGTTGTGTGTTGTTTCCAGGACCATATTTAATAATATTTTCATGCCCCCAGTTTGCTGTTACATCCAGTGAAGGAAAATATCCTCCCTTAGACTGTTTAACTCTTAGTTCAGCTGCCTTAACATCACTTTTTGTTGCTAAAATAGTTTTATGGTTATTAAGGACAGTTTTTAAAGCTGCATTTAAGTTATATGGAACCACTTGAATGTTTTCTTGAGAAAATGTAACAGACCAATTTAAAATAAAAAAGAATGTTATCTTTAAAAAAAATTTTTCCATACTACTTAACCTTATCCACATTTCAAGGAATGTGGATAAGTTTAAAAACGACTCGCATTAACCTTTGTTTATATTTAACACGAATTCTTTGAATAATCTAGGTATAAACATCTATCATCAAGAAGTTTTAAAAAGTTAATAAATAGTATTTCCGATCCTTCTTTATGTCTAATTTCCTGTCTTAATCTTCTTGCTAATTTTATACCAACTTCATGTCCAAACATCAAAGAACATAAAATATCTGAATCAAGAATGATTTTTTCAATATTATTTTTTACATTCTTGGGCTTCTCAGGAAAGTATGTACTTTTGAAAATTCTTTTTATTCTCCGCATTTCATTGAAATTAAGTATTTTTTTAAATAAGATTTTCTCCAACCCGTTATAACTTATATATTCTTGATAGTATGGTTTATTTCCAAGCACTCTTCTACCTTGATGACTCATATCATGAGTCATTGCTATAACAACTAACAAAAATCTTTCTCTATAATTTAAATTTACATTTTTTGCTAAAATACATGAAATTACCATTACCGCTTTAAAATGATGTTGATCGTGGTATGTATTAAAATTAAAATTTTGAGAACATATTTTCGATAATTTTATTAAAACAGGTTTATATCCTTTAATTTTAAATACGTTCAATTCATTAAAACAAACCAATAATAAGTTATATAAATCTGGTTTCTTATGATTTGATAATACAAACTTTTTCAAGATATTTTTAGTCTTTGGCCAATTATTTACAATATAGCTAATGGTTGGCCAACCTTTATCAATGACCAATTTTCTCATTTACTTTTCATTACCCATACACCGTCCCAGTTAGGTGGTCTGTCTTTAGTTAAAGAATTACATCTTTCTATATAAGTTTTTGATAAATTATCATCAGGGTTTGCTTTCAAACAGTCTTTAAATGAATTTATTGCTTTATCAAAATCACCTTTCTTATAAAATTTTCTTCCTTCATTAAAATGGTTTACTACATCCATAAGATTCGGAAATGTTTTATCATTATGGTAGTCAAGTACTTCATGAACTCCAACAGGCTCGATTTTCCCTTTTACCACAACATCATCAATATATCTAATTCTATATGTCCCTTTTAATTTTTTAAATGTATAATCACTAATAAGAATTCTTGCACTGTATTGTTTGCATGCACTTTCTAATCGAGCTGCTAGATTAACTCCGTCTCCAATCATTGTATAATCCATCCTTTTTTGTGAACCTATGTTACCAGCAACTATCTTATCAGTATTTAAGCCTAAACCCATATCAAGTGGTGGTTTGCCATCTTTTTCTCTCTGCTCATTCCAACTCCTTAAACGAGTTATCATATTAATTCCAGCCTTGACTCCTCTATCTTCGTCATCTTCGTGTGAAATTGGTAGCCCAAATGCGGCCATTATTGCATCTCCAATAAATTTATCTAACATTCCTCCCTGTTCAGAAATACACTCAACCATTATTTCAAAATATTCATTTAGAAGTTTAACTGTTCCTTGGGCTCCTAAAGATTCAGTAATACTTGTAAAACTTCTGAGGTCAGAGAATAACAATGTAGCTGTTGTATCTAAACCACCCATTATATCAGACCCATCTTCGAGTAGTTGATCAGCTATTCCAGGGTCCATATATCTTGACATTGTGGATTTCATTCTTTTCTCGGATGAGATATCTTCAAACATTAACAAAGTTCCAAGAAAATTTTCTGATTGATCGGTTCTTCCTTCATTATCCTCATTTATCAGTGGGAGAATAGTGAGGTTTACAGAAATCTTGTCTTTCTTTTCGATATCTGGATTTTGTATCTCAATCTCCGCATCAACTATGATTTCTGCTTCTTTTGTATCACTTACTGATGAAATTTTTTCAAAAATCCATGATTTTTCCTCTGAAAAAAAATCTTTTGCTTGTTTCTTAATAATTTCAGAATCTTTTATTTTAAATATTTTAAGGCCAGATTTATTACATGTTACTATCTCACCTTCACTATTGATTGTTATAACGCCATTAGACATACTTGAGAGCATACTTTCGTTGTATTTTCTTGACTTAGAAACGTCTTCAAAAAGTTTGGCATTTTCTAATGCAATGGCCACTTGCTGAGTAAATGCTTTTAACCTTGACTCATCTTCGTCTGAAAATTTACCACCAGTTTTATTTAAAACCTGTGTGCAACCAATAACCTTTCCCTCTTTATTTATTACTGGAACACATAAAATTGATCTAGTAAAATAGCCAGTTTGTTTATCAAATGCAGGATTAAATCTTAAATCTGCATAGGCATACGGTATATTCATTGATTTTCCTGAAGTAAAAACTGTGCCTGCTATCCCTGCTGTATTTGGAAGTCTAATTTCTCCAATCCCCTCACCCATAGCTACCCTTGAAAAGAGTTCATTAGTTTTTTCATCGTTAAGAAAAAGTGTTGCTCTATCAGCATTTAGCATTCTTGTTGCCTCTGCCATAACTCTTTGTAGTAAAGAACCTAAATCAATTTCTGCGGTTACATCTGAAACTATACCTATAAATTCCATTTCTTTTGCTCTTTTTTTTTCAAAAATTTCAGAATTTTGAGCATTTTGAATTGAAACCGCCGCTTGAGTTGCAACAGACTCTACAAAAAGTAAATTATCTTTTGTAAATCTCCCCTTTTTTTTATTTAAAACTTGAATAACGCCTATTGTTTCTCCCCCTACTGTTTTAACAGGAGAACAAATCATATTTTTTGTTAAATAACCTGTTTCTTGATCTACTTCTTTATTAAATCGAGAATCCTTATATACATCATGTATAATTTCGCCAACCTGTCCTTGGAAAATAGCTCCAGCAATACCAACATTGTTAAGTATTCTTATTTCTCTTGTCAAATCACCTTGAGCAACTCTGGAATATAACTCATTAGTATCTTTGTCATTTAAAAATAAAGTACCTCTGTCTGCTTCTAATTCAACTGTTACAAATTCTATCAAAGTCCATAGAATCTGTTCAAGCGTTTTAAGTCCAGCGATTTTTCTACTAATATCAAGTAAAAGCTCAGTTGCTCTTAGCCTTTCGGATAGCGAGCCTATGTTTATTTCTTTCTTTTTCATAATTTAATTTATTCTATTTTTTTAGTTTTTTTTCATAATCGTCTATTACTTTTTCAAGTTCATCCCGTAATGATTGAGTAGAATTTTTTAATTGTTTTATTTCATCACTGGAACTGTAAATTACTTTCTGCACTTCTTCTTTTTTTGAGAATTTTAATTTTTCTAACTCGTTTCTCAGCGCAGATGTTGAATCTTTTAGTTCTTTGATTTCAATAACTGAGTCACGTAAAGCCTCTTGTACAGCTTTTTTTTTTTCAAATTTAAGATTCTCCATCTCTTTCCTCAAGGCAGAACAAGATAACTTCAATTCTTTTATCTCATTTGCAGAAGATTGTACTTGATGTTGAACTGCCTCACGTTTTTCAAATTTTAGTTTCTCTAGCTGACTTCTAAGTTCACTAATAGATTCTTTGAGTTGATTCAATTCATCATTCTTTAAAGAAATAGCTTCCTGAACAGCAAAGTTTTTTTGATATATTGATTCGTCTAATTGCTTTCTTAATGAATTAATTGTGGCGAACAAATCTTGAGTTTCTTTATTCTTTTCTAATTTAATTTTTTGTAAAAGCTGATTTAATTCAAACTTAAAGTTTGGATCCTCAGATTTATATTTTTCAATAAATTTACCCAAAATAATTTCCCCATTTTATTCTATTTTTTCTTTATCTTGTAGACAATGAAAATATCGAATATCTTCTATTTTATAAATATTACTATCTTTCCATTTCAAAATATCTCCAGGTTTTAGATCAAGCTTTTTTGCACAGCCAAACGGTATTTCAAGGACTGCAATAACTTTTACTCTGGAAGAAATAAGTTTAACGTTATTTGGGGATCCTTCCTCTATAGATACAATTCTTCTTTTTTCATCTATAAATATTATATCCAGTGGAATAAAAGTATTATACATCCATATATTAACCTTTTTAGGTTTATCATAAATAAATAACATTCCGTTATAACCATCCAATTCTTTAACACCCATCAAACCAATTTTTTTTGATTCGTCATCTAACGCCGTTATTACAATTAAGTTTGAGAAAGAATGCGAACTTATTAATGCATAATTTTGAGATTTTAATTGTTTATTAAATGAGAAGTAAAAAAGAAGAAAAATTAATTTAAAACTTAAAAGTCTCACCTTTTTTTATTCTTTCTAAGGTCAGTTCTGCACCTAGGCTTAAATTTTCCTGTTTATGTTCGTCTAATTTACTATTTTCATTAAGAGTTAATGATAAATCATATTTATCAACTAAACTTCTAAAAATTTTAACATTATATGAAGACAATCCCTTTGAATCTGAATTATTAGAATCAGAAATTTTTTTTTCTTTTTGGAGTCTATTAATTGATTTTGATAATCTATTTTTCATATTAAAATGTTTACTATTTTTTATTCTATATTATTATTCATCAAATGAAAGAAGATGAAGAAAAATTGATAATTCTTAAGAATGAAATGGAAAATGTTAGAGAACTATACATAAAAGGTTTTATTTCTAAAGAAGTTTATCAAAAAGAAACTAGAACTTTATTTGAAATGGCAACTGCATATGGAGCGTAAAAAAGATATAGAAGTTATAAAAGAGTCAATTCAAAAACTAAATCAACTTTCCTCAGAAGAAAAAACAAATCTTTTTGAATCAATAGAAATGCTTTGGCTTAATGCAAGTGTAAGAAAAAAGAGACGTGATATCAACATCTTTGAGAATGCTAATGAAAATATTGTTAGGATACGTCAACTTTTAGCAGCAGCATGGTCTGAAGATTTAAAAGAATGAGTCTATTCATCCCTTTTGATTATGTGAAAACCGAATTCTGTTTCTATTGGTTCACTTATATCACCTACATTTAAACTAAATGCATTATCTTCAAACTCTTTAACCATCATACCTTTACCAAACTCACCTAAACTTCCTCCGTAAGTAGAAGAGGAACAATCTGAGTGTTTACTTGCAAGATCTTTAAAAAGAGATTTGGTTTTTTGAAGTTTTTTATGAATATCTGAAATAAGATCGAAAGCCTCATCCTTCGACAACGTTGATCTAGAATCTTTAGATTCTTTGTGCATAATTAAAATATGTGAGGCAGATATCTTATCCATTTTTCTTGAATATTACAAAAATATAATTACTAAAGTAAACTATAGATAAAAGTATGTAAATAACAGAATAATTTATTACGTAGTTGATACAAAAATAAAATAATGTAGGAATCAGTATTGAACAGATAAATAATGCTTTGTTCCAAATATTTATAACAAAAGAATCGTGTAATTTATTTAGTTCAAGTTGGAAAATAAAACAACAGATAGTGAAGCCTGATATTATTGATAAGAAAAATTTTAAAAAATCAATACTATAGCTTGATTTATGACCAATGAAAGATATTAAGAATGAAAGAAATATAATAGAAATGTTGAAAAAAATAATTGAGCGCTTTTTGCCAACCAATCTAGCGAGGGGCATTGTAAAAACGAAAATCAAAATAATTAAAATAAAATTAACAAAACCAAAACTTAAAAAATATAAATTCTCGGGATTGCTAAATTTTGGCAACCAATTTGAAGAAACAAAAAACAAAAATGAGATTAAGGGAATTACAATTAGCACACTATTAAAAAAAGAAGCTATTACATTCGTTTTTTTATCATTAATTGTTTCTTCAGATAAGGTTAAATTTTTCTTGAGTATCAGTTTTGAAATATAATACATAAAAATAATTAAAATCATTTTAATAATATACAAAATTTTCCAACTACCATCATTTAGATCATTGTTAGAATATATTTCATTAATTAATAAATATAAAAAAGTTCCTATAGATAAGCCAATAAAATACGATATCCAGTAGTTAATACTCAAAATATTTATATAAACTTTTTCACCATCAAGAAGAATATTTCTATAACTAAGAGAAAAAAAAAGTCCAATAATTATTCTTGTAAAAGCAAAAATGGTGAGTGAGAGAATAACTGGAAAACTTTGTTGAATTAAAAGAGGCAAAAAATAAACACCGGTAAATATCAATAGGATATTAATCTTTGACACATGATACTTGTTGAGTAACTTCAAAAAGTTCGCACCAAATATTCTTGATGTGAATGACAATAAAATAACTAAAGATAAAATTGGAATTGAAGTTCTAGCGTCAAGATCTTGTAAAAAGAATGAAGAAAGATAAATCAAAATTGAAAGATTTACTGAAATATCCAATCCATCAAGAAAAGGGAAAAAATAGATAAGACTTATTTTTGATTTATTTGAATTTTTTCCTGTCATATTATTTTAAAAGTATTGATAAAAGATTCTTCAGATCTTTTATTCTTTCGTTCATTTGGAGTTTTTCATTTTTGAAAAATAACTTTGATTCTGGCATGAGTTTTAAAAGTTTGGAATTCCGTTTTACAATTTTAATTAATTTTTCTACATTCAACATTTTATCATTTTTAAATTCAAGTACAAAACCTTTATTAGAGTTATCAATTTTTTTTATTGACAACTTTTTTGCAATAATTTTGATTTCTATTATTTTAAATAAATTCTCAAAAGATGAAGGAATATCACCGAACATATCTTTTAAGTTTTTTAGCATTGCATCAAGCTCTTCAATATTAACTATGTTAGAAATTCTTCTATATAAACTCAATCTCATATCTAGATCTTTAACATAATCCTCGGGAATACTGATTGGAAAACTAAGTTTAATTATAGGCGACCATTCTTCTTCGACATTTTTTGAATTTTGAAGCTCGTTAATTGTTTCTTTTAACATTTTATAGTACAATTCCAACCCTACTTCTTTAATGTGACCAGATTGCTCAGATCCAATTATATTCCCTCCACCTCTCATATCCAAATCGTTTGATGCTATAGAAAAACCTGCGCCCAAATTATTTATATTTGAAATAATTTGTAATTTCTTTAGTGAAATTTCTTTTAATTTGTTTACGTTTTCAATCATCAAATATGCAAATGCTTGTCTAGAAGATCTTCCGACTCTGCCTCTTAATTGATAAAGTTGAGATAAACCAAATAGCTCTGGCTTTTCTATTATAATTGTATTTACATTTGAAATATCAAGGCCTGATTCAATCATTGCAGTAGATAAAAGTAATTGAGATTTCTTCTTAAAAAAGCTATCGTAAGATTTTTCAATTTCATTATTTGTGAGCTGTCCATGAATTATATCAAACTTTAAATTAGGTAATAAACTAATCAATCTTTTTTTGATTTTTTCAAGATCAGAAATACGCGGAGCCACATAAAAGATTTGTCCATTCCTGTCTATCTCACAATTAATAATCTTTCTTAGTTGATTTTTTTCATACATCATTAAAAATGTCTTTATGTTTAACCTATTTAAAGGAGGAGTTTTAATTAATGATATATTTTTAAGTTGAAATATAGACGACTGAAGTGTTCTGGGTATTGGTGTTGCACTTAATGTAAGAACATGACAATTTGGTTTAAGTTTTTTTAATTTTTCTTTTTGCTCAACTCCAAAACTCTGTTCTTCATCAATTATAATTAATCCTAGTTTTTTAAAAGAAACATCATTTGAAAGAATAGCATGGGTTCCAATAAGAATTTCTATTTCACCATTTTTAATTTTCTGTTTTATAGATTCTTTTTTTTTTAGAGATTCGATCCTAGAGATTTTGCTAATCTCATAATTAAAATTTTTAAACCTTTTTAAAAAATTTTTATAATGTTGATTAATTAATAATAATTTAGGACAAATCAAAGCTACTTGATATCCTGCAGATGCAACTATAAAAGTTGCTCTCATGGCAATCTCAGTTTTACCAAAACCAACATCACCACATATTAATCTGTCCATAGGTTTGCCTGATGACAAATCATTTTCTATTTGATGAATTGATTTTAATTGATCTGATGTTTCAGTAAACTCAAATTCTGAAGAAAACTTATCATATTCAAATTTTTTAGGAACTATTACATCACCTTTTTGCAACTGTCTTTTGGCGGCTGTTTTAATTAAAACTGCAGCAATGTCCTTAATTCTTTTTTTAACTAATGCTTTTCTATGTTGCCAATTTTGTACTCCTAACTTGTCAGGACTAACTTTTATATCAGCATGACCGTATCTAGAAATTAAATCTAAATTTTCAACAGGTATAAACAGTTTATCATCACCGTGATAAATAATTTCAATAAACTCCTGCAATACGTCGTTAAAGTTTTTTATTTTTAAGCCGTTAAATTTTCCAATTCCATGATCATTGTGAACTACGTAATCTCCAATTTTTAAATTGGAGTAATCATCAATAATATTTTCTTCTTTAATTTTCTTTAACGTTGGTTTTTTAAAAATTTTCCAATAGATTTCCTGATCAGAAATAAAATAAATATCTTTAATTTTAGTGATGACTATTTTAAAACTTTTTTTGATTTCTAAGTGTAATAAAAATGTACTGCACTCTTGATTAAAAAGATCTTCCAAATTTAACTGAAATAATTTAGTAAATACAATTTGTTGAGATTTTAAAAAATTTTTTAATTTTTCTTCACTACTGACAGAATGAAAACAAAAAACTATAGTTTTTTTTTTTTTCATTAAACTTATAACAAGTTTCTGATTATAAGCCCTGTTATTTCCTAAATTTAAATTTTTTGAAAAATTAGTATCTATTTTATTTAGCAAACTTACTGAATTTGTTGAAAACAATGATTTCTTATTCTTCGAATATTGAAGTAATTCGCAGGAATCAATAAAGAAATTTGAATCATTTAAAAAAAAATTTCTAAGATAATCATAATCATCAATCATCTGATCCCTGAACTCTATCAGTTTTTCTTCATAGCCAACTGAAAGAACGAGTTTAAAGTCATTCATATAATTTAAAATAGACTCAAATTCTTCGTTCATAATAGGGAAAAACTGCTCTGATCCAGGTAAAATTATTTTTTCGGAAATTGATGCGTAATAGTCCTTTTTATTTTTTATATCTAATCTACGAAATAGGTTTCTAAAACATTGAATATTTTCTTTATTAAATTGAAATTCAGAAGCTAATGTTAAGTTATATTTATCAATACTTTCGAATGAAAGTTGGTTATTTGTCGAGAAAAGATTTAAACTTTCAATTTTTTCAAAATCAAAAAGAACTCTTACTGGATTAACATAAATAGGCGAAAATATATCTAAAACCTCTCCCCTGATAGAGTATTGAGCAATATCGTGAACAAAATCAACTCTTTGATAACCCGAATTATTTAAAAATCTAATAATATCATCGTATGTTATTAATTTCTCCAAATCTAATGAAAGAATGTTTTTTCTTATTAAGTCAACCTTCAGAGTTTTTGTAGTGAGGGCTTTTAAGGAGCTAAGAAGAATTATTTTTTTTGAATCAGAATTAATTAAATTATAAAGAGCTGAAATTCTTGCAGCCTTATTTTTGGAAGTTGGTGATAAATTGGAAAAAAAATTACAATCAAAATTTGGAAATTCTATTATTTCTAGCTCTGAATCAATCTTTAATAAGTTTTTTTTAAAAGTCTTAACATCATATTCTTCCGTTGGAAAATACGCTACTTTATTGTTAATGGATACAAAAGATGTAAGAAATACTTCAATTGATGAAGGCGTAATCAAGAAATTTTTGGAATTACTTTGAAGAAAATTTTTCATTGCAAGCTGAAAAAATTTTTTTCATAACATTATTATCTAAATTTGCTGGAACTTTCTCTTTTCTTAAAATAATATCTAACAAGAAATTGTCTGGAAGATTTAAGATTTCTTCCAATTGATAAATTTCATGATCATCCATGAGAAACCCATACCTAGTAACAAAACGTTCAAATACTATATCTAGCTCTTTTATTCCACGATACTTAGCTCTATGTAGAATTTTTCTTTTTAAAAGTGTATTCATAATAATGTTTTTGAGGCATTTTAAATGAACAATTTGAAAAATAAAAATATTTTTAATAATTTTATAATAAATAGAAAAAATCTATCGATAAAAAACATTATATCGTTTTTTGGACACAGGATTATTGATTTACTTGTTAATCTGCCAATTCAAATAAATCATAATGTTGTTTCTCAAGAAATAAAAATTAAAGACATAAATAATATTACAATATTGGACTTAACTATTACCAAACATGAAAAAAACTTTAATAGACGATCTCCATATAAAGTGATTTGTGAAAATTCTCTTCATCAGATAGTTGAAATTCTTTTTTTTAATATGAAAGAAAACCAATTAAGAAATTATCTTTTAATTAATCAAAAATATAGAGTAACCGGAAAAATTTTATTTAATAATAATAAATTTCAAATTATTCATCCAACTAACGTACTTAAAGAAAATGAATTTAAATATTATGACAAATTTGAACCAATCTATGATTTATCAAGAAAAAAAATTAACAAAAATATTTTTAGAAAATTAATTAAAAATAATTTTAATCAATTCAATAATTTTAACTTTCCGGATGAATGGATAAAGAAAGAGTTTATGAATAAAAAATGGAGCTCATTTAAAGAAACACTTTGTCAAATACATTTTCCTAAAAATATCAATGAACAGAAAATGCTTGACGAAAATAGAAAAAGACTTGCTTTTGATGAATTACTTTCAAGTTATTTAACTTTTCATGAACTTAAAAAGAAAAGACAAAAAAATAAATTGATAAAAATTTCAAACTTTCAGATATCAGATAAAATAAAAAAGAATCTTTCATTTAGTTTGACAAAAGATCAGATAATCTCAATCAACGAAATCAAGAATAATCTACAGACAGGGTTTCAAATGTATAGACTCATTCAAGGTGATGTAGGGTCTGGGAAAACGATTGTAGCATTACTTACAGCTGCTGATGTAGTAAAAAATGGTTACCAAGTAGTCATAATGGCCCCAACTGAAATACTAGCTAATCAACATTTTGAATATTTTAAAAGTCATTTATTTACTTTAAATATTAGAATTGGATTACTTACTGGAAAAACAAAAAATAAAAATGAAATTTATGAAAAAGTATCTAGTGGATTTTATAATATTTTAATAGGTACTCATAGTGTCTATAATACATCAATTTCTTTTAATAAATTAGGGTTAATAATTATAGATGAACAACACAAATTTGGTGTTCAACAGAGAGTAAAATTAATTGAAAAATCAATAGGATGTCATACTTTAATCATGTCGGCAACACCAATACCACGCAGTTTATCTTTTACAATCTACGGTGAAATCGAGATTTCTAATATTAAATCTAAACCAATTGGAAGAAAAGTGCCTATTACATCTATAATCAATAATAAAAATATAAATAAACTACTAGAAGGTATTAAAAGAAAAATTATTAAAAATGAGCAAGTATTTTGGGTCTTACCGACTATAGGATCAATTGATTCAGAAACTGAAACATTAATTTCAAGGTATGAATTTTTAAAAAAAGAATTAGGTAATATTGTGAGTTTGCTTCATGGAAAAATGAAAAAAGAGGATATGGACTTGATTATGGAAGATTTTAAAAAAAAAAAAACTATGATTCTTGTTTCAACTACTGTCATTGAGGTTGGAATAAATATTCCCGATGCTACATTAATGGTTATTGAGCAGGCCGAAAAATTTGGTTTATCTCAGTTACATCAATTAAGGGGAAGAATATCTAGAGGTCAATTACAATCAAACTGTGTCTTAATTCATAATCAAAACATGTCAGATGTTACTAAACAAAGATTAATGATAATAAAAAATAATAGTGACGGATTTGAAATAGCAGAAAAAGATTTATTCTTAAGAGGTGCTGGTGATTTTTTTGGAACCAATCAATCTGGACTACCTATGTGGAAGTTTTTCAAACCTCATGAAGATCATGATATGCTAACTTCTGTAAAAAAGAATTCACAACATTTAGTGAAAAATTATAGACTAAATCAAAACAAAATAGAATTTTTGAGAGAAATTTTTTATAATCAAAAAAAATTTAAGAATTTTTTTTCTGTCTAGGCTCAAGCTTAATAATTCCAGCTGAAACTATTGTTTTTATTGCATCGTCCACACTTACATTTAGTTTTTTAATTTCATTTATCGGAACCATTAAAAGAAAACCAGAAGTTGGATTGGGAGTAGTAGGTATAAAAACATTTATTAATTTTTTTTTTAATTTATTTTTTACCTCTCCTTCAACATCACCAGTTGTAAAACCTAACACCCAAACCCCTTTTCTCGGATATTCTATCAATACTGCGTCTCTAAACGCATCAGAGTTTGTTTTTAAAATTGTTTCAAAGATCTGTTTGATAGTTTTGTAGAAAACTTTTATAAAAGGAATTTTTTGAATTATTGAATCTGTTTTTTTTAGCAACCAGGATCCAAAAAAGTTTGCCGCTAGCGAACCAATTCCCACTAGAAAAATAACTAATATGATTAGACCTAAACCTGGCACATCTCTTGGCAAATAAGCGTTGGGATTTAAATAATCAGGTATTATAGGGGTAACAAGTCTATCAAAAAGACTAACTAGGGATATTACAATCCAAAATGTTATAACAACAGGTGCTGTTACTAGAATACCAGTCAAAAAATAGTTTTTGATTTTAGCCCACATTTAAGCACCTAACATTTGGTACGCCCGATGAGGCTCGAACTCATGACAACTCCCTTAAAAGGGGAGTGCTCTACCAACTGAGCTACGGGCGCATTGTTAATTACGATATAATCAAATTA
>MDTB01230295.1_pt1 | contig 16919 bp, 21 predicted proteins | sample 811161 | NCBI WGS metagenome assembly MDTB01 (sample SAMN05326650, study PRJNA326480) | marine metagenome | isolation source: seawater | place: Mediterranean Sea | collected 2009
ATTAGTACCATAGTTTAGAGCAATATCATCTAGAGCAGTTGGGAATGCACCTCTTAAAGTATAAGATTTAAGAGTACTTCCGTTTCTATCTAAATGATCCACGAATATATCAACTTGATAATCTGAAGGATTAGTTAGGCCTTCGTTATCAGTCATATTATTCATCCCGTTCATCCATCTTTCTAGACCTCTATAAATTAAGAAATGCTTTTGAAAGATGGCAAAACGGTATAAACAATATGACTGATAACGAAGGATTAACAAATCCTGCTGATTATCAAGTAGACGCATTTGTTGACCAATTAGACAGAAACGGAGCAACTATTAAATCTTATACTTTAAGAGGTGCATTCCCAACTGCTATAGGTGCAATTGCATTATCATATGACGAAGCTGGAGAAGGAATTGAGCAATTTGACGTAACCTTTGCTTACAACTTCTTTGAAAGTAATACCACTACTTAAAAATTACTTATAAATAGTATTATAAGTTTTAAGGAGATTATAAATTATGGCTGAATTATTTGGATTTTCTATAACGAGGACTAAAAAACCTCAGGATCCAAAACAATCGTTTACACAACCACAAGCGGATGATGGCACACAAACCATCGCCGCTGGTGGTTACTACGGTCAGTACCTGGATATGGAAGGTCAGTCAAAGACTGAACAAGACCTTATCAGACGTTATAGAGAAATAGCATTACATCCCGAATGCGATATGGCAATTGAGGATATTATCAACGAGTCAATTGTTGCTAATGAACTCAAGGACGCTATACGTTTAAATTTGGATGCTTTACCTTTTGGTAAAGAAGTACGAAGAAAAATAGAAGACGAATTTAAAGAAGTTTTAAGATTGATGAACTTCCAAACTAAAGGACACGATATCTTTAGACGTTGGTATGTAGATGGTAGATTATACTATCATAAAGTAATTGATTCTGAATCGACAAGAAAAGGTATAACAGAATTAAGATATATTGATCCTAGAAAAATTAAGAAGATTAGAGAAGTAAGAAAGAAAAGACCTGATGGTCCTATACCATTTGGGTTAAGTGTTGTAGACGATATACAAGAATATTTTTTATTCAATGAAAAAGGTGTAACCAATACAACATCTGGTGGAATAAAAATTGCTACGGACGCAATTGCATTTTGTCCTAGTGGATTGATAGACCAAAATAAAAATATGGTTCTATCTTATTTACATAAGGCAATTAAACCTGTTAATCAATTAAGAATGATTGAGGACGCAAGTGTTATATACAGAATAGCAAGAGCACCAGAAAGACGAATATTCAAAATTGATGTAGGTAATTTACCTAAAATCAAAGCTGAACAATATCTCCGTGATGTTATGGCAAGATATAGAAACAAGCTTGTTTATGACGCAAACACAGGAGAAATTAGAGATGACAGAAATTATATGTCAATGCTTGAAGACTTTTGGTTGCCAAGTAGAGAAGGTGGTAGAGGAACAGATATCACTACTTTACAAGGTGGACAAAATCTTGGTGAGATTTCTGACATAGAATACTTTAGAAGCAAACTTTATAGAAGTTTAAACGTTCCTTCAAGTAGATTAGAAGCTTCATCTGGATTTAATCTAGGAAGAAGTACTGAAATTACTAGAGATGAACTTAAATTTACAAAGTTTGTACAAAGGTTAAGAAAGAAATTTACTGAAATATTTAATGACATTTTGAGAACTCAATTAGTTTTAAAACAAGTGATTACAGCAGAGGATTGGATGATAATAAGAGATATTATCCAGTATGATTTTTTGCAAGATGGACATTTTGCTGAACTAAAAGATTCTGAATTGCTATTAGAAAGAATAAGACTCGCTGATACAATGCGAGATTATGTTGGTAAATATTTTTCAGTAGAGTACGTAAGAAAAAAAGTCTTACGTCAAAATGATAGAGAGATTGAAGATATTGATAATCAAATTAGAAAAGAAATCAAAGATGGTATTATTGCAGATCCAATGCAACAATATCAATCTTCAGCTTCACAAATGAACATAGATGGAATGGAAAAAGGAGAAGAATAATGGCTGAAAGTAAAACATCAAAATTTGTAGACTTACTACAAAAAGGAAAAAATGCTGACGCTGGTCAAGCATTTAAAGACGCATTAAGAGATAAAGTTGCCTCTTCACTAGATAAGGCAAGAGTAGATATCGCAGGTAAAGTATTTAATGGAGTAAGTGCTGAAAAGCATAGTGATCCAAAACCAGCGGTAACAGCTAGTGCTGACAGAACCGATAAGATTATGGATACTGATGGTAACGAAATACAATTTACACCAACAGCTGACGCACCAACGGCAGACGTACCAGAGGTTAAGTAATGGTTGAAGGTACCTTTACAAGTACTATAATGGAACAAGGAAAGTTTTTTGATTCAAAAAATTATGATGACTTGTCGCCTAAAATGAAATTGGCAGTACAAGATACTTTTAAGATGATAGAAAGTGCAAGTGGTAACGTTATAGAAAAATTTGAAGGTTCAGTAGAAAAAGTTGCTGAGATTCGTAATGTTAATAAACAAGACTTAATGAATTACTTTGAAAAAGAAACAGACGAATTATTAGGAGAATAATATGGCGTGGGTAGATGTACCAGGATCAAATAGTATTTGGGAGTATGAAAATACTGCCACAGCATCCAATACGTATGCAAGCGCACCTGGAACTTATTCTGGTGGCATAAGAACTTATACAACTCCTGGAACAGGACAAGTAAATAAAGTTTATGCGAGAACTAGAAAAAAAGGAACTACTGTTGAACGTGGTGAATTGTCTAAAGATTTTTTTGACGCAACACACGTAGGATTTTAATGACAGTAGTAGCTGAGAAGTTAGTTGACAATACAGAATTGGTTATCAATACTGTAAATGGTAATGGAAATGAAGCGAGTCAATTAGTACAAGATATTAGTACGTTAGAAAATGCAACGTCTGAACCAAAAGTATCTATAGTAAATGTACACCACGATATACAAGGCACAGGCAAGGTAACATTATTATTTGGAGAAACAAATACTTTAGAATTAGAAGGACGTGGTAACTATGGTATGAAACCTAGTGAACTAAAGAAAGAAGGAACTGAAAGTATAAATGTAAAATCAGACGCTGATGTAAGTAAATTTAATTTAGTTATGGAGTGTCATAAAGAAACAGGATTTAATTAAGATGGCAGATACAGTATCAACACAAACAATATCAGATACAGCAGGCGTAAAGTATGTTGTTAAACTGACTAACATATCTGACGGTTCAGGTGAAACTTTAATTAAAAAAGTAGACGCTTCTGAACTTACTTTTATGAGTGAAGATGGAGAAAGAAGTGTCGCAAGAGTATATTATTCAATCAATACTAGTGATAGTAAATCAGGTGTTGAGATTATTTGGGACGGTGCTACAAACGCTACGGCGTTATTCCTTTCAGGACAAGGAACTATTGATTTAAGAACTGATGGAAATTCGTTTAAAAACAACGCAACTACCCCTACAGGAGATGTATTATTAAGTACTAGAAACTTTGCTGTAGGAGATAACTACTCAATAATAGTAGAGTTTAGGTAAGAAAATCGTATAAATAGTAGAGAAGAGAGAGATATATGAAACTAATTACAGAAGAAGTACAAGACGCTAAATATATCGTTGAAGAAGTCAACGGTAAAAAGCAGTACAAAATTAAAGGTGTCTTCTTACAAGCTGATATCAAAAATAGAAACGGAAGAGTTTATCCTAAAGAGATATTACAAAAAGAAGTTTCAAGATATAATAGAGAATTTGTTAACAAAAATAGAGCATTTGGTGAGTTAGGACATCCTGACGGACCAGTTGTTAACCTAGAAAGAGTAAGTCATATGATAACAGACTTACATCCTGATGGTTCAAACTTTGTTGGCGAAGCAAAAATAATGGATACACCATACGGTAAGATTGTTAAAAATCTTATTAGCGAAGGTGCTCAATTAGGAGTGTCTTCAAGAGGTATGGGTTCATTAGTTAATAGACGTGGTATTAACGAAGTAGGAAGAGATTTTTACTTGGCTACTGCCGCTGACATTGTAGCCGATCCGTCTGCTCCAGACGCTTTCGTAGAAGGAATTATGGAAGGTAAAGAGTGGGTATGGGATAATGGTGTTATAAAACAAAGAGATATTGAAGAATATAAGAAGTATATACAAGAAGCGAAGAGATTACAACTTGCAGAAGCTAAGGCAAATGTGTTCAAATCGTTCATTGAAAAACTGTAATATTATAAATATCTAATAACAAATAAATAAACGTTTATTTAATTAAAGGGAGTCTTTAAAATGGCCGATACAGATAAAATAGAAGCGTTAGAAGCTCAAGCAGTAAACGAAGCTAATGCAGTTTCGCCACAAGCTGATGCTCCTAAAAAGAATGCTGTGCCAGCCGAACCTACACATCTGAAAAACGATGCTGAAGATTTAGGCGCACCTGTGGTTAAACCTACAGACAGCAATCCTGACGCAACTAAAAAAGTAAAACAAGTTTCTGGACAAGCTCCTCAAAAAAGTCAAGGTGCTGCTGACGCAATGCCTAAACTTAAAGAAGAGTCTAAAGAAACTGACAAAGACAAATCCGATAAAGAAATCAAAGAAGGCGAAATGCCAAAAGCTGCGCTTGACGCTCTTAAAAAATCTGGTAAAGACGTTACCAAAGATGATAAAGAGAAGAAAGAAGTAAAAGAGTCTGACGAAAAAGAAGACGAAAAGAAAGCAGTTAAGGCGAGTTATAAAATGGAAAGTGAAAAAGACAAAAAAGAGATTGACGTTAAAGAAGACGTTGCTGCTCTTATCGCTGGAGAAGATGATTTAACGGAAGAGTTTAAATCAAAAGCTGCTACTATTTTTGAAGCTGCGATTAAATCTAAAGTAAAAGATATCGCTGAGTCAATGGAAGCAGATTATAACAACAAATTAGAGCAAGAAAGTGCTAAAGCGAAAGACGAGTTAACTGAAAAAGTTGATTCTTACCTATCATACGTTGTTGAAGAGTGGATGAAAGAAAACGAAATCGCTCTTGAAAGAGGTATTAAAGGAGAAATCGCTGAGGACTTTATTAGTGGTCTTAAAAAATTATTTGAAGACCATTACATTGATGTTCCTGACGAAAAATATAACGTGCTTGAAGACCAAGCAGGTAAAATTGAAAAGTTAGAATCGGAACTTAATGAGCAGATAGCTAAAAACGTTGAGTTAAACAAAGAAGTTGGTACTAAAGAAAAAGATGAAATCAAATCTAAAGTATCAGAAGATTTGGCTGACACAGCGAAGGAAAAATTTGCTAAACTTGCTGAAGAAATTGAATACTCTAACGCAGAAGATTACCAAAAGAAATTAGAAACTGTTAAGGAATCTTATTTCGGTAAAGGTGAAGCGAAAGAGAATCTAGATGATGTGGCGGCAGATGGATCAGAGCCTATTGGTGAAGATTTATCAAAAGCTATGGCTGCTTACAGCGCCGCTATAAGCAAAACCAAAGACATTAAACTGTCTAATTAAGGATATATAGAGGGAGATAAAAACATATGTACTTATCTGAAACACACGAAAAAAAATGGCAGCCAGTGTTAGAACATCCTGATTTACCAAAAATCACAGATGCTTATAAACGTGCCGTCACCTCAGTTATATTAGAGAACCAAGAAAGAGCTCAGAAGGAAGATAACGCTTATCTTGCTGAAGCAGCTCCTACAAACGCAACGGGTAGTGCTGTTGCGAACTGGGATCCAATCCTAATTTCTCTAGTAAGAAGAGCTATGCCGAATTTAATAGCTTACGACATTGCAGGTGTTCAACCAATGACAGGTCCAACTGGACTTATTTTCGCTATGAGAAGTAGATATACTTCACAAACTGGTGGTGAATCATTCTTTGACGAAGCTGACACAGACTTTAGTGGTAGAAATGCTGCTGGATCATCTGTTGATGGTTTCTCGGAAAATGCTCACTCTGGTTCAAACCCAGGAGTCCTAAACGATGGATCACCTGGAACGTACACTACTGGTGGCGCTATGACTACAGCGAAAGCTGAAGCTCTAGGTGACGCAAGTGGTAACGCTTTTGCTGAAATGGCTTTCTCAATTGAGAAATCTACGGTAACTGCTAAATCAAGAGCTCTTAAAGCTGAATACACAATGGAACTTGCTCAAGACTTGAAAGCAATCCACGGTTTAGACGCTGAAACAGAACTTGCTAACATTCTATCTGCTGAAATCCTTGCGGAAATCAATAGAGAAGTTGTTAGAACGATTTACATTAATTCAGAAAAAGGCGCACAAACTGGTAACGTAACCACTGCTGGTATCTTTGATTTAGATACAGACTCAAACGGAAGATGGTCTGTTGAAAGATTCAAAGGTTTGATGTTCCAATTAGAGAGGGACGCAAACAGAATAGCACAAAGAACAAGAAGAGGAAAAGGTAATATAATTATCTGTTCTTCAGACGTAGCTAGTGCTCTTCAAATGGCAGGAGTTTTAGATTACACTCCAGCTCTTAACAACAATCTAAACGTTGATGACACAGGTAATACATTTGCTGGTGTTCTTAACGGAAGATTTAAAGTATACATTGATCCTTATTCAGCAAACTCTACTGCTAAGCAGTACTATGTTGTTGGATACAAAGGAACATCTCCATATGACGCAGGATTATTTTACTGTCCATATGTACCACTACAAATGGTTAGAGCTGTTGGTCAAGATACTTTCCAACCGAAAATTGGATTTAAAACTAGATATGGTCTAGTTGCAAACCCATTCGCAGAAACAGGTGCTCAATCTGGTGCTGCTACGGCTGTTAATGACGCAGGAAGTGCTAACTCAAACAGATATTACCAAAAAGTACAAGTAGCGAACTTGATGTAATATTGGTTGATTTTCATTGAAAATCACAGATTTAAAGGCGAGGCATAAAAACCTCGCCTTTTTTTTGGCCTATTAAACTCATATAAATAGTAGTATGACTACAGACAATTCTTACAAAAGACAACCAACAAAGTTTGATTATGCAAGTCCAACTCAATTTAAGTTTTCTATTCTCAAATTACCTAAGGTAGAATTCTTTTGTACAGCAGTTAACTTGCCTGGTATCAGACTAGGTGCTGGCGCACAAGCAGGACCTTTAAAAGATATACCTATTCCTGGAGACAAACTTACATATAACGATTTAACTATGACGTTTCTAGTAGATGAAAACCTAGAGAACTATAGAGAGATACACGGATGGTTAACTGGTCTAGGATTTCCTACAGACTACAAAGACTATAGAGATTTAATGAGAGCAGGAAAAGATAGATTTCCAACTTCTGATGGTGCAAATAGAACAACAGACGCAGGTAAAGTTAGATACGCTGCTGGTGCTACAGGTGCTGGATATTCAGACGCAACATTAAGTATATTAACAAGTAAAAATACAACAAACGTACAAGCAAGATTTTCAGATATATTCCCTACAGATTTATCTGGATTAAATTATGATGTAAATGCTACTGATATAAATTATCTATCAGCACAGGTTACATTTAAATATAAAATTTATGAATTTGCCACAGGTAGTGGACAAACATCGGTAACAGTCTCCTAGACTTTACTTTTTCATTATTTTATGATATATTGGATAGATTATGACCTTAGAAGAATTACAATTACAAGCAGATAAAGACTTAAAAATTAACGACTCTGAATTAGATTTAGAGTCTTTAAAAACGCCACAACTACATAACACGTATATGAAACACTTAACTAAATTTAAGTTAATGTTAAGTAAAGCAGACGCTGAATTAAATGTTATTAAAAAAGAAAAGTGGGAATATTATACTGGTAAAGCACCAGCAGAAGCATATGCTAAAAAACCATTTAACTTAAAACTATTAAGACAAGACCTTGATAAGTATATTGATTCAGACGAAGTTATTATACAAGCAAAACAAAAAGTAGATTACTTACAAACTGTCGTTGATTTTTTAGATAGAACTATTAGACAAATATCAAATAGAACATTTACTATTAAAAACTCAATAGATTGGAAGAAGTTTACATCTGGAGCAATTTAATGGAAAAATATGTAAAAACATATAATAATGTTATCCCTACATCATTATGTAAATCTATCATAGATAAATTTGAAGTAGACACTAGACACGAAGATGTTAATAGTGGACATAAAATATATAAAGAACTTAATATTGATGGTCTAACTGATTGGCACTTACTTAAAAAACAGTTAATGCCTGTATTTCAAAGATATGCTTTAAAATATGGAGAAGACAATAACATACAGCAACATTACTGGCCAGATAAATTTGGTTTTGAACATATAAGAATTAAAAAATATCTTCCTAATAACCTAGATGAATTTAAATTACACGTAGATGTAAATAGTTTTCATTCAGCAAGAAGATTTTTAGTTATTTTTATATATCTTAATACTACAGAAGAAGGTGGTGAAACTTATTTTGAAGATATAAGGTATAATGTTAAACCTGAAGAAGCAAAGATGTTGATGTTTCCACCACATTGGACTTATCCTCACGCAGGAAAGAAAGTAAGTAAAGGTGTTAAGTATATCATAGGAACATATTTACATTATCTTAATGAATAGTAAATATGAGATATCTTGTAATTGACAAAAAAGATGACGTATATCTTAAAATAGAAGCTGAAGATTCTATTAGAAGAGAATTAGGTCAACACTTTACATTTGAAGTACCAGGGTTTCGTTTTATGCCTCAATTTCGTAATAGAGTTTGGGACGGAAAAATTAGATTATTCTCATATGCAACTGGTCAAATATACGTAGGTCTATATCCATATATTATTAATTGGTGTAAAGAAAACAAGGTAGAAGTTGTTGACGGAACAAAGATAGAAGATACTAAAGTTGACGATGGTAAAGTAAATCAATTCATTAATGCTCTTAAAATTCCTATGAAAGTAAGAGATTATCAAAAAGAAGCATTTACTTATGCAGTTAAAAAGAATAGATGTTTATTACTATCTCCAACTGCTAGTGGTAAATCACTTATACTATATCTATTAGTACGTTTTAATCTATTAAGATTACCTAAAAATAAGAAGATATTAATTATAGTACCTACCACATCATTAGTAGAACAATTATACAAAGACTTTCAAGACTATGGTTATAATAGTCTAAAAAATGTACATAAAATCTATCAAGGACACGATAAGGTAACTAATAAACGAGTAGTAATATCTACTTGGCAATCTATCTATAAACTATCAAAAAATTATTTTAGTGATTATGGTATGATAATTGGTGACGAAGCACACTTATTTAAGGCAGTTTCACTTACAAAGATAATGACTAAACTAGAAAATTGTAAATATAAAGTAGGTTGTACTGGTACGCTAGATGATAGTAAGACACATAAACTAGTACTTGAAGGACTGTTTGGAGCAGTAAACAAAGTAGTATCTACAACTGAACTACAAGAACAAAAACATCTAGCAGACTTAAAGATTATGTGTTTAGTATTACAATACAATAAGTTAGATAGAGATTTCTTAAAAAACAAAACCTATCAAGAGGAAATGGATTTTTTAGTTTCAAATACCAAAAGAAATAAATACATTAGGAATCTGGCCGCTAACTTGCAAGGAAACACTTTATTATTATTTCAATATGTAGAGAAACACGGTAAGTTATTACAACAATTAATTAAAGAAAAGGTAGGCGACCAACCTGTATTTTATATCCACGGAGGAGTGGACGCAGATGAACGAGAAAGAGTACGAGCAATTACCGAAAAGTCGGACAACGCAATTATTGTCGCTTCTTACGGGACGTTCAGCACTGGTATCAATATTCGTAATCTACACAACATTGTTTTTAGTAGCCCTAGTAAAAGTAGGATAAGAAATTTACAATCAATTGGTAGAGGATTACGTTTAAAAGATAATAATTCACACGCTACATTATACGATATAGCTGACGACCTTTCTGTCGGTGAAAAAGAAAATTACACTTTACAACACTTTAGAGAACGTATAAATATATACAGTAGTGAAGATTTTGACTATCAAATTCACAATATAGAATTGGAGAAAAATGGACAAAGTAAAAGCTGACATACGTATATTTAAACTAATAAACGGCGATGATGTTGTTGCACATTTACCTGCTGGTGATAAACAATTACCAGAGAAGTCTCCATTATTACGAATCAGTAAACCTTTACAGATTAAATACATACCACAAATGACTGCTATGGGTATAAGAGATTATATTGCTCTTATTAAATGGGTAAATTATACACCAGATAAAGTGGTTACTATTCCAAAAGATAAGATAATGACTATCACTATGGCGTCAGGAGATATGTCGCAAAGTTATATGAATCTTGCAAAAGATTATGATAAAATGGATCAACCTCAAAAGGCAGGTAAATCTATATTTAAAAAACAAGAGATATCAGAAGAAGATAATGATATGTTAAACGAAATCTTCCGAGAGTTAGATGGTGGAAAAAAGAAAACTATCCACTAGTATATAGCTAGCTTCTCAACGGACTACATAGTCCATTATATACATTTTTTAAGGATTGTCAATAGTGATTGAAAATAAAAAACGTCCCCAAGCACATATAGCCAAACAATGGCAAGTTGGCAAAATAATCAAAGTAAAAAATCTATCAAAACTAATTAAACAGTTGTTGCGACCTACCATTGACAAATGGACCAAATTAAAGTAATATGTATTAATTATGACAGAAATAAAAACCAGACGAAAATCAAGGCCAGAGCATTACGTAAACAACAAAGAGTTTTTGCAGGCTATGATTCTATATAAAAAGTCTGTAAATAAATCAAAAAGATTAAAGCTAGCTAAACCTCTAGTACCTGATTATATAGGAGAGTGTTTTTTAAAGATAGCAAACCATTTATCATTTAGACCAAACTTTATAAACTATACCTATCGTGATGATATGATATCCGATGGAATTGAAAACTGTTTGCAGTATCTTGATAACTTTAATCCTAAAACATCTAGCAATCCATTTGCGTACTTTACTCAAATTATCTACTATGCCTTTATAAGAAGGATACAGAAAGAGAAGAAACAAACAACTATCAAAATCAGAATGATTAAAGAAGGTAACTATGATGATATGACGTTGCAACCTGGAGAAGATAGAGATTTTAAAAATCAGTTTACAGAATTTTTACAAAAGAATTTACCAAACGAAGAAGAACCAAAAAAGAAACCAGTTAAAAAAAAGAAGAGTAAGAAGAAGTGAAGATAGCATTATTGAACGATACCCATTTTGGTTGTCGTAATGATAGTCCAGCATTTGCCGATTATCAAAAACGTTTTTATGATGAATTATTTTTTCCTTATATGAAGGAGAATAATATAAAGCATTTAGTACATCTAGGAGACGTAGTTGATAGACGTAAATTTATAAACTTTAAAACAGCCAATTTCTTTAGGCAGAAGTTTATGAAAAGACTATGGGAAGAGAAGATTGATACACATATTATATTAGGTAATCACGACACCTATTATAAGAACACAAACGAAGTAAATGCTATAAGTGAATTGTGTACAACTTATGATGGTCAAAATGAACCTTGGATATATGCAGGACCTAAAACAGTTAATCTAGGTGGACTAGATATATTATTCTTACCTTGGATATGCGACCAAAATTATGAGGAATCAATGTATGAAATTGAAAACTCTACAGCAGAAATTTGTATGGGACATTTAGAAATAAAAGGTTTTGAAATGCATAGAGGATTTATGAACGAACACGGTTTAGATAAAACAGCATTTCATAGATTTGAAAAAGTAATGTCAGGACACTTTCATAAGAAATCAGATGATGGTCAAATATATTATCTAGGCACACAATACGAAATGATGTGGAGTGATTATAAAGATCCAAAAGGTTTTCATATTTTTGATACAGACACTAGAGAGTTAACTAGAGTATCTAATCCTATGAGAATTTTTAGAAAGATATATTACAATGACACAATGGAAGATTATGACAAAGTAGATATATCAAGATTTGATAAAAGTTTTATTAAGTTGTTTATCAGTAATAAAACAGATGAAGATATGTACAATAGATTTATACAAAGAATATATGATACATTAACAGTACACGATTTAAATATATTTGAAGATACAACAGACGTTAATACAAGTGTACCAGAAACAATAGAACAAGGTGAAGACACAACAACTTTCCTAAATAATTATATAGACCACATAGAAACAGATTTAGATAAAGGTAAGATAAAGGAGAAAATAAAAGAACTATATCAGGAGGCCAACGATGGCAATTAATACAAAAGGTTTAAAAGCAAGTGTATTTAATTGGGGACCTTGCGTAATGCAAACAACAGTACCTAAATATATAACAGATAAACTGATAGAAGAAGGAAGAGTAAGTGAATATAAAGGAATGAAAACTTCCAAAAGATTAGCAGGTCATATTAAAAATCAAGTAGAATATTCTCACGAAGTACAGAAATGGTTTTATAGTGAAATGTTACCTGTGTTTCAAATGTATAGATACGTACATTGTCAATATCATAAGTTGCCTAACATACCTTGTACTTTTGAACCACAAGCATTATGGTGCAACTTTCAAAGAAGTAAAGAATTTAATCCACATCATATTCATATAGGAGATTTTTCTTTTGTTGTCTATTGTCAGATACCAGAAGAGTTAGAAAAAGAAAGAGAAGAATTTTATGGAACAGCAGCTTTACCAGGAGAAATATCTTGGGAGTTTACTCAACAAGCTAGACCACGTTGGGCAACAACAGGTATAGGACATCAACCAAAAGCAGGTGAGTGTTTTATATTTCCTGCAATGCTACAACATTGGGTAATGCCTTTCTATACAGAAAATATTGAACGAATAAGTGTGTCAGGTAATGTAAAGAATTTTTATCATCCTGAAAAATTAAATCCACCTATGCAGAAACTACCAGAAAATTATTTTTAATGATACAATTTAATTATATAAAATATCAAAACTTTTTATCAACAGGTAATGTACCTATTGAAGTAGACTTAAAGAAATCACAATTAACATTAATAGTAGGACAAAACGGATCAGGTAAGTCAACACTATTAGACGCATTATGTTTTGCTTTATTTAATAAACCATTTAGAATTATAAAGAAAGACCAAATGGTAAATACTATAAATGGAAGTGGTTCAGTAGTTGAATTATCTTTTAATGTAGGTCCTAAACTATACAAAATTATAAGAGGTATCAAACCTAATATATTTGAAATCTATTGTGATGGTTTATTATTAAGTCAAGACGCTAGTAATATAGACTATCAAAAGTATCTTGAAACAAATATAATGAGGTGCAACTATAGGTCATTTTGTCAAGTAGTATTGTTAGGGTCTTCATCTTATATGCCATTTATGAAAATGAGAGCTAGTTATAGAAGAGAAGTAGTGGAAGAGATATTAGACATAAGAGCCTTCACTAGAATGGACCTTACAATAAGAGCAGAGCAGATAGCACTACAAGGAAAAATAACAGATGTACGTCACCAGTGTGAGTTAATTGAGGCGAAGTATCAGACTGAACAGAAGTACTTGGATGCCCTTCTCCATAAGGATATAGACGTCCAAACGCATAAAGATAGGGTACTTGAAAAGAATACTAAAGATAAACTAGAATATGAATTAAAGATTAAACAGATAAACGAAGAGATAGATAAGTCAAAAGAAGAAGTAAAAAACAAGCAATCTACTGATACAAAATTAAAGAAATTAGAGAAGATAGAATCAAAGATTGAAAATAATTTAGAACGACACCAGAAGACATTAAAATTCTTTGAAGAGAATAGTGTATGTCCAACCTGTACACAACCTATTGAACAAGAGGTTAAAGATAAACATTGTAATGATGAAAGACATAAGATTGGTGAATTAGAAAAAGGTATGAAAGAACTGTTAGAAGAGATAACTAAAACAGAAACAAGGATTACAGAATACGATAAAGTATCGGATCATATGTATGAGTTAAGAGTTGATTTATCTAAACTAGAAACATCATTAGACAATCTTAAATCTCATAGTGATTCAATAGAAAAAGATTTAAGTAATTTATCTAATAAAGAAGAAGACATAGAAAGTATTAGAAATCAATTAGCAGAATTAAAAGAAAATTTAAGAATATCTAAAATAGAATTAGATAAGATTGTTGAAGATAAAAAATACGCTGATGTAATAAGACAGATACTTAATGACAAAGGTGCTAAAGCACAGATAATTAAAAAGTATATACCTATAATGAATGGTTTAATTAATAAGTATCTACAAGCAATGGATTTCTTTGTATCGTTTCATTTAGATGAAGAGTTTAACGAAACAGTTAAGAGTAGATATAGAGATACATTTAATTATAATAACTTCAGCGAAGGTGAAAAAATGAGAATAGATTTAGCACTATTATTCACTTGGAGAGATATAGCAAGAATGAAAAATAGTACACATACCAACCTTTTAGTATTAGATGAGATATTTGATTCAAGCCTAGACTTGACAGGAACGGATGATTTCTTTAAGATAGTACAGAAACTATCTAAAGAAAATGTTTTTATTATTTCACATAAAGGAGATATATTATTTGATAAATTTACAAATATAATAAAGTACAAAAAAGATAATAACTTTACAGTACTAGATAGGATATAATGACAAAACAACAAGAAAAGAAAACTGATTTTTTAACTTTAGTACCACCTACTGATCCTAGAGTAAACTCAGCAATAGCGCCATATACAGATGATTTGTTAAAAGAACATAACTTTAAAGATAGAAAAGAATTATCAGATAAGATGTTTAAATCTATGCAACGTTATGGTGGTATAGGTCTATCAGCTAATCAAGTAGGTTTACCATTTAATATGTTTGTATTAGGTGACCACTTATCATTAGAAAATGGTTTGAAAATGACTTGTTTTAATCCTATTATTGTTTCTTCTAGTGATGAGGAACTTATGATGAAAGAAGGTTGTTTAACTTTTCCTTTCTTATTCTTGAATATAAAAAGACCTAGAAAAGTAGTTGTAAAATATGAAGATGAAAACGGTGATTTAAAAGAAGGTCAATTAGATGGTATGTTTAGTAGAATATTCCAACACGAAATGGATCATATGTTAGGTATTAACTTTACAGATAAGGTAACAAAATTTAAACTAAAAAGAGCAGAAGAAAAAGCAAGAAAGATGTATAAAGTTTGGTTAAAACAAAATGAAAAAGCTAACAAGTAAAACAGATACTATGAACGCCCTAGAGGCCTTTGGTGTACAATCATCTGGTGATGAGTATATAACTAAAAAAGGTAATCTAAAAGGTGTAGTAAATGATGAAGCTGAATTGCAAGCTAATATAGATGAGATATATGAGTATTGGCAAGAGAGAGGTTTTCCATATTATTCTACAGATCCAATATGGAGACAACAGAAGTTTAAAGAATTACAGAATACTAATTGGAAAGATTTATTAACGCAAGATAAAGTGATTAAACCTAATCAGACAGGTTTAGCATTAGCGTGGTCATATATGCCACATAGTTTTGGTATTAGATGTGGTAAAATGAAAACTCCTATGGAGATATATGAAAATGAAGAACATTTTAAAAAAGGTATTAAGAAATTATTAACAGGTAGTTTCTTTGGTAAACAAAAGTTTGATGATTTAAAACCTGTTAGTAGTAGTTTATTTGGTGATGTTGGATCAAGTGCTGAAGGCCAACATAAATCAGAAAGTATTATGAGATCCTTATTAAGAAGATATACAGGAACTCAATGTGTTTCTAACTTTAGACCTACAGCGGCTGCTGTACTCTATTCACATTTTGCCTTTCCAGGTGCTATGGTTTGGGATATGTCAATGGGGTACGGTGGTCGTATTCTCGGTGCTATTACAGCAGATATTAATTACGTAGGTACTGATCCAGCAGAAAAAACATTTAAAGGTTTAACTGAAATTAAAAGAGATTTTGCTAGACCTAATAGACACTACTTTTTAAACAAGTGTGGTAGTGAAGTATTTGAACCTAAAGAAAATACATTAGATTTTGCATTTACAAGTCCACCTTATTTTAATTGGGAACAATATGGTGAAGAAGAAGGACAATCATTTAATCAATATAGTGGTAATGAAGAATGGAACAATGGCTTTTTAAGAAAGACTATACAAAATGCATATAAAGGATTAAAGAAAGGTTGTCATATGGGTTTAAACGTAGCAAATATTAAATCACATAAAACCTTTGAAGATGATACAGTACGAATCGCTGTAGAAGAAGGATTTGAACATACGGATACGTACAAATTACAGTTATCCTCGCAAGAATCTGGTGCAAAATATGAGCCTGTATTCATATTTAAGAAATAGTATGCCGAAAAACCCGCATAAAATATAGAAAAATTAACGCTTGACTTTCCCATAAAAGTATGGTAGCATATACTTACATTATGAGAAAAGAAAACACTACAGTAAATTTAGACACTAAATCACAACTAGCAAAATTAATTGCTTCAGAAAATATAATCGTACAACACAACAACGTTTCAACAGCAAGTTTTAATACCGAGACTCGTGTATTAACATTGCCTATTTTTAAAGAACAAAAAGGTGATGTATATGATATGTTAATAGCACACGAATGTGCTCACGCATTATGGACTCCTACAGACGGATGGAAAAAAATATGTGGCGAAGATGAGTTAAGAACTTATGTCAATGTATTAGAAGATACTAGAATAGACAAAAAAATTCAAAAGAAATATCCAGGAGTTGTTAGAAATTATATCAACGGTTTTGATATATTAGAAAAACAAAACTTCTTTGGTATGCA